>Ga0255772_10003024_pt1 | contig 16259 bp, 18 predicted proteins | sample 071ome_34_FD_179970 | JGI IMG/M metagenome (GOLD analysis project Ga0255772, IMG submission 179970) | Coastal salt marsh microbial communities from the Groves Creek Marsh, Skidaway Island, Georgia - 071411BT metaG (version 2) | ecosystem: Environmental > Aquatic > Marine > Intertidal zone >...
GTTGGTAATTTCTGCGGTAGTCAATGTTTTCTTAAACATCACAGCCTCTGCCATGTAGCCCACAAATCCTGCTGAGCCAGCGTTGTTATTACCAAGATCAAATGTTGTATTTGAAGCGTTGGTTGTAGCACCTACTGTGCCTGTGAATGTTAGAGTTTTAGCAGTTTTGTCTTTTCTATATTTTAATCTATCGGCATTACCTGTTTCTGTACCATCATACACTAGAGTATGTATTGCCCAGTTAGTATTTCTTTCACTGGCCACTGTGCCTGTAGCACCGTCCATACCCACTGTCATTGATGTACTGTCACCAAATATCTGTAGGTCTCCTCTAGTGGTATCTGTTAGGTGTTGTGTACCTGTGGTGTTGGCAAATTTAGAAACTATAAACACTGTAAAGCCTGGTTGACTCTGTAGATCAGTGAATGGATTGATTGTTAAATGATCGTTGCCGTCAAATTCTAAATACCCATAACCATTCAATGGAGTGGTATTTTCATAACTTGGTCTTACTGTAGCACCACCTGCTGGATTGGCGTTGTGTGCTAGAACAGATTTATCAGTCCATTGTGTTATGCCTTGCTCGTCTGTAGCACCTGGAATGAATTGATCAGTGTCAGCGCCGTCATACCAGAACTGTAAGGTTACAAATGTTGTTGGTGAAACTGCTTCTTCTGGATCGTCTGCTGGTGAAGGTAATACACCTACCGCGGCCGCTCCCCAAGGGCGTCCTTGTGTTAACTCCCCGTCTGTACCGTTGGGATTATCAACTATTGCGTTTCCTGAAAATACTGTTGGTAGCAGGTCTAAATCTAAAACATTTAATGTTCTTGACCATGGTTGACTACTGTTAGCATTACCTGTCCAAGTGCCATCAAGAGCAACAACTTTGCCTTGACGTTTGGCTTCAGCCATGGTAAGTTTTGTTGTTTGTTTTAATTCTTTACTGGCTAATGTTGATATTGAGTTTGCGGCCATTTTGGTTCCATTTATATTAACTTTTTAGTTATTTATCTTGAAATTACATTCAAAAGACTATATAATAGTAGTATGAAAGTGAATATACCCAACAAATTTAAGTTTGTAGACACTGTGCTACATGATGTTGCAGAACCGTTTGACTTTACCAAGCCAGAAAAAAATTTATTTCTAGCAAATAAAATGATTGATTTTATGAAACAGTCAAATGGTATTGGACTTGCGGCACCACAGATTGGCATATCAGCCAGAGTATTTGTGATGCAGACTAGATTTGACACAGGTGGTATGGCCATGCACTGCTTTAATCCTCGTATAATTAGTTATGGCAAGCAAATTGCCCAAGTTGAAGAAGGATGCCTAAGTTTTCCAAATGAAACTATGGTTATCAAACGTCCTGCAGAAATAGAAGTAGAATATCACAATCATAAAGGTGATTTAATACAAGCACGGCTTTGGGGATTAAATGCTATCTGCTTTCAACATGAACTAGATCATTTAGATGGTATTGTGATGCACGATCGTTTTAAAAAGCAGAATGACAAAAAATAACACAAAAAAACCAGTTATAAAAGATCTGGCATTTAGTATTATACATTTTTGTAACTACAACTGTACTGGATGTAGCACGTACAGTGATGTTCATTTTACTGGGTATTCTAAATGGACCGATTATAAAGACATTTATTCTAAATGGAGCGAACGAATCTCCTTAGAAGATTGGGGGATCACCGGCGGTGAAGTTACATATAATCCTACTTTACCCGACTGGGTTGACGGTATCTGTAATTTATGGAGTAACTCTAAAGGTATAATTCGTAGTAATGGATCTATCGTGCATAAACCAAATAAAAAATTATATGATTGCTTAACTAGAAATGCAGATCAAGTTTTAATCTATATTACACTGCATAATGATAATGATTTATATGATGAGATACATAATTGGTTACAAGGCAATATAACTGTTACTGATTGGATTGATTTAGCAGAATTTGAAAATATAAATCAATCTTATATTAAACAATACAATTCAGTTAAGAGCGAACATTGGCCTAACTTAGTTAATGTTGTTGATGATTGGAGTTCTCTGTCAGATGAAATTAAACAAGAATGTGTTGAACGATTTAACTTTAATCCAAATGTTGACAAAATAAAAAAACAGTATGTAGGTAAAGAATTTAAAGACACTAACGGAGTTACTATTCGTACTATATCTAACAGGACGTTTCTTACTGGTTCACTTGAATTTGGTGACGATAAAAAACATTTTAAATTAAAAAACAGCGATCCAGAAATTGCACATAGTGTATGTAACTATAGTCTATGTCATACTATGTATCAAGGTAAATTATATAAGTGCCCAACAGTTGTAGCATTGCCTGACTTTAGTAAACAATTTTATTTAGATGTTCATGATACTGATGTTCCATTATTAACTTCGTATAAACCAGGTACAGTTGACATGTCTGATAATGATTTCTTAGAATTTGTTAATCAACTACCGGATATGATCAAACAGTGCAAGTTTTGTCCAGAAAGTTTCGCCGCCACTGAGGTTACTGCATCTACTAAAAAAATAAAATTTATTAAACGTATACAGAATGACAACAGTAAAAATTAGTTGGAACAGTCGTATGACTATGGGATGGTGGAACGAATGCTGTGCTTGGTGTTGCGAACAATACGGCTTACCTGGCGACAAATATACAACCACTGTATCACCTGACCACATGCTGTTTACCTTTAGAGAAGATAAAGACGCTGAGTTCTTTGCACTACGATGGGCAAGTTAGTTTTAATCTTTACATTTCTGTTAACCCAAGGTTGCACATTTTTAGTTACTACATTTGAGATAGGTGGAGCGGCCGCAACAGCAGAAGGTGCTAGTACAGCAGTAGAAGTTGCACAGGCACTAGACATAGCAGGCACAGCAGGCGATGCTGTCAGTGTCAAAGAAACTGGAAAGACACTAAGTGATCATGTGGTAAGTGGGTTAACAGGTAAAGATTGTAGACTCTTACGTAAGATTAGAGGCCGTGGTGACTACTGTGAAATACCTTTACCTAATTTGAATACTCGCAACAAGATAAAAGTATTCCAAATAGTAGAGGGCATACGTCCTGTAAATGGTAAGATGGGTCCGCTGACTAGACAGGCATATTGGAACTATGAGCATGAAGTTAAGTCTTGGGATTCAAAGATATATGATAAGTTGCCTAAGACAGCACCAGAGATTATTAGATTTCAACAAGACAATGGACTTGAAGCAATAGGTGAGATTGGTCCTAGGACTACTAAACTCTTAATAGAACTTCATAAAAGTTTAATGTAAGATTTTACCTTGTGAACTGTTATCTTCGTAACTGTCCTGAAAGAACTGTAATAGTTTTTCTATTCTAGGATCGGTTGTTTCGGTTGGTTCTGCTGGTAACAGCATAGTTTTCATCATACCATCGGGACGTACAACAAATACATAATCTTCAGGACCAATTTCTTCTGCTAAATCTATATCTTCAGTAAATTCTAAATTTAGATCAGCCATTTTAACTCTCCCGGATATTTTTAAATTTTTCTTTAATCTGCTGTTCAAGATTCTTAACAACAGCATGATTTTTTCCAAATGCTTTATAATATGTATTTAAATCTAAATGCTTTTTATAGTTTGTTATATTGAGTATGTTCTTATTGATATACCATCTAACAGCAATATTAGTTGAATAAGCATCTAGTTCATCTGGATGTGAAAGATAATTTAATTCTTCATTGCCTTTGTATGTATGCTTTAATACCCGATAGTTTCTTGCTCTATATTGATGTAGGTGTTGATATTCATGTGCTAGAGTTTCTACTAGATCTAATGCTAGTTGTTGGCTAGACTCTTTAGTAATAGTCCACGGTGTTAGTCTGATATGGTTGATTATAAAATGTACACGTATAGGCTTTTTACCTTGTTCATCTAATTCACAATCATACTCTGCACCAATGGTAAAATCATCTGGATCTAGGGTCTTGTCTTTGATTGTTTTAACTTTTACAGGATGTTCGTTGCTGTTTAAAAAGCGACTGAGTTTGCTAGTGAATGTTCTAAGCAATAATTTACTGCCAATTAAAGTATCAGTCCATTTAGTAATTTCCCTGTACTCTTTAATTGGGTTGAATTTCATGTTAGCCTATATTTGGTCCATAGTTGAGTGGTAGTATACCATTGGCCTGCATTACTGCTTTGTTTTTACCTTCTGCTAGGCTGGCTGTGATACTTTGCCCATATTTGTTATCTACATTGGCCATGTCTCTAAGTACATCACCTGTACCCATAAAGCCACTGAGTAGATCAGTATTAACCATATCAGTTGCTGATTTTCCAAAATCATTAATCCCTGCTAAACCTGTATATCCACCTCTTGGTTCACCAGGTGCTTGACCAGCACCAAATGCTGTTGTGTTTGCGGGATTGTTTAGATCATCAGCACCATAACGATGTAGGTTAGTGCCAAATGTCATTGTGTGTCCTAAATTCTTTGCCGGAGGATTATCAATATCAATACCTGCTTTATCCATTAAACTCTGTGCATTTGATATTTGACTATTAACGGAACTAATATCAGCACTGGCAAAATCAGCGTCAAGTGCGGCATTAAGACTTTCTATTTCAGGAGTACCTGCACATCCTGGAAAAAAATCTCTTGTGTTTGGTAGTCCTGCTAGACCAGTACCTTGGCCAGTCATAGTGTTTATCTGTAATCCGCCCATGCTTACACCAGGTGATGTTGGAGCATCATATAATTCCATTTCACTTGGTTCAGGTAATCCCATAGATTCAAACATACGTGCCGCGGTATCTGGGTCTTCAAAACTAGCACCCATACCACTTAATTTTTGTCCCATGTCACTGTACTGTAGGCCGTCTTTCATTCCTGTTAGATCAACTCCTTGACTGCCAGTGACTTTGTTCATTGATAAAAAATCAGCCGCACTTTCAATACCACCAACACCTGATCCTGATATAGGTAATGATGGATTACTTTTTAACAAATTATTTAATCCCGCCTGATCACCTTCTAGTCCAGATAAATCAACATTGCCTGATAGAGTTTGATTTAATCCTTCTAACCCAGTACCTGTTTGTCCTTGAATTTGATTAGATCCAAACGATCCACCTTGCTGTGATGTTCCTGTTGTAGTTGTTGTTCCAGTGCTTGGAGCACCAAATGCTGTTGACGTACTAGGTATATTAGGAACACTAGTACCTGGTGATAAAAATCCAGGTGTTTGATTCACACTAGCATCACTACCAGTGTATCCTTGCATACCTTCAAATGGATTAAATTGGTGTGGTGGCTGTGCTGTTACTGTACTAGTTGGCAAATCCCATTGATCAGCCATTGTTTGCAAAGTTGCTGGATCTTTAATACTACTAAATGCGGCATTGGCTTGATCTTGATACGCAGGATCATTTAATTTTGAAGTATCAATGTTGTACTTGTCTATGTTTTCATTAAGTCCTGAAAAATTAGCCAACTTATTCTTGTTCATTGACTTGTATAGACCTTCGTAGGTGCCATATGTTTTCATATCACTAGGATCATATATACCTTTGGTAGCACTCATTGCTTTAGCAGATGCATTTAAATCACCAAAACTACTGGTCATACCTTGATCTAAGGTATCACTCATGCTGGTAATACCACTACCGTAGTCTGGAAAACTGGTATTAGCAATAAAATCTGATTTGAGTCTTAATTGTTGTGCGGATTCCACATGGTTTGTTGCTTGACTAAACATAGCACCAAATTGAGTATTGCTGACCAACTGCTTGTCACTCTGTGTTTCCATTTCGTTACCTAGAGTATTTAGATTTCCCCAGTCAGGATGATAGTTAGGTAATGCTGTATTACCTTGAGCACTCTTTAACTTAGTAATCAGTGCTGAACACACAGGCTTTCTTCTTAGAGCAAGGTCTTGATTAATACCATCCATGGCAGTCAACGTCGTAGGCGTAATACTGGCCGCATCTCTAGCCAATGTTGAGTATTTGTTCTCAACTGTGGTTAATGACGCCTGAGCGGTGACTATAATATCTGCGGTAGTATTATCACTCATTTATGTTACTATTGCTCCTGCATTTACTGGTTCTATACCTGTTGTAGTTTTGATATAGTGACTTTCAATATCTTTGATTGTAGGTGCATGTAACATGATATGTTTTTTATCAAGTGTTACGTTACTGTCCAAACTACTGGTAAACAGACTTTGTAGTAGACCAATACCCTGTTGACTTGGCATCACGGTACATGGTTTGCTTACTATAAATGCTTCTGCTTGTTCTTCTACTACTTTAGCAACTACTTCATCGCCATTTACTAATTTGAAAGAAACTATTTGATTCTCTTCGTATGGTTTATTAACCAACATCTAATTCTCCTAACTTTTCATTGAGTTCATCTTCTGATAATCCAACGAGTCCTTGATAACCACCTTCTACAAACAATTCATCGCCGTTATAAATTTGAGGTACTGATCTGTGACCTTCTGACATTAAAAATTCTCTTGCTTCAGTTACTTCATCAATTCGTACCACTTGAAATTCTATACCCTTCTTTGTCAAATATGCTTTTGCTTGTTCGCAAAATGGGCAATTTAATTTTGAATATACTGTTAACATAGTCTGCTCCTTAAAGTTGTGGTAGTTCGTCGTAGTCAATTCCTTCGCCCATAACACCAATTACGTAGTTAGTGGACTCATTTTCTTGTAGTGCTGTTTGCTTTTTACTCGTATCACTGTGTTTATTAAACCACGGAATAGGAGTAGTTTTTGGGGCACTACTTTTGTATTTAATGCCGATATCTTTTAATGCTGATTGTGCAGTGTAATCTACAAAATCTTTTAAAATATTTTGATTTAGGCCAATCACTGGACCAAACTTAAACAAGTAGTCTGCCCACGCTTTTTCTTCAGCAATAACGTCTTCGTACAGGGCATAAACTTCATCTTCACACTCTTTTGCTATCTTAGCAAAACGAGGATCTTCTTTAACCACTTGATTAATCATCCAAGCAGTCCATTCCTTGTGTAGTAGTTCATCCTGTAGGATTAGGCTAATAATGTTGCCATTGCCAATAAAAATCTTGTTTTCTACCATTGCTAGACTCGTAGCAAAGGAGACCATAAAACGGAACGCTTCGAGGCCATAACTGGCGTTTAGAGCCATCCAAATAGCCTTAATATGGTCTTTTTCGTCTATTTTATGCCCCAATTCTTTCTTACAGTTAATGATGTGTAGTTTGTCATAGTATTCGCCAATACTTGATGCCATTTCAACAATTTCTTTAGTATCGTGGATAGTGTTAAACACTTCCTTAGGCACATTGTAGATATTACGTATGATGTGACTGTATGAACGACTGTGTATGTTAGTTTCAAAGAACGACCAGTTATAAACCAATGCTTCTAATTCTGGCAAGCCAACAACAGGAGTAAACACTTGACTAGGTGCACGACCCTGTAGGCTATCTAGTGCAGTCTGTCTTAGCAAGTTTGATGTAAAAATATGTTTAACTGTTGACGATGCTTCTTTAAAATCGTTAGAATCTTTAGTTAAACTAATTTCTTCAGGAATCCAAAAGAAACCTCTTGCTGTTTGTTCTAGTTTAACTGCTTTATTATATTTTACTTCTTCAAATCTCTGTATGGTTACTGGCCCTGCTGGATCCAAAAACATTTTTCTATTTAGGTAGTCTGACTTGGTCTTTAAATTGTATTGTTCTTTGCTCATTTTGTCCCTTAAAGTTTACATGCTTCGCATTCTTCTTCTAGAAGTTCGCTTTCTACAGTTGTTGTTGTTATATATTGTGCCGCTATCTCTTCTGTTTCTGTTTTGCCTTTACTACCTGCTTTATTGATAAGACTATAATAGAAAGTCTTTAGACCCCATTGATGGGCCTGCATTAGGTTTTTAGCAATTAATGTAGTTGGTACTTTGTTATCTTCAAAGTGTGCTGGATTATAGAATGTATTAGTTGATATACTCTGATCTACATAGGCCGCTAACACCGCCGCTGTTTTTAAGTAACCAATACAATCTGTCTGGTCCCACATTAATTGATATTTATTTCTTAAACGCATGTACTCAGGAACTACCTGAACAAATGAACCTGCTTTTGATTCTTTAACTGAAATCAAACTCATTGGCATTTCAATACCATTGGTTGAGTTAATTACCACTGAACTACTTTCAACAGGTGCTATGGCCATTAAGGTAGCATTACGCACACCATGACTTCTCATGTCACTGCGTAGTTGTTCCCAATCAAGTTCTGGAGTAAAGTCTGCTAGTTTGTTTACGCCTTTTGCTCTTAACTCCCATGGAAACTTTCCTTGTCCATAACGAGTAAACTCTGAATGTGTACAAGCGCCACGTTCTTTAGCAAGTTCTACTGTGCTTTCTGTCAAGTAATATGCCTGGTGTTCCATCCAAGTTTTAACTTCTTGTAGTGCTTCTTTCTCACCGTATTGATGTCCTCGTTTAGCATGCCAGTAGGCTAAGTTAGTAACACCAATGCCCAAAGGTGATATCTCATCATTACTCAACTTGCTCTGTATACTTAAGAAATCTTGATAGTCTAAGATGTTACATAATGATCTCTGTAGTATTCTACAGGCTCTACGCATATCTTCTGGATTACGGAATGCTCCCCAGTTAATACTACCTAAGGTACACAATGCTATACGTCCTTGGTCATCATCTAAACGTTTAAATGGTTTAGTAGGTAGTAGGATCTCACAACATAAATTACTTTGATAAATTGTGTGATGCTTAGGATCAAAAGGTCCTTGGTTCATAACATTATCCGCAAATACTAGATAAATTCTACCTGTGTCTGTACGTTCTTTAAGAATGCCACTCTTAAAAACTTCTTCTGCTGGCATAGTCTTCTTACGTAGACTGGTCTTACGCTCATATTTTTCGTATAGTTCTTCAAACAATTTAGTGTCGTTATAAAATGCTTCATATAAATCAGGCACTTCATTAGGATCAAAGAATGTAATATTTTCTTTATTTTTAAAACGGCGCCAAAAGAAAGCATTTAATACTACACCATAGTCCATATGACGTACTCTAGTTTCTTCTGTACCTTGGTTGTTTTTAAGTACAATTAAATCATCAAACTGATAATGCCAAATAGGATAAAATACTGACGCTGATGCGTTACGTATGCCACCTTGACTACATGATCTTAAATCGCCAAACCATTTCTTTAAGAATGGAATCATGCCAGTGTGCATAATCTCTCCACCGCGAATAGGTGAACCCAGTGGACGCAGTCTGCCAATCTCTAAACCAATACCAGCACGTTTACTAGCATACTTGGCCATCATCTCACCTGAAGCAAAGATACTATCCAAGTCATCATCTGCTTTAATTAGTACACATGATGAAAACTGTTTAGTTGGGGTGCCTAGTCCTGCTAGTACAGGAGTTGCTAAGGTAAACAGGCCGTCACTGGCACAGATATAATAGTCTTTAATAAACTTTAATCTCTGTTGTGGATTTTCATTATGAAACACTGTTGCGGCCGCAATCATATAACGAATCTGTGGTGTTTCATAAATTGTTTTTGTAGCACGATTCCGCACAAGATATTTTTCAATCATTTGCTCAATGGCGGCGTAACTATAATCTTCGTCTTTAGAATGGTCAATAAGTTTTTCCATCTTGTCCCATTCTTCTTCTGTGTACCACTCTAATAAATCAGAAGTATATAATCCTGTAGCAATATTTGTTTTTACTATGTCGTAGAGGCGAGGAGGTTCATATTGTCCATATACATCTTTGCGTAGCATTGACAGCCTCTGTTTACCTGCTACATATTGATAGTTAACATGTCCAAGTTCTGGTTCATGTTCAATGTCAATTAGATCTACAATAGCACGTAGAGTTATTTCATCAATCTCTCTTGTGGTAATGCCGTCAAAGAAGTTTACCTGTGCTTTGATCTCAATCATTGATTGACTGACATCTGCTACTCCTTTACATACCTTTGCTACCTGTGCTTGCCATTTTGTTAGATCTAACGGGACTATGTTTCCACTTCTTTTTTTAACTTTGATATCGTTCACTTGTTATTGACCTCTTGTCTTTTTTTAATATCGATCTAAATTTAAATCCTCTTTAGTATACCTATGTAGTAAAACTGATTCTTTTTCTTCTAACAGTTTAGTATTTACTATTTCTTCCTGGGACCAATTAAGAATATATTTCCCCTCACATAACCATAAAACTGAGTACAAATATAAACTGTTTTTGTCTCTATAGACACGGAGTTCTGGGTTTGAATCTTTATGCCCACTCAAGTATATAGTATACAACATACCCAAACATTTTGCAAGATCACAATAGTAATTTTCTGCAATTAATTGCCAAGGATCTGGCCAATTTTCTACAGAATCATAATCTAAATAATAAGGAGTAGTAGGAACATTTTCCCAAAATTCATAGGTCTTTAACAGGGCTGTGTTAAAGTCTACGTTTTCAATTGAATGCCGTAACTGTTGCCAGGTGGCTAATCTAGACTCTGAGTCTAATTTTATATTCACTGTCTATTATATAAATTGTCTAATCTGATATTTAAATGTTACGTCTGTACCTGCTGACGTTGATGCTACTAATGCCATCGTACTAGAACCAAATGCTCTAAATTCTAACAGCGTACCTGTTGGTGAACTTAGTCCATAGTCACCTTGTGCGGCTGTTGGATATTCTACAAAGTCATCTTCATAATTTAGTTGATTAGTTCCAGAACTGTTAATACTGACTCGTAATGTACCAGTTCTTACATTTGTTCCTCTGACAATATTATAATCAATTGTCATATTACTGCTGTTAACTGTTGAGAAGATCAAACTGGTATTTGCTTGTGTGCTACTGCCTGAAATAGTATCAGTACCGCCAGGCTGTGTTTGTAATGGACCTGCTACAGAAATTGCAAATAAATCTGCGGCCGCTGATCCTGTTGATGTTACACGTCTAAATGTTTCTGCTTCTGTTTCTGTACGATCAAATAGATCGCCAATGGTATAGTTAAGTGGGTTTGCAAAACTAACAATAACAGCACTCGGAGTTGCCGCTGATAAACCATCACCTACATCTTTAAAGTAATTAAATGCACTAGTAACATTTGAATCATTTGCTGACACTATACCTGAATTAGCAATACTGTCAAATGTTGAATTAGTTACTCTAACTGCTTTAGGTGAAGTACTGCTAGCCTCACTTAAATTAACGCCTTGATACAGCGTGTCAAATTTTGCGTCTACAACACTGACACCTTGTACATTACCTGCGGCCAACACACCATAACTACCATTTGTAAACACACAACCTACTGCACTGATTTTGCTAGTTGCTGAGTCTACTGATGTAATGTGTAATAGTGCTTTGCCAGTACCTGATGTGGTTGGGCTAGTTTGCGAACCTTTAAATTTAACCTGATTAAATGTTAGATCTGAAATACTATCTGCTAACACTGTATCAGCATCAACAGTATTGTCCAATGTCATCATTTCAACAGCAATACCTAAAGGAGCAATTCCGCCCCCATCAGTAATGTTAGGATGTACGTTGTCTTCACTGTCAGCAAATGTTAATACATTTTTAGTTGCTGTTACTTGTTGTATAACTGTTGAGTCGATGCCATCACCACGCATAATAGCATATGGCGGAACTGCTAGTGTTGATGTAATTTTATATGTACCTGCAGGAAAATGCAAGATACGTCTGACTGCTTTGTTAGCGTATTCTGTAGTTGGAAAAACTTGGTTCAATGCTCTCTGCACTGCTGTAGTATCATCAGTTAGGCCATCGCCTACAGCACCAAAGTCTCTTACTGAAATTTGTTCGTCTAGTTTGGCTTGTAATGTTCTTGTTACTGGTGTTGATGATGAAGCACCAGTTTGGCTGGTATATCCTGATTCTGTACCTTTAAAGAAGTAAGTATCAACCACTGATGCAACATCAGTGTATTCTGTTAAAATTTCTGTATTACCTACTGTAGGTGCGCCTTCTGCTAAGGTACCATTACCAATATAAAGTCTACGTTCATCCACTGACCAACCAAATTCAGCACTGGCCAATTGTGGTAAGTTTGTTTGTAGTCCGCGACGTACTTGTATTTTTGAAATTTGAATTACAGCCATTTTTCTTAAACCTATTGTTCTATTATCTAGTATTTATACTAATTTAATAACTCTATGTTTTCTGCATACTTAGGTCTGGTCATATTCATAGCACGATGGTAGAAAAATTGTTCAATTTTTTTATCATGGTCATTAATTAACGGATAATCACTGACTTTAAACTCAGTAGCACTGGAAATATCTAATCCAGTATCATTTATCCTCCACTTAAAATATGATTTTGTTATAGTTTTATTATCAAAATAATCAACCCAATTATATAATGTATTGAATTCTCTTGGATTTGTTGGATCATAGTCAATATCAATGAATATATTAATTAAGAAATCAATCAAATCTATAAATTTTTCTTTATCCTTAACTTGATCAATTAAAATATGTTCAATTGATTTATAAAATTCTGCAGGTTTTAACATAACAATAAAAAGAAAATATAACATAGGTGATAAAAGTCCAGGAAATTTAGGTCCAGGGTCAAGTTCAAAATTTTGATAGTCTTTATCAGGACTAACAAGATCATATAATTTTTTAGGAAGGCTACCTAGTTGTTTGTTTAAGTAAGGATCAATAAACTTCTCTTCTTTAATTAATTTTGTATAGAGTTGATGATAAAAACTAGAGACAGTTATATTTTCTTTAGTTTTTAAATATCTGAGCAATCGGGACAATCCAAGTTGTTTAGCAGTACCACTGATCATTGAAAGTATTAACATATCACACCATTCAAATCTATTGTACGATGAAGTTTCAATGACATTTTCAAAATAGATATCGTTTTTATCTTCAAGGGCAAATACACCTTCTTGTCTTAAAGTATTTGGTTTAATTCTATAAGGAGTAGTAAATAATTTAAGCCATTTAGTTTGTATTTTCCATTTTTCTCGTTCTTCAGGAGCATAAGCAGGTGCTTCAGGTAATAGGTTCCATATAGCAGGTCTAAAACTACCTATTTCTTTGGCTTCAAGAATTTCGATTGTTTCTAAAGTTTTTTGATAACTATCCCCTGGTAAGCCTAATATTGTTTCTATTAGAATAGGAGCATGTATTTCTTCTTGTAGTTTTTTTACTTTTTCGTACTGAATATCAAAGGGTATATCAACTCTATCAATGTTTTTCTTAATATCATCGTGTACACTTTGTATTGATATTTTATAGTAAGGCGCTAAGCCGTTTACTATTAAAGTTTTTTGTATTTCTAAAACTCTATCTAAGTTATTTTTAGCATTTTCAACATTTACCATTATAGGATATCCATATTCTCTTTTTAATTTTGCAACATGATTAATTATTTGAATATCTCTATCTTTAAATATTCCAAAATTAGCATCTGCAAAATAAAACCATTCCATTTTTTGTTGTGCTAAAAATTCTAATTCATCTAAAACAGTCTCTATAGGCTTTTTGATAGTCTTTGTATATGTTCCGCCACCCCAATCACAATAACTACATTTATATGGACATCCTCGAGTTGATTCATATATGATTAAAGTGTTTTTAGGATCAAAATTAAAATATTCTTTTTGTGCTTTAAAAATATTTTTTGGCCAAACAAATGATCTTTTATCAAACGGAATTTTAGATTTGAATTTTATTCCTGCTCTTTGATAATAAATTTCAGGAATGTCCTGAAATTTTAAACTGTTAAAATTATCGAGTATATCTGTTAAAATTGCTTCGCCGTATACATCACTAGGAACAACTGCCGACACTTCAGGATGCTGTTGGAAAAATTGTCCGTTATATTTGATATCAATCTGCGGACCTCCCCAAATAATTTTACATTTAGGGTACAATTTGGATATTGTCTCTGTTAACTGTTTTGCTTTTTTTTCGCTCCAAACATATAAGGATAACCCAAAAATTGCTGGCGGGTGTTTTTCTAAATAAGAAAATAATTTTTCATCAGACCATTCATGTATAAAAGGATCGTGCCATTGCCACTTATCTACAGTTTTTCCGTGTTCTTCAAAATATGTTTTGGCACTGAACCAAAGAATAGGTACTACCTTTCCTTGTATTCCTTCACTCCATAAATAAATATTTTTCTTTTGTGTCATACCAATTTGTAATACTGCTCAACTCTATTAAACCAACGTTCTTGCCACTTGTCCCATTCTGCGCCTTCAATAGTCCATGTTTGAAACTCATAGTCTTTTGAACACATAAGAATAGTACCCGATTTAATGTCTGTACCATGTACTTCGTTGTGTGCAGTACCATAGGCTGTTAACTGTAAGAAATAGTCTTCTACCCACTCGGTTTTCTTAGGTTTATTAGTCTGTTTGTAGTCAATTATGCAGGGTTTGCCTTTATAAACACCACAAGCATCAGTAGTGCCAGCATATAGTCCAGGAACATATAAAGGAACTTCAATGCCCCACATTTCATCAACATGTTTGAGTCCATGTTCTACTATCTGCTCTGCCATTTTAAAACTCTGTTGGCTGTATGGATTGGTGCCTGGTTGTCCCATGTTTCTATCGTTTTCAACATAGTCTTCTAACCACTTGTGCATACGAGTGCCACGGTTAGCGGCTTCTGTGGTTATTTCTCGTGCTTTGGCTTCACCTACTGACTTACGCCAACGATTAAGTGCTTCTTGTTTTTCTTTTGGTTTAGTTTTATCCAAGATTGTAGTAACACTAGGAACTGCTGTGCCATCTGGTAACGTATATAAACGTTTACCTTCTACTGTATTTCTTGATATTTTTTCGTAATTGAATTTTTTAACTAACATATTTTTTATATACCGCATGACCAGGAGTTATTGTTTCTAAAACGAAATTTCCTTGATCAAATAATTGTTTAACAATATTATCATTTGGATAAATTTCAGGATAGCCATGTTCTAAACTAACTAATGTGCATTTACCAAATTGACTCCAGTCTAAACTTTCTGCAATTTCAACGTCGTACCCTTCTGCATCAATGACTATAAGATCAAAATCCTTGCCTACATAATTAATTAAATTTTGAAATGACAAAGTATTTGTTAAAAATGGTATTACTTTTGGATTTGAATCCCAACTTGAATTATAAGATATTGCTGTTTGTAAATGATCTGGGTCTAAACTAGATAAAAAAGAACTATTGTAACTAGAATAAAAAGGCATGACACCACCAGTTGGTGTTATTGCAGAATTAACAACCTTAACTTGATTAGAATATTTTTCAATATTTTCTAATAACTTTGAACAATTAAATGGATCTGGTTCACAATATACGCCTTGCCAACCTTGTTCTAATAAAGGAAATCCCCAATCAAGACCAATGTGAGCACCAATTCCTAAAAATTTACCTTTAACGTTTTTAAAATGGTCTGCTAAAATATTATTAAAAATATCATTAGGTTCGGGAGTATCGTAAAACGTAGGGGTTGGTTTTTGAAATTCTTTAATCATCTTAATAGTATATATGCTTACTAGAAAAATGTCAACTAAACTGTGAAACTTTCTCCACATCCACAACGTGCTGACTCATTTGGGTTGATGAACTCAAAACCTTCATTGAGTCCTCGTTTTTGATAATCTAATTGTAAACCTTCAAGGTACACAAGATCTTTCTTGCTTATGACTACATTAACCCCTTTGTCCTCAAACACTTCATCTAGTCCTTCTTCTGGAGCATCAACAAATTCTAACACGTAGGCCATACCACTACAGCCAGTAGTCCTAACCCCAAGTCTTAGACCAAATGTACCTTCTCTGTGTGTTATGTGATACAATGCTTTTTCAGCGGCTGTTTCAGTTAAAGAGATCATCTATATTAAAGTCCTTTTCTAACCTTTCCATTATAGTTTTACGTTCGTCGTCTGTATAATCAGACCATTTAGTTACTTCTTCCATAGTCCGTCCACATCCAACACAACGACCGCCTTCTTGACGGCAAATACTTACGCAAGGTGTTTCTATCATATTACTTCTCGTGTTTTGTTTTATAATCTGCTATTGCTGACTTGATCGCATCTTCAGCAAGGACAGAGCAATGAATCTTGACGGGCGGAAGTGCGAGTTCCTCCGCGATATGGCTGTTTCTAATTGCGGTGGCTTCATCCAGGGTTTTCCCCTTGAGAAGTTCTGTGACG
>Ga0255772_10003026_pt1 | contig 16247 bp, 14 predicted proteins | sample 071ome_34_FD_179970 | JGI IMG/M metagenome (GOLD analysis project Ga0255772, IMG submission 179970) | Coastal salt marsh microbial communities from the Groves Creek Marsh, Skidaway Island, Georgia - 071411BT metaG (version 2) | ecosystem: Environmental > Aquatic > Marine > Intertidal zone >...
AATGGACTTTCCTCCGTACAAACACCACTCTCTCCTATCCCATATCCACTATTAGTGTTCGGATAAACCACCTTTTTATTGTGTTCTTTTGCTAACTCACACACAAACTTGACGTGCTCATAATTTATCTGAGTTGCTAATTCTTTATCTCTTTCACAAGCAGGAAATCCAACGATTGCTGCAAGTGGAATAATCACATCATGTTCTAATACTAATTCTTTTAGTAATTCTTTATCTCTTACATCACCATAAACAAACTTAAAGTTTTTTTGATGTGAAAAGATAGATACTGATGTTTGGTTATGCATCAAGTTATCTAATACAGTAACTTCTCTCCATCCTTCTAAAAGTGTTTCTGTAATTATTGAACCTAAGTAACCTGCTCCTCCTGTAATGAGTATTTTGTTCATAAAACTGAGTTTAATTCTTTAAATGTATCTTCAAAAGATTGTTTTCTTGATTCATCCAAAAATTTATTATTTTTTAAGAATTTTTGCCAAACGAAATCTTTCATTTCGTTATCATTCATATTTTGAAGTGAACCCTTAATACCATTTACAATGTGTTGTGGTATTTCTTCGTTATATAAATATATATTGAATTTTTTATTTATCAGATTTTTTGCTGATTTTGGTAAATTTGATGGTGAATAAAAATCAGGATGTGATACATCAATAAAATAAGGATTCAAATCCATACTCAAACACCAATCCACTAATTCATCTAAATAATAGATATTTAAGTTAGTTACTGTAATAGCAACATCAAAATAAAGCGAATCCGATTTATACTTTAACCAATTTTTAATATTATTAGTTACTTTGTTCCAATCACCATGGTGTCTGATGTAATTGAATCGTTCTTCAATAGCATCAATTGAAAAAGAAATAACAACTCTTTTAAATTGTTTTAAAATTTCAATATATTCTTCTTTGAAAATAGTTCCATTTGTGTTAAATGATAATTCTTGGTTTTTTGCATAACCAAGTTCAATTGATTTTTTTAGTGTTTCCCATTGTTTTTTTACCAACATGGGTTCACCACCATACATATCTATTTGTTCTATATGTGGGAGTGACTTTTCCAACTCACCCCAAAACATTGATTCATCTTCATATGATTTGTAACTCGTTCGTACCCATTCTCTGTAAACTTGGTCATCAGCATGTCCTCCAGCTTCATCATAAAGTTCTCGATGTTCATCGAACCACTTAATTGATGCCCCAACACCACACATTCTACACGCAAGATTACAAGTATTACCTAAATTAAGTTCTAAATATTTTACTATGGGTTCTTCTAAGTATCCTAAGCGTAAATCGCGTGTTCTTCTACTCCCACCGTGATATTTTTCATCATCCCAACACCTCTTACACCCCTCGTGTTGAATTCCATTTTCCAAATCCTCAATAAGTTTCTTCCTATCAGGATTATTCATCATTTGTTCAAATGTATGAGTATCTGTTTTAATTAGTGTACCTTCTTTATCTTTAAATGGTTTAGATTCATCATAGTAACAACAAGGCATTACTGTTCCGTTATTAGATACCCGCAATCCATTATAAGAATGTACACATTTTAAATTCATTACGATTTTATAATTTGAAAATTATCAAATATTTCTATATAATTTTTTAGTTTTTGCGAGATTACTTTATTTAAATTAATCCCTTCTAAAATAGATTTATTTGTAGTTTTCACCACAACTAAAAATGTATTTGAATTATCATTTAAAAGCTGAGGTGTTAGTTGGTGGGTTAGTATTTTTTTATGATTTGGATACTTATCTTTTATTTTTAATTCACCAATCATTGATGTTTTTAAAAGTTTTGATAAATCTTCTTTTTGATAATTAAACGGTACATATCCATTTGGTGTTATAAAATCATAGACAACATAAAACTTTGTAAAATCTTTCATAACTTTACGTTAATCATTTTAGCTTTTGGTGTAATTTCATCAATACTGACCAATTCGTATTTTAGAGAGTTCATGCCGTCTGATTTGTAGTCCCAATCACCTTGTTGCATTTGTCTAACATACCTTCTTTCGTTTCTTGCAGTAGTTTCACCTTTTTTCCATTTTATAGAACCACCTTCTTCTACCAATCCCTCATCTTCATGTTCTAAACAGAACATTTTACCCGGTACTCTGTGTGGAACTGTGGTGTATGGTATTTCTAAATCTTCTTTTAAGTATTCACACTCATGAATAATACCATGTGAATCGTTCCCACTTAAATCTTTTGCGGTTCCATCTGAAAAATCGTAATGAAGTATCAAACTATCATCTATAATGGTTTTTGGAATTTCTTTTACTTCTTCCCCACTCAATGCTCGGTTCCACAATCTAACATCAGCAATATCTCCTTTGAACCACTTTGAAACATCATCATCATTAACTGATGTAGTCGTTCCCAAATAATAAGGAGTGTTTCCATATCTCTTTAAATGGCCATCGAAATGTAATGGTGATTTAGTACCAGTACCCCAACGAGCATCCGATTCTTTTCCATTCATATACAAATGAATTTTACCATCATCAACTACCAATGTAATCCACGCCCACAAACCTTCATATCGTTTCATCCATTGATAAAGATGTTCTCCTTTGTTATTCCATAACTGTGCTGTATATGCTCGAGAGTTATTGTATGATATTCCCCAATCATATCCCGGTCTCCTAAAAATAGGATACTCTACAAATCTTCGTTCTTCATCTCCTATTAAGTAAATGGGAACTTTATCTTCTTGTTGTTGTGCACGAACTAAAATAGAAACTGTATGTGGTCTTGTGGTTACGTTTCTCATTTTTCGTGAAGTTGGTATCTCTACATAAGATGAATTACCATTGAATCTAAGAAATCCTTTATCTTTCCCATCAAAATCCATGTAAGTATCATCTGCATATCCTTCAAGAACACATCTCCAAAACAAATCATCATCTTCCATGCCCCAATCCCAATAATCATTGGAATATCCATTGGTTTTTTCTACTTGTTCTTTTGAAAAAAGGATTGCACCACCAAAATATTCTTCATACTTTAGTTCGTAGTTCATTTGTGATATTTGAGTTGCAATGTGTCTTGGTTTTTCTTTTGGGAAAGAATAATCACAACCATCTTCGGGTACCATATCAATATCATGCCAGACAATATAATCACAACCATCCTTAAATGCTTGTTCTGCAGCAATGTTTTTCATTGCACCTCTGTTAAAGAGTTTATCATCTGTTTGATGACCAAAATACATACAGTATTCTATACCCCTTTCTTCAAGGAATTTACCAATTCTTGGTACAAATTCCTTTAGATGGGCTTCTCTGTTTCTATATGGTACACAAACTCCTAGTTTCATAATGAATCTGCAATTGCTTGTTTAAATTTTGTTGTACTCCATCCATGTGAACGATTTATCCAATGAACTGGTATTCCTAAATCATCACCTGTGTAAGACTTATCCACATAATCATCACCCAAGAATCTTACATCAGGATTAATACTTTTGATTAAGAACAAAAGTTCTGCTTCTGTATTATAAGTAAGTATTGTATGATGCCAAGTAAACTGTTTTAACATTTCTCTTCTTTCATCTACCGAAAGAATTGGTTTTTTCTTTTCAGGTCTTTCAATAGTTGGGTCATCGTGTAAAAGGATAAATAGTTTTTCACAATTATCTTCTATTTCTTTAAACATTTTTAGATAACCAGGATGTAAAACATCAAAGTTGCCACAAATTATTCCGATTTCTGGTGTTTCACTCATATTATAGGATTTAATGATTCATATAATTCAGGAAATATATCTTTCCATTTTTCTTTTCTAAATCTATCTACTCTTTCAGTAGTGTCTATAAAGGTTTCTCGTTCACCATTGTAATCTGCATTATAATATCTACCATAAACATCATCATAAAACTCGTCTGATAATAACCCTCTGATAGAATCTAGTTTTTCTTGTCTATCTTTTTTTGGGATTATATTTGCCGATTGATACTCTGGTGCATGAACATGATTTGAAATTATTCTTTTAATCAAACCACTTCCATCAAGTTTAAATATTCCTCTTTTTACTAAATACTGAGTAAGTTCTTCCATATATAGAAAATTAAAAGAACTTAATGTTTGTGTAATAGTATAGTAAAAATTATGGTCATTATATTCAGTTATAAATTTCTTTATATTATCTATTGTTAATTTAAAGTTTGCGTTTTTTCTAATATAATCATTTCTCTCACCAAAATCATCTACTGATATTGAAATTCCAACAAATTGAAAGTGTTTTAGTTTTTCTAAGGCAGGTTTTATCTTTTCAAAATCATAGTTACCATTTGTAATATAGAATATTTTCATTTTACTTGCCAACCCATCTTCAATCAATCTATCTAATAACTTAAAGTGTTTTGGAACTAAAAAGGGTTCACCTCCACTAATATGTAATTGGTCAATCAATGGTGAATGTGATATTAAGGCATCATAAAAAGTTTCATCTTCTACCCAATCATAGTTAGTATATTTTTTTTCTTGTAACTCATCGTAATTACTTGGGAAGTTTACTTCATCTTTAAGTTTCATGTAATCATTAATCCAACTTGTTGATGATTCTGCGTTACAACTTCTACATCTTAAATTACAATAATTACCCAGTCTGATTTCTACATTTCGTAAATCGATTGAAATAGTTCCATCTTCTTTTGTAGATTTATCAACATCGGTTTTGTATAAAGAATCTTTTTGTCTTTTACTTCTACCACCTGCTAATTCTACATCATGACAAGTTTTACAAGCAGGAGGAACTTCCCCAGCAACCATCTGTCTACGAATCTCTTTAAATGAATCAGAGTTTATGATTGCAGGAATACCCTCACTAATGTTTATTTTTTCATACCCACCATCGGGTAAAATATTTGATGCAGCAGATTGTCCATGTGCGTGATTAGATACACAACATACAGAGCATACACCATGTGGGTGAACACTAATGTGTTTCCAAGGTAAATCACATAAAAATCTTGTTTCTTCCATTAGTAAAGTTTATTCATTGATAAATTTTTATCATGTGGAATGGAATTATACCATTCTGCATATTCTGGATTAATATCTACAAATCTAAATTTTTCTTCTCTACCATCATCCAATAATTCTGTTGTATATTTTAATGCCCTTTCTACCTGGTCTCTTGTTTGTGAAAGAGGTTCATCTAAGAAATTAAAAATACTTTCATATTTAGGTCTTAATTCGTTTGCATTTTCTTCGTCTAATGATTTTAAATGTCTTATATATCGTTTTTTAACTTCTTGTTTTAAATCATCTGGTAAAATATTAATATGATAATGATGAGGACTTGTTAGAACGTTATTAAGATGAATATTAAAATGAGGAACTCCTAATGATTTCATATACTCTACAAAATCAGGTATCTGTAATACATTAAATATGTTTGTAGTACACGATACATGAAAATTTATATTTGCATCTAAACATTTTTTTACATTTTCTTCAATTACATCCCACTTTGTACCTTTTCGAGAATATTCTGCACTTTTACCATACCCATCAATTGATGCAAATATAGTTACGTTTCCATAATCTTGTTCTATAAAGGGTTTCCACAATTCTAAGTTATCATATTGTTTAAATTTTAGATATCCCAAGTTTGTATTATATCTTAATCTTAAATTTGTATTTCCTACTTCTACTAATTTTTTTAAAATATAATAATGCTCTTCCATTAAAAGAGGTTCTCCACCAGCAAAATAGATTTCTTCAACTTCTGTTATGAACTCATCTAAATAAAGATTAATATCTTTTTGTGAATAATCGTTTATATTGATAATTGCCTTTGGGAGAGGTGACCCACCATAAATTTTCATTTCATCTTCCCACCATTTTGAAGATAAAAATGAACCACACATTCTACATTTCATATTACATAGGTTTGAGAATCTAAAATCCCAATAAAGTAATTTGAAGTCATCATTATGACCATCTTCTGATGTATTATTAGTTAGTGTTGGTATGTGTTTTTCAAACCAACGATTTGATGAGGTTCTCGTTGAATCTAATCCATTTTCTTCTTGTTGATAACACTTTCTACAACTATTGTGTTTTTTACCTTGAAGCATATGTCTCCTAATGTCTTTCATGGTATCACCATTCCATATTTCTTCAAGAGTGTTATCTTTTAAATTACCAATATCTTCTCGCCAATCAGTAAGACAACAAGGATATACATTACCATTAGGCCATGTATTTAAGTGTATCCAAGGTAAGACACAAAACGATTTAGATATTTTATCGCCAGGGTTATCTATTTTTTGATTATCCATTATCCTCTACTTTTTCTATTGTTTTTAAAGTTTTAAACCAATCTATAAATTCTGTTGGCATATACTCATCTATTGGCATTTTTCTTCTTACTGCATATTGTTCTACGAAATTTTTAAAATCGTGATGTTTGTTTTGAATTGTATCAACATCTTCATACGAAGTATCCACTTTTCGTAAATATTTGATTAATCGTTCATACTGATTTTCTTCCCAACCAATCATATATTGTTTATTTCGATTAAGTTTTTCTTCAATTTCATCTGCAAGTTTATTTTTAATATCTTGTGAAATAATATTGACTGATTGAAATGATGGGAATCTTAAAATATTTACTGACATGAAAAATTCTTCTTTGTTTACGAATTTTTTTCTCCATGCAATAATCTTATCCATAAAATCGGCAACCGTCCATATCGATAATGCTGAAATTGTCATCATAATATGAACTGAACGTATGTTTGGAGAATCATGTAGTCTAAACATATTTTTTTCCCAAGTATCCCACTCAAATCCATCTCTTACAAACTCTTGGTTTTTGCCCATACATTCTGCAGAAGTATAAACATCAAAAGATTTAAATTGTTTTGCTGCATCTATAAGTGTATCCATTCTATCATCGTCCATTATTAGATTAGAATTTACAGCAAAATCAAATGTTTCGTTATTACACATCTCAAGTAATTGCCAGAACGAAGGAGAACGAGCAGGTTCTCCACCAGATACTCTTAATTCTTGTAATCCGCCTCTGATTTCTTCAAACCACTCGTAAAATTTTGATATGTATGGATTTCTTTGGTTTTTAGAACCATATGGCATTGCATGATGACCAGTATTTTTGAAAGTATGACCACCTGAAGTTTTCATATTCTGATACGGTCCTTTGGATGTTATATCGGTATTCCAAGTTGATGAGAATTCAGCGTTACAATAAGAACAAGCTAAATTACATAAGTTATCAAACGCCAATTCAACTGTTTTTGGAATTACGTTTGCATCCCATGGCATGTTTTTTATTGCTAGTATTTCTTCTTTAGTATATCGTTGTGTTTGATAAACTCTATCAGAAAAAATTCCACTTTCTTTTTCTGCTGCATCTTCTACTCTCCAACAATAAGAACATTCTGCAGGTCTTTCTCCTTCTAACATCTTTTTACGTTGTTCTTTTTTGAATTGAGTATTATGTAATGCAGATTTATCTTTATCTAATTCTGCCCTTGGAATTGAATGTGCGAGAGGGTGGTGGCAGGAAGCAGTTCTTCCATTTCCTAACCAAATTGATACATTATACCATTTTGCTGCACAAAAAGATTTTGATATTGAATCTATAACATTTTTAGTTTCTACTAAATGTGAATTTGACATAACTTATAAAATTTAGTTAATTGTGGAAAACTTTCTTCAAAATTTAAGTTTCTTCTTTTATCGTATTCGTTTGTAAATAAATAGAAATCTTTTCTATTTTGATTAAGTTTTTCAGATGCTGGTTGATTATGCATATATTCCACAAGTCTTTGTAATTGATTAACTTGTTCTTCTGTTAAAAAAGTATCCGAATCCCAATCGGAATCTTTGCTTTCTTTAATTAAATTATTTATGTTTTTTTCAAATGTAAGTTTTGTTTCTTCATCAAGATTTTGTATTGATAAAAATTCAGGATATCTTAAATAGTTTGTCATAAACTGAACTTTGTTAAAATCAACATCGTTAATATATTTTGAACGTAATTTTAAAATAAACTTTACGAAATCTACATAACTAACTACACTTGTTAAATTAACAGTAGTCATTATTGAAAATAAAACATTTTTTACATTAGATAAAATTTTATAGCAGTTGTTTTCCCACTTTTCTTGTATTGTTCCGAATCTAATGTATTCATTGTGTTTACCAGTTGCTTCTCCACTTGTAAAAAGTTGTAATTCTTTTACGTTACCATCTAATTGATTTAATTTATCTATCAATTTATCAATTAAAGTATCTGGTATCATTAGGTTTGTGTTTATTGAAAAAATTAAATTTGGATTTGGATTTTCAATCAACTCATCCATTACTTTCCAAGTATCTTTTGATAAAAGTGGTTCTCCACCAGTAATTCTTAGTGTGTGAAGTTTTGGATAAAGTTCTGGCCACCATTTCCAAAAGGCTTCAACATAGGGATTGTGTTCTGATTTTTTGTATGGTATTTTTAAATTATCTTTAAAATAATTTATATCATTATATTTTGTAGATGTGGGATATCCTCCAAATCTTTCCACCTCTTCCATCCACGCAGATGATATATCCGGTGAACAGTATGCACATTTCATATTACAAGTATTAGAAAACGAAACTTCTAAATAACTTGGTTCAATATCTTCTGTTCGTTTTTCAAGTATTTCATCTTTTTTTACTTGTGAAAAAGAATTAGCTGATTTATATATTCTGTCTGAAATGTAATCTTTTCCTAAATCTTCAATCTTCCAACAATACTCACACTCAGAAGGACGTTGACCTTTCAACATCTGTTTCATTTGCCTTTTCTTATACTTTGTATTATGTAAGGCTTTATGATTTTTTTCTAACTCTCTTAGAGGTATTTTATGAGGGGTTGGGTGATGACACGAGTGATTGTAGCCATTTTGTAAGTAAAGTGTTAATTGAGACCACTTTGCTAAACAGAAACTAGTTGAAACTTCATCGAGTTGATTTCTAATATCATTGTAAAAATTCTTCATTTAGTTTTTTACATTCATTAAAAAAGTCAACTAGCTCTGGAAACGTTTCTTGGAAATTAGTTCCTCTACGTTTATCGTGTGCAGATATAAAATTGTAAAAATCTCTTCGAGTTTTATTAAGAGTTTCTTCTTCTACTTCTTCATCAAACCAATCAATTATTCTTTTGATTTTACCGATTTCAATTTGAGTAAATCCTAAGTAATGGTCTTTCCAATCTTCAATCTCCCAAAGAGGTATAACCGTATGCATGGTTTCTGCCTGAGTTACAAACTCTTCTAATCTTTCTCTAAATTCTTTTGGAAGAATTTTAACTGTCTGATGATGTGGATATCTTAAATATGCAGAATCTAATGTTAATGCAGTTACCCAATGTCTTTCAGGTGAATTATGTTGTGTTTTCATTTCGAATACCCACTCTAATAAATCACCGTAACGTAAAACTGAAAGGGCGTTGAATGTTGACATGATTGCTATTGATAATTTTTTAGTTTTTGAAAGTAATTCATCAACTCTTTTTTGCCAAAGTGGAAAATCTAACCCACTTCTTGCATATTCTGCTTGTTCACCATAGGTATCAACTGAAGTAAATACTGTCAATTCTGATACTCTACCACTTTCTTCTAATTCAATCATTTTTGATAAAAATTTATCATAAATTTTATCAGGTATACCTAAATTGGTATTGATTGATAGTTTTAATTCTTTGTTTGGTTTATCTGTGGTTAAAATATGGTCTACTACTTTCCAAAAATCAGGTGACATTGTTGGTTCACCGCCTGTAATTCTAAAAGTATGCATATCTCTATACAGCTCGGGCCACCATTCCCAAAAAGCATCTACATATGGATTTGGTTCAGAATGTTTGAATGGCATTTTACCATTTTCTTGCAACCACTCTAAGTTTCCAAAATTATCTGATGTTGGGTATGCCCCATGTTGTTTTATTTCTTCTACCCATTTAGATGAATACTGTGGGCCACAATAAGAACATTTGAAATTACATGCGTTTGAGAACGCAACTTCAACATATTTTGGGTTATAATTTTCTCTTGGGGATAAATTTTTGATTTCATCAAAATGAGGTTTAGACCAAGGTTCAAATGATTTGTAATGTCTATCTGAGAACTCTGGTCCACTATCCTCTACTTTCCAACAATAATCACAACCAGAAGGTCGTTCATTGTTGAGCATCATTTTTCTTTCTTTTTTCTTATGACGAGTATTGTGAAGAGCAGTTGGATTTCTTTTTAACTCTCGTAGTGGTATTTTATGTGGAATGGGGTGATGGCACGAATGGGTTTCACCAGTTTGTAGGTGAATTGTAACTTGTGTCCATTTTGCTAAACAAAAACCACACCCAACATCATCAAGTTGTTCTCTAAAATCGTATAACTGTCCTCTGTGGTCTATCATATTTCAATTGATATCTTTTTTATTTTGTTAGATATTTTAGTTTCTTCCTTATATACATATTTTAAAGAATTTAAACCATCTTCTTGGATTTTAGAAAAGTCATTTCTAATCTCGTTATAATATCTAATTTGATTTTTTCGTGTTTCGTTATGAACCCAACGATTTTCTATTGATGAATTTGTTTTATGTTCCAACGATTTAAATCTCGATTCTCTTCTACATGGTATTGGCAGAAAAGTATTAAAAGATTCTTTTGTTTTATATAAATATATATTTTTTAAACTTACAGTATTTTCATTACTTAAATCAATACTAGTTTTTGAGTTTGAAAGTTCTGCAATTATTTGTGTATATAAAAATTCTGATGATTTGAATTTTCCAAAATTTCTTATTTTTGGCTTTAATGGGTTTTTATAAAGTTCATCTATTTCATCTTGGTATAATGCAACATCATAAATTTCAACAGATGAAATTAATCCATAAAAGTAATCTTTATTTGTTTTTTCCTCACTTGCAGTTCCTACAAATATTTCATTTGAATCTAATTGTAAAATTGGCTTTTCCATTTTAATAGTTTCTATCAAATTACCATCAACGTAAAGAGATAAAGTATCACCATCACTATAAGTCATTGTTAAATAAACCCATCGTTCTCCAAGAATATCTGTTGTAATTGAGTAGGGTGTTTTATCTACATCATAAACTTGACAAAAGAATCTACGAAAGGAATTGTAAAATAATCCAATGTTATAACCCGGTATAGATACGATTGGGTATTCATCGTATTCATCATTTTCATCTATTTTTATGTTAGAAGGTTTTACTAATACTGAAATTGAAAAATCATCTTCTAATAAGTTTGAAGCTTCTTCTTTATTTTTTATTTTTATATAAGAATCCTCCCCTTTAAATTGAAAAGCTTCAAATTCTTGAATATTTTTTGTTGAATTTGTAGTTGTATCTAATTCTAAATCAGATTCGATGCATCTAATTAATAAATCATCATCTTCAAATCCCCATCCCCAATATTCGTTAGAAAATCCATTGATAGTTTTGAAATCTTCTTTAGTAAACATCGTTACTCCACCAAAGTAATCAAAAAAAGTAGTTTCATAATCATGCTCTTGTAGGTGAGTTGCTAAATGTAAAGGTTTATCTGAATATGAATAATCTACATCCTCGGGTAACATATCTATATCATGAAATACAAAATAATCGCACCCCATATTACACCCATATTCATAACCAACATTTAGAAGTTTACCTCTGTTAAAAGGTTTATCATCTAATTGTTCGATTATAAGGATTTCATAATCAATATCCTTGAGATACGTTTCCATATGAGAAGTAAACCTCTTTAGTTGTTGAGGTCTGTCTCTATATGGAACAATGATACCAAGTTTATGCTTCTGTATCTTCTTCTCTTTCGGCATTTCGTGATGGTCTATTAGTTCCTCCTTTGGTCTTTGTTTTGAAAAGTTGATAAAATTCATTTAAATACCATTCCAATCTTTCAGACCACTCTACGAAACCAACATCTTCATTGTAATCGTTTCTTTCTTCAAGAGCATCTGCTATTCTTCCAAAAGATTTAGCCATTTGTTCGAATGCAACAACTTTTCTTTCTTCCAAAACTTCTTCTTTTTTTGCCATAATTATTAAGTTAGAATTCTTATTAGTTTATATTCATTTCTATCTTGGGTATCCATTATTTTGTATTTTAAATTAGATAATCCAATTTTTTTGTAATCAAGTTCACCTGTTAATACTTCGTTAAAGAAAATATCTGCGTTTTCTTCAATATCAGGATCATATTCATAATATCTTTCTATAATTTCGTCATCTCTTTCGTGAGATAAACTTTCATACTTACCATTTTCTCGCATTGGTAAATAAATTTCAGATGATAAATTTATTTCTTCAGTAGATAATTCTACTTCACCTTCTAATCTTAAATGATTTAAAGAAGTTCCATTATCTAAAATGATTTTTTGTCTATAAAACTTATCAAACATATAAAAGTTAGATAAATCTAATCCATTGGTGTTTACCAAAGTATCTAAATTTTGTAGACCGTTATAATATAAATCATTTACAATATCTGAATTGGTTTTTGAGTTAAATACTAATATTGATGATAAAGTTATATCGGTATTTTTATCTGATATCTTTATACAATGATTAGTATAATCAAAAATCTTAAAATTTGTTTTTAATTTACTTTCAATTTTTTTATTATTAAGATAAAGAATAATTTTATCATCTTGTATTGCAAAAACCACATGATTCCATGTGTTTTTAAAATAAGGTAATAGTATTTCAGTATGGGTTTCGCTATCATCCCATACCTGTCCTATCACATATTTTCCATTTGATAAAAATATACCAGTATCATGTCCTTCAAATGAAAATAAATTTTTATTTTTCTTACTATCATCGGTATCTTTAAACCAAAGAGATATAAAGAAAGGTGGTTTTGTAGATTCTACTGTGAATTTATTCATCAATCCATAAATTCTATTGTTTCTTTTTAGATTTAGAATGTTACTTTTATGTGTTTTTTTACTTTTTGATATTTTTACATTCTCAATTCTATAAGGTAGAATATCATCTTCATCAAAAGTTTCATATGTCTTATTCAAATCATGAAATTTTTCTAAATATGCACCACTTTTTTGTAATCTATAAAGTAAATCTAAATCTTCAAACCCATACCCATAATATTCGGGTGAATATCCATTTGCTTTTTCAAAATCTTCTCTATTAATTAAAACAACTCCACCAAAATATTGTGGATAAGGTAATTTGTTATCATGTACTTCTACATTTGTTGCTAAATGTATTGGTGTTTCTGGATATCCATAATCACATTCATCATCGACTGGTAACATATCGATATCATGGAAACAAAAATAGTTATATTCTTCATCTAATTCTTTAACAACAGAATTACACAACTTACCATAATTAAAAGGTCTATCATCTGCTTGTTCAGCAATGAAAATATCATACGCAATCCCTTTATCTTTAAGGAATTCGTGCATATGAGGAACAAATGTATTTAGGTGTTCTTCTCTATCTCTATATGGAACAATTATTGCTAACTTATCGTTCATATTCTAACAACCTTTTTAGTTATTGTATCCCAATGTTTATAAGATGAGTGTGAATTATCTTCTACTTTTTGAATATAAAAATCTTCATTTGAAATATCAATCTTATTATCGTTCAATTGTATTGCTCGATACATTTTTTTGTATTCTTTCCAAAAAGTATAATCTTCTTTGGTTTCACTAACTTCTTTTAATCTTTCTAAAACAGTTGAATCCCATTTAAAGTGATGAACTTGGATAAACCCACTGCCATCTTGTAATATGTTTTTAGAATTTATATTACCAACGGTATATCTGTTTGGATGAAATATACTTCCATACCCCCAAGTGTTTTTTCCATCACCTAAATCTACATAATGTTGTCCTGCAGTAACATTTACTGAACCTTTCATTACACAAACTTTGTTTGGACATGCACCACTTAAAGGATTTCTAAAAAATCCCACATTAGGGAACTCTTTCCATATATCACTATCTTTTGATATACTTGGGAATTCCCCATTCTCACCTATTCTATCTAAAAATCCACCAGTAATAAATGTCCAACCATTTTCTTCACATCGTTGAACCATTTTTCTTAATGGAATTGGATAAATATGAAATTCATCATCGTCCGAAACCACCCACCATTCATTTGGTTTGGTTTGTTTTACTTTATTATATAATTCAGTTACTTTCTCCCAATGAAACTTGGGTTCTGTGACCACCATATAAGGTTCTACACCACATCTTTTAACTTCTTCGAGTATTCCATCATCTTCACTTTGTCGATACACCACAACGAAGATTTCATCAACCATTGATTCGTAGTGTTTTAACATATGAGGGAGTAAAGTGGTGTTGTGACCAACAACTGTAACCAAATTTATTTTTTGCATCTTTGTACGAATGTTAAACCAGTAGAAGCTGGTTTAGATTTAAATATACCATTATTGAAAAAGTTAAATACTTCCCACTCTTTATTATCTCGTATTATTTTCATTAGTTCTGCGGGTCCATTTGCAAACTCATCGTGATGATTCTGGTCTGTAATATCTTTGGTTACAATATAATCTTTTTCAAATGATTCATCTGTATCATGAATTGAAATAACCCCATTCGGTGAAAGTAAATTACTATACAAATTAAAATCTCGTTCTACATCTTGAAATGAGTGTCCTGCATCTATATGAAGATAATCAATTTTAATATCTTCTTTTATAAAAAAATTGTAATATGCATTTTCAGTAGTATCGTTTATAATTCTTGGAAAAAATTTACGTCTTAAATACGAATGTTCTTCTAACCAATCTACATTACCACCAACTCCATTTGCAGCATCTACTAAAAATGTTACACCAATATCTCCCCAATTATAATCTCGATTTCCTTCAAAAATTTTTGAATCATATAAATCAATTCTTGCTTGTGTCATGATTCGTGGGATGAATCCACCCCCACTTCCTAAACATACACAAGTTTTCGCACGAAGATAGTGGATTGCTGCATAAACTAACAAACCATCACCCATACTAAATTCTGTAGCACCATGTGTCCACCTATATGCAAGAGGTTGGTGTTCTGTATATTCTCTACCACCCTCATCTCGCTTAGTATTTAAGTTATGGGTTATAAAATCTTTTATATAATTTATATTAAGAATATTCATTTAGTGTTTTTAGTTATTAGCTTACCCCCCTACCCCCCTTGTATATAAATATATAAAAATATATGAAACGTAAAATAAATTAGTAGAAAGATAAAATTTGTGAACGAACTTGGTCAGCCCACTCTTCTTTATTATCGAATTTTTTCATAAACTCTATTAACTTATTTCTTTCTTCTATACGAGTTTCTTGAGAATCATTTAAAATTTCTTTGATACAATTATCAAATTCATTTTTCGTTGATGCACGATATTTGTAATCAACTTCTGATGCCCAATCCTTATTTATTATTGGTAATTTTCCATAATCTACTGCCTCAAAAATAGAATAACCGAAGGGTTCTCTAAAATATGCCCCATGAAAAATTCCCCAATTTTTTGTGTAAAAAGCTTGTTTAATTTTCGGGTCCCATTGGAAAATATCTACTGTGGGCATTTGGAAAGTTGTAGTATCTTTTAGATTTTTTATATCCCATTGAGAAGTTAAAGCAAATCCTTTTTCAATTCCATGCATCCAATGTAAACATTTTCGAGTTTCTGCCCTTGCTGCAAAAGCAACCACTCCATTATCAACATGAGTAGTTAAAGCAGCAGGACCTTTGAATTCATAATAGTTTGGAAGTATATAAGTATAATTTAAAAAATCTGTAAGTAATTGAGATTTATTTAAACCTATCCAAATTCTACGATTACAAGTTAATAAAAATTCCCAATAAAATTTTTCATCTACTTCTGTGTTAAATTGTAATCTATCCAATTCAGGTAATTGTTTAATTACATCTTTCATATCTTTTGGATATGCATGAACAAAACAAAGACCGAATCTATCCTCAAACCGCCATATATGTTTTCTCATATGATAATGAGGATGTAAAAAGTGAACCCATTCAGATTCATCTCCCCATTTTTGAGTTATTTCCGGGTCATCGAAATGAAAGTGATAATGTAAACCAACTGGTAAAGAGTTTGGGTCAAAGTTTGCTGGTCTTTTAGAATCAATAAGTAATCTAAATCTTCGTTTATTAGGCAAGGTA
>Ga0255772_10003027_pt1 | contig 16246 bp, 6 predicted proteins | sample 071ome_34_FD_179970 | JGI IMG/M metagenome (GOLD analysis project Ga0255772, IMG submission 179970) | Coastal salt marsh microbial communities from the Groves Creek Marsh, Skidaway Island, Georgia - 071411BT metaG (version 2) | ecosystem: Environmental > Aquatic > Marine > Intertidal zone > Salt...
AGCTACTGACCTAACACAATCAGGTGCGTTTGCAGATATAGTTGCACCACCTAGAATGGAAGGCGACCCAACAGGACAAACAACAGCATTGGAACAACAAGCAGAAGCTATTAGTCCAATGGGTGAAACAGGACCACAAAGTCCTATGACACCACCTATGCCTAACTTGCCACCTATGAATATAGCTGCACCAACAAACAAACCTTTCGAACCTATAACATCTGGAATACCACTTGGACCAGGAGATAATGGACCTACAGGTATGGCTACAGATACAGTTGCAAATATATTTAAAGCTGCAAAAAGAGTTTTACCTGACCCAATATGGGATGAGTTATTAGAAGCAGATATAGACATAGGGTAGTATGGATTACAAATCTACTTTCTTTGTACCTTCGTACTTTAAATTAGGGTTAGCTGAAAATACATCTGCAAATCTTAATGAAATATCACAATTTGAAAGAGCTATATCTCCTGAATTAGCACAAGTTATGAAAGATATGGCATATACATATCCTTCTATGGATAAACGATTAATTGCTTATTTGCCATTAATGGGATTAAAAGCAGATGATGAAGATGTACTAAAAATTGCACAAACACAACAACGTGCTATGGAAAAGAAACAACGTGTTAGAACTGATGTAGGTTTAGCTAAAAGAGCATCACAGTTAGGTTTCTTAGCTATGGATAGTGCATTTCAAAATATATCAAGAAACTTTAAATCATCTGTAGTAGCTGCACAAGAAACAGATGCATCAGTTCCTGGTGCTGTAATAGGAAATACAATAGCAGGTTTGTTACCTGGTGAAGCGTGGACAGAAGCTACACGTAAAGCAACATTAGGTAGTGAGTTTAATGAAAAATATAATCAAACTAAAGAAGCATATGGTGATAATGAATTTAGAAGAGCAATAAACGAAGCAGGTGGATTAACAAATGCTTTAACAGGACAAGGTAAACCTCTTAACTTAGGTGTAGGTATTTTACCTAATTCAATCGCATTAGAAGATACTGATGTTTACACAAAGCAGATTAAATTAGGTAAGACACCCACACAAGCATATGAAATAGCTGCTGATGTATATGGCAGACCTATTACAGAAGAATACGAAAGAGATGAATATCAATTTACTTATCAAACTAAAACAGGAGAAAGAATACCAATATCTCCTGGTAGAGTAGTTGCTGCACAATTTTCACAAGAAGGAGAAATATCATATGCTTTAGCATCAACAATTATTGATGGTGCGTTTAGATTAGGTGCAGACCCAATCAATATATTGCTTGGATATGGTAGTGCAGTAAAAACTGCAGGTAGGCAAGTTGTTTCTGCTGCAGAAGTAGCACAGTATGTAGATGATGCTAAATTCATTACACGTGCATTACGCACAGTAAAACCTACTAAAAAAGGTGCACAAGCAAGAAAAATGACATTTGGTAAAACTGCAGAACAGATTTTAAATTCTAAATGGGGAGATAAATTTATAGAAGCGTTAACTGTAAATGAATCTGTTGCACGTTTAAAAGATATACCTACTTTTACAAAAGTAGATACAAGAGTTTTAAATTTATTAGCAAAGATTAAAAATAAAGAATCTATGAAAGAAGTAGTTACTTCTTTATTAAAACATGGTGACTTATCAGAGTTAATGATTGCACCATATTCAGGTACATTTGTTGGACAAGAAATAGCAGCAGCAGCAACAGCAACGCCAATTTCTAAATTACCAATGCGACAATCTGTAGTAGCAGAATTAGCAAATCAATTAGCTTTTAAATTTTCAGGAAAAGCAGTAGATATTGCACCTCTTAGAAATAGTGTAGGTGCTTTACTTGGTATGCCTAAGAATGACCCATTTAGAGGTATAGTTGGTATTGGTAGTTCACTAAGAAATGCTTTACCACAAAAAGTAAAAAGATTATTTGATTTATCGCCAAGTAAATTTGCTTCTATTAATTATATTGCAGAAACAATAGAGAATATAGATGGTGTTTTAATTGCTTTAGGTGAGGACCAGATAGGTAGAGATTTTTATATTAGCGAATTATTAAATGCAAAAAATCAAGATGAAATTGTTAAGATAGTTCAAAAGTTAAATGTAAGAATAAAAGACAAAGTAATTAAAGATAATCCTGATTTAAAAGAAGATGAAGAATTATTAAGTAACATTGTTGAATTTGTAAACAATGAAATAGCAGAAAAAAGAAAATATTTATACGATAGTGATGGATTACCATTATCTTTTCCTGGAACTAAATATAAAGCACGACCACAACGTTTAGATGCAGAAGGTAACATTTTAGAATCTATAGATGTAGCAGTACCTACTGCTTTTTCTATAGGACAATTTGCAGACAACTTCGTTCCTTTAACTGATTTTCAAGAACTTGCTAAATCACTAGCATCATTTAGAAGATTAGTAGGACCTAGCAGAAGTGGATTAAGAAAATTTATATCAACTACTTGGGGTAGTAAAGATTATTCATTAACTGAAAAAATATTACAACAAGCAAAAATACCTACTACAGGATTAAAAACTAATTTAAGAACTAAAAATTTATCTATTGCACCTAAAGGTTGGTTAGAGTATTTATATTCTGATTATATAATGCAACGTGCATTAAAACCATTGTGGATGCTTAGACCTGCATTAGCATTAAGAGTTCCACCTGAAGAAGCAGTACGTATTGCTATGTATGGTGGTCCTAGTGTATTTAGACACCCTCTGTTGTTAGCTTCGTTAAAAGCAAGACCATTTCCTAGAGTTGTAGATAAATTAAATTTAGATAAATCAGACCCTGTATTTGTGCAAATGCTTGACAATTTAGGAGAACAATTATTTGCTACAAGAATTAATGCTGATGAAATAAATAATGTTGCAGAACTTATTGGCAACGTTGATATGAAAAAATCTTTAGAAAATTTAGATTACGACCAAATACAACAAATAATGAAAGTATTAAGATTAAATACAAATGCATCAGGTCAAGTAGGAGATTCGTTTTTACAATATGCTATTGATGGTAATAACGCTACAGATTTTGCATTTGATGAAATAGTTGGTGAATTAAAACAACTTAAAAGACAATCTTTATATTCTTTTGATAAATTAGAAAATATGCAATTTGGTAGTGTAACAAGTATAGATATTATGAATAATTTTATACATCCATTTTGGAATCCAAGTAAAAGTCCAGCAGGTGTTGTGTCTGTTATTCCTAATAAAAAATACAAACAAATATTTGAAATTGAAAATAAAGATGAAGTTGGAAAATTAATAAGGCAATATGTAAATAATCCATCAATAAGAATGCAGTTAGAAAAACAAGGACATGGAGTATCTATGTCTATTGTGGATAACAATTTAATATTAGATGTTTCTGTAAAACTAGGCAGTAGGGAATTTAATACTTTTAAAGAGTTAGAACCATTTATTAAAAATGCTTTAGCTATTGCTATTAAAGCACATCAACCAAAAATATATTTAAGAAAAGAAGCATTTGATTTAATACCTGAACAACACCCTCTTAAAAAATTAGGAAAAATACTTAATCTACATACAGGAGATGCTTTGCGATTTGTTGAAATACCTGTGTATGGACAACCTGATTTACGTATAGATAATGTAAATTTTGATTCTCCAGTAATAAAAGAAATTATGGAGTATTTGTTTGATAGCAATTTTCAAGCAGCTAAAAAAATAGTAAGTAAAAAAACAGGTTATGCACAAGCTGCACCTTCAGGAACATTTTTTAACACTACACCACAATATATAAACACAATGTCAGAACAATCATTGTTAAAAGTTTTAAAACCACAAGCAAGAGGTAGAAACGCAGCAGAAGATTTTTACATCAATGTTCCAAAGTATGAAAATAGTAATGAGATAAATCCAAAATGGTGGCAAGGGTGGATTCACGAAATGCTTAATAGAGCAAGTGACCCATTGTTTGTTGTTGTAGCAAGAGATGGTGCAAAAAAAGCATTAGAGTTTTTTACAGAAACTACACAAGGTAAGAAATATATTACTGATTTAATTAAAAGAAGTGATGACCCTGATGCACGTTCAGTATTAAAAAACAAAGACCAGTTGTTTAAATATTTAAAAACTGCTGAATGGGAAATAGGTAGGTTGCAAGGAAATCCTACAAGTAAAATTATGCGTGATGGTGCAGAGATTACAGAACAAGAAGCAAGAAATATGCTTAGAGATGCTAATGGTGGATTTAATTTTCCTGATTACGAAGTAGATTTAAACATGGGTGCTACAAAAGTTAAAGAGTTTATAGCTAATGGTGGCTTTATTGATGATGATGATTGGTTAGAGCTTGCACAAAAAAATGCAGTACAAGCATCAAGAACAGAAAGATACTTTGGAAAGTTTTATGACCAAATTAAAAAAGTATTTGATGAAGAAATAAGAGAGTTTGATTTAGGTCCAAGAACTGTTGCGTACAATAACAATCCAAACATAAATAAATTTGGACAGTTAAAAGAAGAAGCAATACAAAAATGGGATGATATGTTAGGTTCTTTGTACTCTTTGTTTCTTGCAAAACCTTCTGATTATTTAAATCGTGACCCAATGTTTAGATGGTCGTTTTATACATTAGCTGAAGATTTAATGCCATTTATGACACCAGATGTAAAAAAAGAATTTATGGTTGGTGCTAAAACTTGGATAGAAGGAAGCGACTTGTATCTTAATTTATTAAAGAAAGCAAAAGAAACATCAACTGAAAATACTATAGAAACATTAGAACAAGCAGAAACATTACTTAAATACAAAGCTATGGAAGAAGTTCAAAATCTTTTATATGCTAGTTCTGAACGACACGTTCTATCTGATGTTATGGCATCATATATTCCATTCCCTGAAATATTTCAAGAAGTATTAAAAACTTGGGGTAAATTAACATTAGAAAATCCACAAAAATTTAATAGAACTCGTATAGCAATAGACAGAGGAAAAGAATCTAGTCCATGGGATACAGATAATGCATTCTTTACATCAGACCCAGTAACAGGTGAATTGTTATTTAATTATGTTGATGTTATGAATGTTATGACATTTGGTATGACAGCTATACCTGGTGCATTTGGATTTGCACCATTACAATCAAGTTTGTTAGGTGAAGATTTAAGAGATGAAGGAGTTAGAGTAAAACCATATGGTTTCTTAGAAGGACTTAACTTAATATCTGCTAATGGTTTTTCTCCTGGATTTGGTCCTATTGTTACGTTCCCATTTAAAATATTAACAAAAATAGCAACAGTACCTAAAGTTATAAACAATTTTATATTAGGAAACTTTGAATCTCCAGGTGGAAAAATAAATCTTATTGATGAATTACCTTCTTGGATGAAAGGTGTATTTAAAGCAATACCATTTACACAAGAAGCAACAGAAGAAATTAATGCTTCTTATTCAAGAACAGTTATGGATATATTTACTATGTATTATTACGCAGGTAAATGGACACCTGAAGATGAAGAATCTATAAAACTTGCTATGGTAGAAGCAGAAAAAGCAGCAGCTATTCATTGGTTAGTAAGAGGTGCTGCACAAGCTGCATATCCTACACCAATACAACCAAGATACCAAATAGAAGATAAAAATGGTGCATGGTGGACAATACAAGTATTAGGTCAAAAATATCAACAAATGTTAGAAGCTAACCAGTTTGACTATACTATTACAACATTACAGTTTGAAGAAAAGTTTGGAATAAATCCAATTCCTTTAAGACAATCTGCTAGTGCTAAACAAGGTAGATTTCCTGTTAAAAAAGAATCATATGCTTTTTGGCAAAAATTAGAAAACAAAAAACTAATAGAGAGAAAACCATATACAGCTATTTTCTTAAAACCAGACAGAGTAGATGATGAGTTTTCCTTACCTGCATTTATGGAAGGTGCTCAAACTTTAACACCAAGTCAATACTCACGTGCAGTACAACAGTCGTTACTACAATTTGAATTAGAAAAGTTTAAAGAGGATTTAAAGAATGATAAATCATTATCTCCTACTGCAAGAGATGAAAGATTCTCTGCACGTAAAACTCAACTACAAGAAGAGTATGGAGTTATTGCTTATGGTAATTTAGGAGATGCTGTTCAAATGGCAGACAAGTATCAAATTATATTAGAGTTTAGAGATTGGGAAAACGAACCATTATTATCTGCTTCACCTGAAATGAAACCATTAAAATTGTTTTTAGATGCATATGATGAAGCTATAGATATTGTTATAAATGGTGGAGAGTTATTTCTTCCTGGTTCAGATAGGGCAGTTGTAATACCTAAAGGTGGTATTAAGGGTAAAGTTGCTGCTACACTTGAAGGAAGAACTGGTAACATAGATGTAATACGTGAAGAATTAGATGCGTATGCTAGAAGATTAGCTGGTGAGTACGAAGATACTGCTTGGATAGATATGTATTTAAGTTCATTCTGGAAAGTATTAGATAATAGAAGGTATTTTAATGACTAACGAATCATTACAAAAAATATTAAGATATTTAGAAAGTTTAGATAAATCAGGTAAAGATTATCCATTTACTCCTGTATTTTTATCAGAAATAAATAAAAACCTTGAATTAAATTTTTCTGTTAATGGAGAAATTAAATCATACACTTTGTCAGAATTTTTATCTAATTTTCAAATTAAAGATGGTAACATAGTTTCTAAAATATCTAGTCCTGGTTATCAACCACCAGGTACTACAAGTTCAGAAGTATCAGAACAAATATTTTATGCAACTATATCAGGTGTATTAGATGAAACAACTATTAGACCACTACTTGGTGGAACAAATGAAAATGTTGTATCGTGGGATGCATATAGTAATGCCTTAAAAAATCTTTTTGATATATTAGGACCAGGATTATCTGATGCATCAGGTGCACAAATAAAGCTACTTGTTGGTGATGTAGAAGCAGAAGAAAATGCGTATTCATATTTAGAACAAATAAGTGATGAAGTTAATAAATGGGCAGGAACAGATGTAGAAGGACCTGAAGGAACGAGAGCTTATTCTGCTAGTGACCCTAAAGTACCCAATATTTTACCTACTCCATCAACAATAGTTGGTGAAGAAGGAGAAATTACATTTGGTTCTAAAACATTTTATACTGGACCTAATATTGCTATAGATGCAAATAATCAATTTTATGACCCTGTTTCTGGAGAAATTAAAAAAAATAGTAAAGGTGAAATACTGCAACCACATTTTAAAAGAGGTTCTGCTGCAGCTATGTTTGAAGGTTTAAGTCCAGATGCAATATTTGAAATACAAAGAGATTTAGTACAGATAGGTGTATTAGACCCAAGCAAAGGTAATTTTGTTCCTGGTTATGTAAACCCTACATCAGGTGCTGAAATACAAGCAGTTGCTATGTTGATGATGATGGCAAATGATTCTATTGTTACTATGCCTAATGTAAATTTGATTGATAAAAATGCTACTTCTTTATATGGACAACTAAGACCATTTGTAGAATTTCAAAAGAGAAATGTAGAAGCAACAAATATTGATTTAGGTATTACTGGTATAGAACAATTTAGTAGTGAGATAGTACCACCAACAGAAGCAGAAGTAAAAGCAGTTGTAGATGAATTATTTGCACAAAAAGGTATTACTCCTACTTCATCAGATTATGCAAAGTACGCAAATATATTTAGCAATTTACAATCTCAATCAGCAGCTAGAGAAATAGAAATACAAAAAAATAAACCTTCATTATCAGAAATTATTGGTATGTCTAAAACTACTTCAGAAATAAATCGTGAAGCAGGTAGATATGTATATCCTGGTTTTGGTGTAGTAGCACCTACTCCAGAACAAGCAAGAGAAGAATTAGGTATGCCATTATTGCAACCTATAGACCCTAAATTTGAACTTAGCAAAATTATTGACAATATTGAGTCAGGTAGAATAGATGCTAGTTCTGAAATACGTGCTAGGTCTGCAGCAGCAAATGAGTTTAAAAGAAACTTTATGGTATTTGAGGAGAATTTTTAATGTATAGTCCACAACAGTTATATCAGTTTGTTAATTTTGCAAAACAATATCTTGATAAACAAGGTATGCAGTATAAGAGTGGTGAACTTTTACTTGACCCAAACAAAGAAGAAGATGTTAATAAATTAATTGCTATTGCTTTAGCTGAACATAGAAAGTTAGGTGGTGAATCATCTAATGTTGCAGGAGATAGTGGTAAATCACGTGGACCTTGGCAAATAAATTATACAGTTTGGGAAGATACATTAAGAGAGTATGACATATTTCAAGGATATGATGACATTACAGAAGCATTAGATGACCCTGGGTTAAATGCTATTGCTGCATTAATTGTTGCACAAGCAGAAACAGGTGATGAAAGAACAAGTGGTATTAATAACTGGGAAACAGTATTAGATACAAAAATAAATCCAACAACTGAAGAAGTAGAAGTTGTAGAAGATGACCCATTTCAAATTAAAGCAGGAACAGGAGAGCTTGTACAAATGGCTAGTAACTACAATACAAATCTTATTGAACAACCAACACAAGTACAAGATGCTGAAGGAAATATTACACAAATTACAGGAGAATTAACACCTCAAAGTATAAATGAAAAACAACAAGAATCATATCCTGGTGACCCAATGAGTTTAAGCAATATGTCCTCTATGGTTAAAAGAGCTAGTAAAGGTGAAGTATTTATGAACAAAGATACTTACGTACATTTTAGTGGCAATAGAGTTAGAGAAATTGTTGGTTCAGAAATAAACGATATGCATAAAAATATGTTAGCTAATGTTAACGTTGCTGACATGAGCAATCAAGAAATAGTAGATTTCTATTCCAGGAACATACATCCATACATTCCATATAGTGCAGATTATGCAGGTGTGAATATGATGGGGAATGGTAAAAACATTGTTGATATGTTGCAAAACACAACTGCTAGTCCTAAAGATAATTATTATGTGCCAGGAGAAAATACTGTTATATCAGGAACAGATGTTAATAAAAGATTAAGAAGTACAAAATCATATATGTATCAATATTTTCTAAACAAAAGTGAATCAGAACCATTATCACAATTACAAAGTGTTTATGAATATATACTTAGAACATCACAACCATACATAAAAGTATCTGATGATTTTAAAGTAAATAATAATAATGCTACACAATTAACCACACCAAATACTAAATTACCTAGAAAACCACAAGCTAGTATGGCTACTGAACAATCAAAAGCAGCACCTACATTTTTAAATAACTTAGAAAAAATACTAAGAGTAAAACCTAGTAAAAATCAAAATGTTAGAGAACAAAATAGAAATGTTTTTTTTGATACGTTTGGTGGATAATGGAAGAATATTTACAAGAATATATAGAAGAGCATCCTGATAGAAGCTACATTGTAGATGCTAATGGTAAACCTAATTGGAATGAATTAGGTATAGACCCAGAAAAAACTGATGTTAATAAAATTGATAAAGAACAATTTAGATGCATTGTAGAAGATATGTTTATTTACGAGGATTATTTTGAATAGATACGTACAAGAAATAATAAATATTTTAAATAATCTAAATTTATTTACTGCAGATAGAAGGGCCATTCTTGATAATATTATAAGCAATATATCTAGCAATATTGATGTAATTATAAGGGATTCTTCTCCTGGTAGTTTAAAAGATGATTTAAAAGAATATATTAGAACAACTTTAAAAAGAAAGTTTGATTCTGTAGGAATTGAATTTACTGATGAATTAAAAAGTTATTTAATAGAGCTAACAGACAACACTCCTACTTCACAATTTGTTGAAGGACAAAGACAATCCAGAAGTGCAAGGACAGTATCTAATTTTTTAAGAGATAACAATAATGCATTACAAAATATTGTTGATGCTGTACAAAATGAAGTACAGGGATTTTTAGAATCTAAAGGTAAATCAATAAGTCCTGCACAAAAAGGTCAAATTACTAGAAAAATAAAACAAAGAGCATTAGGTGTTTTAGGTTCAAGAGAATTAAGTAGCGTAAATGATGTTGATTTTTCAATAGCTACACTTCTTACTACTTTACCTGATACTATTTATTATACTTTTGAAGATTATGTATATTTCCCTTGGAGTGAGAGGCAGGAATTAGCAGCAGAATTTAGAAATAGATTTTCAGAAGAAACATTTGCTGCAGTTGGAGAAAATTTAACACAATACGTAAATGAAGGTCCAGGTGATGTACAAGATGTTTCTAATGCAGAAGTTAAATCACAGTATATAGACAACGTAACAGATGAAAAATTACAAGCAGTAAGACAGAAAGCATTTGATTCATATCAAGAATTAAGTAATATTTCAAAATCAGATATCAATATAGGTGCATTACTTGACAACATACGAATTGAACCATCAATGTTGTATGAAGATAAAATAGTTTTTTATTACAATAAAAATTTATTTAATCGGTCATCTGAAACTATTCAATCAGTAATGGAAAAAACAGTTGATGGTATATTGACAGAATTAAAAACTACAGTAGCTGATAATAATTCAGTATTTCAAATAGAAATATCAAGAGAAGTAATGTCAGATTTAGGAGAAAATGCAAGGCACTCTAATGAAATACAAGGTAGGCGTGGTGCTCTAAGAAATGATTATGGCAGTTCTAATTCTGTAGGAAGTATAGATTTAGTCCAAATATATTATCCAGAAGAAAATGAAAAAGTATTAAATAAATTTACAGAATGGTTTGACAGTAAAGTAGAATTGCTCGACAGTCAGCTAGATAATGATTTTAAAATGACCAATATTATAACTTCAGATGGTCCTAAATTTGTAAGTAAAACAGATGATATAGTTAGTTACAAAAACATGATACTGAGTGCTATAAGAAGATTTCCTGAATTGCAATATATTTTAGATACAGCTTATCCATCAGAGGTAATTAATAATACAAGAGAAACTCCATTTAAATGGGAGATTATTGGTAGTAATCAATCAAATGGTCAACTATCAACTGTACAAGAAATACATAAAGAAGGTTTAGGTCAATGGTTTAGAGATATATTAAATCTTAATCCAGATAACGTAACACAAACATTAGACAAACATCCTGCATGGAATAAAACATATAATTATTTAGCTAATAATTTTCCATCAAAAGAAACTTTAGATAAAAATAAATATGCAATATTAGATGATGCACCTAGTTGGGTTTATGGTTTAGTACATACAGGTCCTGATGGAAAAAAAAGAATTATAAGCATAGCCTTATCAGATTCAAGAGGTGATTATATATATGAAAATGATTTAGGTTACAATGTAAGTGATAAGTCATCATCAATTTCGACTAACTTTATATCATGGAAACCAATATCAGATAGTGGTGAACAAATTGTTTATGGTTATTATCCAAATGTTGTTGAAACTTTAACTGATACAAGAGGTAATTCTGTATCAATAAATAAAATATTAAAAAAAGCAGCAGTAAGAGAAGCACAACTTTGGTTTGGTGGAATGATGGCAGTAGCAGATGCAGATGGAATTGTTTGCGTATGTTCTCCTATTAATGCACAAGTAGCAAACATTTATCAAAGAGGTGGGTTTATAGCTGAGAGTATTTCAAATCTTAAATTGGGAGATACACCTGTAGATATGGGTAATGCAAGTATAGAAATGACACGTATACCTGGTAATTATAGAATAATAGACCCTAATAACTTTTTTAGTGAAGTTGATGGTTGGTCTATTATGCCACCAGTTGGTGAATTAGAATTTATATTTGACAATATAGAAACAAATGTATGGTCAAGACCTAGTTCAATAACTGGTAAAGTTAAAAGGTATAAATATTTACCTGGTCAAATTGAATCTTCACCAAGACATAAAGCAATATTATCATTATCACAAATTGATGTGGATAGTATTCCTTTTGACAACGATAGCCTAAAATTTAATTTTTTAAGAAAGATTAATACTCAATTATTAAAACTATCAGGATTAACTGTTGGTTTAAGTGTTTCAAATGTTGCACAAAATATGACAGATGCTATAACAGCTAACAGTATTAATGACTTAAAATATGTATACAATAACGTAGTTGCTACAAAATTAGAAATGCAATTAATAGGAGTAGATAATAAAAAATTAGGAGAAGCATTATTTAATTCAACTTTGTTAGAAAAAATTACAGGAATAGATACTAACTTAGTAGATGATGTTACAAAAAAAAGTGCCAATATATTAATTGATACTAGCTACAAAGTAGATACTGGTACTGTTGAACCTGATGGTGATTTAGTAAAAATAAAAACAGACACAAATAAAAAAATTACTTTACTTGCAGATATCTTACCTGAAGAAAAAAGAAAAGAAGTAGGAATATACACTAAAGAAGAATTACTTCAAAGTGTAAATGAAGGTTTAGATGCTGATAAACAACTAACAGAATTGTCTAATGACTTTGTATCAAATTGGTATAATGGAACATTGTCAGAAACTGACATACCTCATTCTCCAAATACTTTAGGTTTATATGATAATTCTACACCAACATCAACAACACCAACAACATCTGCAGAACAAGCTGCACGTGCTTTAAACTATGAAACATTTCGTAGCACATACGAAAGTTCACCAAATGCAATAGGTTTTGAAGTTCGTACTGCTATAAGAGATGGTTCGTTAAATACAAGAAATGCTATTAATAGAGGTTTTTTAGTAGATGAACTTCATTGGACAGATGTTGATGAAACAGCAACTGGTACTCGTTCACAAATTAGAAGAGATGGTCGACCTTCACCTAGACAAGGTGGATTGCAAAGAGCAAATTTATTTGAAAGATTAAATCCATATGCTAACAATCGAGAAGCATTTGTAGAACGTATATCTCCAAGAGCACAACATAGATTTGTACATTTATTAAATGAACTTTCTAAAAGGGATGGAAGTATATTACTTACTGCAGATATTGATTATGTAGGTCATCATGTTGTTAATAATAAGGCAATAGATTATTTTGAAATAGGAACAATAAAACAAATTACCAGAAATGGAGAAACAAAATTAGTTAAAAACTATATGACTATAGCTGTAGATTTTAATGATTTAAATTATGATGTAGGATTTATAAATGCACCATTTACACCACTTGAAGCAAAAATATTAAGTGTCCAACAAATACACCCAGAAACAGATGTAATAATGGGTTCAAGTGATTTAGTGAGTAATAGAACATTTCAAGCATTTAATATGCTACTTAATGATTCAGGTATAACAACAAAAGGTTATAGGCGACCTACTAGAAATACAATGGAAACACAAGTTCATCCTGTAGGAAGAGTTGGTAGAGCTATGGGTATTATTGCAAGAAGTTACGACAATAGACCTACAATATTGTACGCAGAAACTACTACAGATACACAGTTAGATAGAACTGTTGCAGCATTAAACAATTATGAAAATGACCCTTTAATGAAAAATGAAATAAAAGAGTTAACAGAACAAAGCACAAAAGAAAAAAAACCATCAGGATTAGGACAGATTGTGCCACAACCTTTATATACAACTATAAACTTTTTAAGTGATTTGAGTTCTGCAGAATCATACAATTATGTAATACAAGAATTGTTTGATTTAGTAGATAATAAAACAACAGGTGCAGTAGCTATGGAATTTAAAATTAGTTCTACTGATGGAACATATACACTTGGTACATTAATTAAAAGACATGGACAAGCACCTAAATTTATTAAAATGTCAGATGTAAATCAACAAATATCACAAATGGATACAGATAAAATTGTATTTAATCCAAAGAAGAACGTTATAGAAGTATTAGGTAAATTGGATGAAGCTGATGGTGCACAAGCATTGTTAGATAATACAGTAAGATTTAGTTTAAGTAGTGTTGAATTAACAGCACCAGATAAAGATTTTACAAGAACTAGAGTTATACAAAATGCAGTACGTAAAATAGAAGAAAATGTTCCAGGTATGCAAACTGGAGATTATTTTTCTGCTAACGCTGAAGCACCTGACCTTCCTACGCTTCAAGTTAGTTCAGAATTTCTTATTGATGAAACAATAAAACAACCTACTATCTTTGAAAACAGAGTGGCAAATTTAAGAGATGGAACAATACCATTAGTAGTAGATGAAAACCTACCAAGAATACATTCTAGTTACAGCTTAGGTCGTTCTATTGGTAGAGATGGTGGTACAGATTTTGTTGGTCAAACATTTAATCCTAATAGACCACCAGTAGGTCTTGACCCTGATACTAAAACTTTAAGACAATTAGCAAAAGCATTTGCAAAAACTAAGACAGGTAAAACTTTAGGATATGGATGGAAAGCTATTGACATTGGTGAAACATTAATTAATCAAGCATTCAAAAAAGCAGGACAAGCTGCTGCTGCAGCAGGTGCTTTATCATTAGGTACAGGAGTAGCTGCGTTAGCAACACTATGGGCAACTTGGGAAATAGGAAACTTAATAATACAAGGTATGAAAGGTATTCCTGATTTATATAATGTGTACGAAAGAAGAAATGAAATATTAGCCAATGGTGAATATTGGGAAAAGCAACTTGTTGAAGAAACATTTTGGAAAGATTATGGTGGAGAATTGCTAGATATACTACAAGAAGCAGCTAAGTATTCTCCTTCTGAAAGATTAGGAGATGCAATATGGAGTTTTGCTTTAGATAATTTAACAAGACAATCACAGGGAGAATCATTTCCAGAAATTTATGAAGAAGATGATAGTGAATTAGATATGAAAGATGATATATATTATTCAAAATTACCTAATGAACTTAAATTACAGCAAATGCAAAACAGTATTGACTATGATAAAGTGTTAACAGGGTACTATAACAATAGACCTGAAGCTAATGTAATTATTAATAGAACATATGAATTAGCAAACAATGTTTATAATAGGGATAGATAATGTCTGAATATTTTATTGAAGGTAGTTTACTGCAAGAGCCAGATGAGTTATTAAGTATTGATAACAATGTTTATGCAGTATATTTATACACCACAACAAGTGGTTCTGTTATGCCATTAGTAGTAAATGTAGATTTACCTAAAAGTTTTAAAGAAGGTGCATTAGATAAAGCGTTACAAAACGCATATACAGAAGAAAGTTTTGCTGACAAATATGGTTATGCTTTTTTTGCTATCAAGAATTTATCTGATTTAAAATTAATTGACCCTGATAACAGAGAGATGTCAGACATTGATTGGTTATTAGAAAATGTAGAAAATGATTTAGAAAACAAAGCAAAACATTTTGGAAAAAGATGGTATTTAGATGATGAAGTACAGCAGTTGTTTGCATATGGTGCAATAACTGGAGATGATATATCTCCATACCTTGACCAATTAACTTGGTTTAAAGACAGTACACCAGAACAAAGAAACTTTATAGAACTTATATACACTAATCCTGAAAAAGCAGCAAAGTTAGTTAAAGATAATTACACAGCATTAAAAGTACAAGTTGCACAAATGGGTATATCAGGTGAAGGTGTAGATGATTTAGTAAGACAACTAGCAGGAGATGTAGCACAAGGAAATATAACTACTGCTGAAGCAGCTATGACAATATCTTATCTTATTGACCCATACAAATTGTCTATGGCAGGTGGTCAAAGTGCTATGAACCAAGACTACATAGGTTACATAGATAAAATTAATCAAACTCATAGTGGAATATCTAATGCAAAAGATTTAGTTACACAATACTTAGGTGTAGATACAGCTATGGCATTTGAAAATAATGGTGTTATTGAAAAATATGCAGCTATGTTAAGAGCAGATGCTGCACAAGGAGAAGGTGTAACAACTAATTTAGATATTATTAAAAATCAATTACAAGATGCACATGATAAAATGTTTCCTGGTTATGCAGGTAGTCAGCATAATTTATGGTCAGCACCACTATATAGAACATTTCAAACTATAACTGGTAAGAGTGCATTATCTAATCAAGACAAAAAGAATGTGGATATTATATCACAAAAGGTTGGTGGAGATATGACATTGTTTGCAGGTGAATTAAGAAAACAATATGAAAATGACCCTACATATCAAGACCAAGTATTAGGTGCTATGGCAGGTGTGTTTAAGCAAGATGTATCAGGTGTATTTACAGGACAAAGTTTAGTAGGTTAATTATGGAAAACATGACAACAGAAGAAATTAAGGCGTTACAAATAGAATTAGGTGTAA
>Ga0255772_10003044_pt1 | contig 16202 bp, 2 predicted proteins | sample 071ome_34_FD_179970 | JGI IMG/M metagenome (GOLD analysis project Ga0255772, IMG submission 179970) | Coastal salt marsh microbial communities from the Groves Creek Marsh, Skidaway Island, Georgia - 071411BT metaG (version 2) | ecosystem: Environmental > Aquatic > Marine > Intertidal zone > Salt...
GAAATGATCATTTTACTTTTCAAGATCCAACAACTAAAGATGCTAACGGTAATCCAAAATCAGTTAAGCTTTCTGAATTTAGTGATAGTTTTATAGAAAGATATATTAGTGCTGATAATATCAGCGGACAACAGTTAAGAAATAAAATATTAGAACAAGATGCTTTAACAAATGCTCTTGATGAATTAATGAAAGAGAAAGGTTCTCTAAGGGTTCCTTTAAATATGTTAACACTTTCAGAAAAAGATCAGCCTATATTTAATCTTAGAATTGCTGGGGGCAGATTCTTAAATGTTGAAAATGATTATACAAGATCTGTTGATGATTTAAGATACCAAGACTATGATGGTGTTAAAGTTATAATGATAAATAGAACAAACCCAGATGGGTCTGGTTCTAAATCATATATAACAGATATTGATAATACTACAGAAAATAAAAAATTTATAAATAAGTTAGAAACGGAGCTTGAAGCCACAAAAGTTGGAGATAGTAATTTATTAACACAATCACGTTTAAAAGGTGGGTATGTTCAAATTATTAAAACACCCACTGGTAAAATAGTATTAGCAAGATATATTCCTAGAGAGTTAAATCAAGAAGAACAACTTGAGCTATTTAAAGAGATAATAGAAAAAGCTAAAGATGTAAGGGATGGTAAAAACAAAGAAGGATTGATGGGCTGGAATGATCAGTTTAATAATAAATTCTTTGGAACATATAATCCTGAAGGAAGTCAAAATGAAAAAGGCTTTGTTAATTTAAAAGTTAGTAGCTCTGGTGAGATTTACTTTGAAATAAAACTTGGTAAAAATTCTAGAATTCTTAAAGCTAGTGAAACAATTAAAGCTGACTTAGATAATTTAATAGAAGATAAAGATATTTTATCTGAGTTTAAGAATACCATAGAAGCGTTAACTACAAACTCTAAGGTTGTTGATTATAATAAAACTGTAAGTTATCCTTTGAAGTTTAGTTTATCCAATCTCAGAATAAGTTTTGAAAAAACCGCATCAGTTGAAGAAATTTTAAATGTATCTAGAACAAACCTAGATGCTCGTGTAATTTTTGATGAAAGATTAGAAGCTGTTGCATCTCCTGAAATTATAACGGATGCTATGAAATTAGCTGAAGCTACTAAAGCTGCAGACGTAGAAGACAAAGAGTATAGTGATTTTATAGACACAGGTAAGGTTAGTAGTGAAAAGCTTGAGAGTATTGCAGATAAAATTCAAAATAACAGATCACTTAACCCTAAAGAACAAGCTATCTTTAATGATAAGGTTAGTGAAATAAATGAGATTCTTAGAAAAAGAAAGCAATCAGATCAGCTTCTAAACAATAATGATCTAAGTGCATTAGAGGATTCCATTTATGATGAATACAAAAAAGATAACTTTACTAAGTTACCAAAAGGATACACAGATGGCATTGTACAAAAAGCCATTAATGAAGGTAGAGAATCTTTAACACCTAGAGAAAAAGAAGTGTTAGGCTTTAGAGAAGATCTTGAAATGAAGATATCTCTTAATTCTGTTGTATCTAAAAAAGATGATAAGGACATAACTTTAGATGAACAGATTGAACAAGCTCAAAAAGAACTAGCCAATGAAAAGGCTAAGATTGAAGCTGAGCATAAGAAGACTGGTGAGAATAGAAGAAAGCTTCAAAAGCAATCAAATGAATATCAAGCTGCTTTAAAAAAGTTAAGAGAGCTTGAACAAAAACGAAATGATAACAGTGCTTTTAGAATGATGGAACCATGGGAAGCTCTTACTCAGGAGCAAAACATGGATGAGTTTCTTGCTTGGGCAGAAACAGCATTACCTGATTTTATTAAAGTAAAAACCCTTGATGATTTAGCCAATAGGATTAAAGTAAATGGATATACTGTTGGTGCATTTACTCTTGCTTTAAAGAAGATTGCTGGTAACGTAGAGGTAGAAGGTACCATATATGCAAACGCAAGTAATATTGCATATCACGAAGCTTTCCACGGTGTATTTAGAATGCTTCTTACAGAAGAAGAACAAAAGAAATTATACAATATTGCTAAAGCAGAAAAGCTTAAATACTATAAGGGAGATCTTGAGTTATATAAAGCAGATATTAAACGTTTCCAAAGACTTCATCCTAAATATCAAGCTCTTTCAGGAAAGGCTCTTGAAAATGAATACTTGGAAGAGTACATGGCAAAAGAGTGGGAAAAGTTTAAACAAAACCCAAGAAGTACTAAAACTAATTCAGCAATTAAAAACTTCTTTAATACTCTTTTAGAATTTATTAAATCTGTTTTAAAAGCATTTAGAAAAAATCAACTTCAACAATTCTTTGAAGATATTGATGCTGGTAAATATAGAGGTGGTAAGATTTTATCAAACCCCTTTACGGAACAGGTTTATAATGATGTTACGTTGGATGCATTTAAAATAATCCCTTATCAAGTTATTAAGGGACAAAAAATGACATCATACAAATACTTAGATCCTGCTAAAACAGAAATGCTGACCAAGATAATTGCTCAGGTTTATGTTGATAGACGTTCTAATGAAAAATACGGTGAGCTTGAAGATGATATACTAATTGATTCAATCATTGATGAGTTTGCTGAATTATATAATCCAGAAAGAGAGATCTACAATAATCTTTCAGAAAAGGATTTTGAAGATCTAGAAAACCTATATGATGCTCTTTTATTAGATGAGGGTATTGCCGTAAGACAAAGCGTTGAAGAATATCTTGATTTAATAAACCTGTCTATACAAGAACGAGAAGACATAGATGAGCAAGATGAGGATGAATACGGAACCAGAAGAGTTGGTGATTATACTAAAGATGCTAATCAAATAAGTAAGGTAGCAGCTGCAAGACGAAAAGTTAAGTTGTTTATTTCTAGTGTTGGTATTTCTGCACAAGATATGTTTGGTAATACTCAGCTATTAGATGGAACAAAGATTATAGTTCCTGTATCTCAAGCTGAAGTATTAAATGGTTTGATGTTAGCTGCAATGAATGAAACAAGTGACATAAAAATGCTAACAAGAATGTATTATTTCTCACGTAGAAATAAGAATACAGCAGCTGTCATGGATGCTTTTTTTGAAAAAGTAGGTATTGATGTTTCTGAACTAGAAAAAGATGGTGGTCAAATAAATGGAAAGGTTAAAGATCCTGAATTATTACAGCAATTCTTAACAACTTTTAAAAATTCAAGATTTGATTACACCTTCCAATTGATAGATCCTGTAACTAAGAAAGTAAGATTTATTTCTGCATCTAACAGAGATGCTGCAAATGCTCAGATTGATTTTGCTGCAACGCGGTTTGGACAAAAATTTGAGTTGTTTAGAAAAGACAAAAATAAAATCAATGATATAGTTAGTGACTTAGTAATGTTTGTAAAAGCAATGAAAGCAACTTCTTTTACAAATAAAAACCTTAAAGCAAAATCTTTAGAAATTACTGAATGGTTTGAAGAAACCCTAGGAATTAGATTAAGTCCTTTATTTATTGAAATGAGTATTGTTAGATCAATAGAAAACAGAAAAACTAAATATCAAGAAGCACTCTATAATATGAGTGAAAATATTGGAGTTTTAACTACAGAGGATCTAACGTCTATGATTAGCCTATTAGGTAAAGAAGCTAAAGATACTAATACACCAACTCCAGAAAATCTTTTCATTGATGAAGATGGTAAAGGTATGAGCAGTAAACTAAAAAGAATATTTTTAGCAAACGCTTTATTTGATGAAAATGTTGGTAATACAGTTTTTCAAGATGCGGAAAAAAATCTCATCTATGCTCATCAAAATCAAACGTACCATGCTAGAAGGGTTCATAAATTAAATAATTCAGATTTAATATCAGAACTTCAAGCAAAGCTGCCAAACAACATGCTTGTTAATTCAGAAGCTTTTTTAGCTTTAATTGCTGAAAAGAGACTGCAGTTAACAAGACTATCAGGTATAAGTGAATCATCTGAAGATAGTACTATTGGTGATGATATTGCATCTCAGCGTTCTAAAAATGGTAAGACATATAAGCATTTAACGTCAAAAGAGTTTGAAGGAACTTTAATAAATCAATATTTTACTCACTACAATACAAAAACCAAAGTAGTTGAAAAAGTAGGTGATAAAGCTGTTGCTCCTTTATTTATTAGAATAATGGAATCTTCAAATACATCAGAAAGCTTTTCAGAAATACCTATTATTAAAGCTGTTGAATTAGATAACAAAAACAAAATCAAGTTAACTGAAGAAGCTCTTAGTGCCTTTATAGCGAGAGTTAAAACTGAGTATGATATAATTAAACAAAACTTTGCTGATCTTGAAAATGGTGAGTACGGGGAGATACAAGGATACAATGACACAGATTCAGGAAGAGGTTATAAATTCTTTAAAGCAAATCTTCTTTTAAGTAAAAAAAGTCAGCAAGCTTTAATTGAAAAAGCCAAAGAGGGTCTAGAGTTTGATGAAGTGTTTACAACAGATATGAAATCTGAATTAAACACTATACTTGATTCATATGTAGAAGAACACAACGCAAGAATTTTATCCGATGAAAATTCAATTGCACCTAACTATAACACAATAGACCCAAGTTTACTAAGTGCAAGTCCTGCAAGATTCCCTAATAATGAAACTGGTAATAGAGCCCTGCAAGATTTAAACTTAGAAAGAGGCAACTTGGCATTTAATAGTGCTCAGATATTTTTAAGTAACTGGATTAACACATTAAATGTTAATGACTTATTACTTGGTGAGCAAGCACGCTTGTTTAAAGATGCAATTATTGATCCTATAAAAAGAGGGAAAATGCAAAATGCTGCACACGATTCTGTAGCATTTGAATTTATTCCTGATAATCCAAAGCTTGGTATTGAACACGGTTTAGGAGATGAATCCATTGCTCTTGTTCTTACAGAAGATCCTAAGTTTAAAAAGACTTATACAGCTGGAGAGGAGTTTGGTGATCAAGCTGATGCTCAAAGTTACATGACCAGCAAAGGTGCCAGATATACAGCACATGGTCTTGACGGTATAAATGAAACATTAGCTGGATTGTATGATAAAATGGATTCAGGTTCTAATGTAAATGCTGAGTATTGGGACATGCTTTTAAAGACTAACAAAAACTCCGCTCCACAAAATTCTAAGAAGTTTGTTCATGGTGATGGGAATACATTCCTAAAAACATCTACTGTTGTACTAACAAAACAGTATACTTCTTATTATGATGGGGAAACTAAAACTTGGAAAGCTAGACCCGGTTATGAAAGACTTCATAACATCCGTACAAAAATGGAAAAATTTGAAGCAGATAATCCAGGTAAGATAATTATAGCAGCTCCTGTTAGTGCTTCTAAGATGTTTAAGCAGCGTGTACTAACAGAAGAGGAATTTTCAGGCTCAACTGCATTTACATTAGACAATACTACTTTATTAAATGCTGAAGATTTTGGTAGACAGCTTATAAATCCGTCTAACAAAACCATTATAACGGATCCTACTCAGATTAAAACTAATATAACTTCAGAACAAGATACTTTAGATAAAAACTTTCAAGTAGAAATTGGAGGTAAAAAAATGTATATGTATCAGGTGGTTGAAAGATACCACGAGTTATATGCATTAGGTTTAAAATTTGATTATGACCAAAAGAAAAATTTAATATTTGATTTATTACCTCATATAACAGAAGAAGAACTAAAGTCTTTAGATCTTTCACCTAATTTATATAGCGTTCTTAAGTCTATGCAAGCTAGTCTTAAAGCATCTGCAGCAACTAGTAATGAAATTGCATTCTTTGAAGATTCAATGGGTGAAGCTAAATATGAATTAAACAATCCTTTAGTTATTCAAAAGTTTGAACAATTGTTTATGTCTTTCTTTAGCAAAGGAGTACTTTCACAAAAAGTTCCAGGTTTAAGTCTTGCATTAAAATCTTCTTATGGCGTTCCTATAATTAGAGAAATATATTCTTTAGAAGAAGATGGCACACCAGATAAACAAAATGTCATTAGAAGAGAAAGTGCCTTGCAATATGCAAATGAAAAGCTAATAGACTTGACTACAGAAGAAGGTCTACAAGAAGCTAGAGAATTCTTAAAAAATAATCCTGGAAAATCTATTGTTGTAAAAGATAGATTACGTTATAATTTACAGGAATATAAAAAGACTAACACAAAAGATCCTAGTACTTGGCAAAAAACAAATGTGAGATATGCTGAAACAATGATAGCACCTCATCATAAAGAGGTTCAAGCTTTTTTTGAAAAGTATAAGGACAAGGAAATTCCAGATGTAATTGCAAAATTATTTGCAGTTCGTATTCCAACTCAGGATAAGCATTCATCAATACCATCTAAGATTGTAGACTTTTTACCTTCTTATTATGGTTCTACGGCTGTGTTTGCAGATGAACTTATTGAGATTTCTGGAGCTGACTTTGATATTGATAAAGTATATGCTGCAATTAAAGAGTTCTACTATAAGAGCGGTGAATTTATTGAATACGGTTCTAGAAAAGGAAAAGAAGGTTTTGATGATTACGTTCATTATATAAACAAAAAGGTTCTAGATAAAGGGTCATATATAAATGAAGCTTTATCTAAATACAAAGAAGCTGGATTACCTTCAGAAAATAAGTATACATTAAAACAAATACAGGAGGCATTAACATTGGGTCTTACTGCAGATTCTGTAAATGCTTTAATGGTTCTTGGATTACCAATCACAGAAGCTCAATATAAAAAGTATGAGAAAGATAAAGGTGTTCCTCCGTACAAAGCTCCTATAACAAATGAACTTGTTAATGTAAAAATTGCTCTAGCAGGTAATACTAAACTTACAGAATCACAAGATGGTTCTTCTAATCCTGTATCCTATGATCCTGCAGATATTGAAGCCGTTAAACAAGTTTGGAATGAACTAAGTACATCTTTCCCTGAATTAAAAGATTTTGTAAAAGAAGAAGGTATTGATGTTGACAATTTAACTGGGCAAGCATATAGCCATAAAAATGTAAAAGAAAACTCAGGTTCTATTGGAGCCGTAGTACCTTCTGCTACTATAATGAGTTTCTTAAAAGAAATGGGAGTTGGAATCAATCCTAAGAGCGGTTCTGTAATTTCCATTAATGGTAATCCATATGGTGAATTTATTAATAAAAATCAGGATGGTGTTAGAACTCAATACCTTATTTCTAACCTTATTACATTAGCAACTGATGATGCAAAAGAAAGATTAATAAGTAAACTGGGGTATGTTAAAAAGACATTAAAGCATGTTGAGGTTCTTGTTGGTTTAGGGGTTTCCTTAAAAGATGCTACTTTAATGTATAATGGTTCAACCGTAAGAAGTGTTTTTGAAAATGATGAGTTTCCTATAAGCACCATTAGGGATCTACTTATAGGTATGAGAATGGATGGTGTAAAATCAGTTCCCGTTACCACAGAAACTTTAGAGAAGGCAGTTAGATCTGAACAAACAGAAGGTGAACTGATGGGAATCTTAATGCAGATTTTAAAGGTAGAGAACGTTAGCAAAGCTATAGATAGTCAAATAACAATTTTTAATCTTAATAAATCTCTTGGTCAAGATTTTTCAGATCTTAGAAATATACAAGAAACTTTAACCAGCATGGGATATGGTTTAAGTGATAGCCAGTTTAAAGAGCTTTATGATCAAGGTGTATTTGTTTTTGATTTAAGAAAAGCATATAGTTTTGATTTGGATAAAAATAAACCACCACGACATTATATTGGTCAGTATATTAGAATCTATCAGGATATTGTAAATAATATTTTACCTAAGGTATTTACATCTTATAGTAAAGATTTCCAAGCTATAGAAGATAATATAAGAGACTATATAAGAATACCTAATAGTAAAGAAGGTTCAAAAATTTCAAGACGTATTCATAAAGATGTGCTTTCTTATCTAACAATAAAAGCATACATGAAGAGGTTGTTTGAAACAGAAGCGGGAGCTCTTATTGGAGGATCATTAACAAATCAGTTTTTATATCCAAATGATGATTCTGATTTTAATATTAATAAAGTAATTAATGATCTTAAATCTAGATATGAACAGGGAGATAATTATTTCTTAGACTACTATGTATTTAATAAACCAGCCGGTAATGGTAATAGTTTAAACATGCTTACAACAAATCATTTTGGTAAGTTAGATGATAATGAGAAAGTAAGAATTCAAAATGGTTTCCAAGCATTATATGGGGATATCAATACGAGAGTTGATGCAATGCATATTTTACATTATGTAATGATCAAAGATGGTTTTAACGTTGGTGCTGATAGTATAATGGATGCTTTGACTCCATTTGGTTTAGAAAGGTATTTAACTTCAGCCACAGATGTTTTTGATGTAATGCATGGTAAAAAATCTTATGAAGAAGTATTTGGAGAATCAAGAAAAGATGTAATGCTTCAGATGATTAATAACTATGGTAAATCAATGTCTGTTGCAAATAACCTTAAAACTACTTTTGTGTTTTTAAATGAAAATAAAGATTACATTGAAGACTTTAATATAGAAACCGGTACTCTTACCTTTTCACCAAAAAAAGAAGGTGTAGAGCCTATTTCTTTCCCTAGATTTATGATAAGTAGAGAAAGAACTTTTGATGGTAGGTATATCACAGAATATTATGAATTGCAAACTGGTTCTTATAATGGTGTTTCAGTAGAAGTTGGTGGTCTTACTAATCCATTAATTGATGGTGCTGTATATCAAAAGTTTGAACCTCTTGGTGCATACAATCAAACGGGTATAGGATTTTTATTTGATAATGATCAATTCAGCAGACCAACTAAATCTAAAATGCGCAATCAAGCAGGTCTTGATGAATATGGTCTTCCTGTAGATGATTTTTCAGATATTGACGCAATGATGCAATCATATGAAGAACTCTACGGTAATATAGATACAGATAATCTTATTCCATTTGATATGGATGATCTGAATAACTTAAACAATATGCCAAGAGTTGCTAATGAAAAAGGTATTGAAGTTGCGGGAAAGAATATAGCCGATATTGAAAAAGATGATATTTCTGATGTTGGGCAAAGACCTGAAGGCGTTATGGATGCTACATCTAAACTTTTAAGTTTTGTAGCTGGACCAACACAAGAAACTGGTGAGATTGAAGTAGAAAAACAAAGTTTATCTATAGGACAGGGTGACTATGATAATACAAATAATCAGCTTACTTTGGATTTAAAAGTAAATGAATTTCAAGACATGTATAATGAGTTTAAAACTAATCCTGCGTTTAAAGAAGCATTTCCTACAGAGGAGTCACTTGAAAAAGCTTTTAATGATAGTGAATTTACAAGTATAGAAAAATTTAGAGAGCACATAGAAAAGTGTTACCTTTAAAATATATATAGAAAATGGCAAAGTGTTTTAATAAAAATTTACCGGAGTATCAAGCTTTAATTAATGAATTCAACAATCCTATTGTTGTAGATAGTCTTATTGCTGCATATCAAAGTAACAAAAAAACAGAAGAGTATCCTTCAGTGGAGGAGGCTATAGAAATGCGTGATAAGAGAAGAGTAGCCTTTTCATTAAAAACTAGAGAATACTCTGAAGCTCTGATAGGTAATCTTGTTAGAAATAAAATCATCCATTATTCAGAAAAGTATGGAGGGTACTATTTAAATAATACCATTGAAGGTGAATACTCTTACAATGAAACAAGTTTAAAGCATCATAAAAAAAGACTTGAAAGATATCTTGAAAAGAATAATATTCCAGAAGATGTAATTACTTTACAAAGAACAGCTAAGTCCTATAGAGTTATTTTAAATTCTTCTGCTCTTTCACAAAGAGATATTATTCAGCCAAATAAAAAGCGGGCTGATACTAATACTGTTCATGTGCTACAACATCTTATGAGGATGTTTCCGCAGATTAGTTGGGAAGTAATGACTCCTAAAAATGCAGAAGCTTACTATGAGCAACTACCATCTTATCAAAAAAGCAAAGTACCATTTAATAAAGTTAATAGCTTTTATGTGAATGGTAGAGCTATTTTAATTAAAGGTAGAGTAACTAATGAAACTGCTATTGAGGAAGTTTTACACCCATTGGTAGATGCTTTGTATATGCAAAATCCAGAGCTTTTTAACAATCTACTTGAAGAAGCCAAAGTAAACTTCCCTGTTTTAAAGCAAGAAATTGATGATGCATACAACACTAAGACAAGAAAGTTTGAACAAAAACACAGAGACCTTGAATTAGTAACTCAAGCATTAACTAGACATTTTGCAAATGAGTACGAAAACAAACCAACTAAATCTTTTAAAGATAGGATTTCTGAATTCTTAGATTGGTTTACAAGTATAATTAAAAATTTATTTGAATACTTTACTGATGGTAGAGTTACACTAACTCCTGAAGCAATTAAACCAACGGCTACATTATCTGATATAGCTACACTACTTAATACTAGTGATTTAGAATTTAGGTTAGAAAAAAGAGCTGACCCTAAAGTTAGATATTCATTATCAGATGAAAGAGAAGCTGCTTTAAATTATATTTTAAGTCAAGCTAATGATTTACAGAGAATTATTATTAATAAACTATTTCATTCAGCTAAGTCTTCAAAAACAGAGGTACCTACTTTTTCTGTTGGAAAAAAAGATGTAGGAGCTAATGATGATGTTGTTATTTTAAATGAGAAGGATCATACATATTATAACCTTAGTGATTTAAGAAAACAGTATATTTCAGCAACTACTGCCATTGGAGGTAAACTCTCTAATGAAGAAGATGTCCAGCTTAATCTTGCACTAGGTAACGACTTTGATCAAATAGTAGAAGGCATTGCCCTTAATAAATCTTTTGAAGAGTTGCTGTCTAATATGAATGTATTAGATGAAGAACTTGCAAGACGAGCTTATTATGAATTAAAAGGATATGTAAAATCAATTACAAGTGGGGGTGACGTCATTATACCACAGGTTGTTGTACACTATGATGGTAAAGACGGTCAAAATATTGCAGGCACTATTGATTTACTTGTAGTAAAACCCAATGGTGATCTCCAAATTGTAGATATTAAAACTAGTAAACGCAGATATTCTACTATTGAGAAAGATAAATATGACCAAGATTGGGATATAAAAGATGGCTCAGTATTAAAGGCACTCGGTATTGATAAGTTATCAACAAAGCAAAAGCATAATCTTCAGGTTAATGTATATAGAAGAATGTTACACAACCTTGGTTATAGTATTGATACATCAGATGCTGGAGCAAGTACTTATCACATATGGGTTGATGTTGAAGGAGAAAAAAAGAATCAAAAGTTTAAAGGTAATTTTGAATTAGAATCTCAAACATTCCATCCTCTCTCTCAGAATGAGCCTCTTGTAAATGCTATAGTACCTGATAATGTAAACACAGCAGCGAAAAAAGAATTAAGAGATGCAATTAAAAAGACTCAAGATTCAACTGAGTTTTTAGATGATGAAACATTACAAGACGTAAGATCTGCGGGACAAACACAAACTGAAGATTTTGGAGGCATGGAAATGTCTGCAATATTTGATGCTATTAAAGTTTACAGAAAAGATCTTGCAACTAGAAGAGATGTAATACAAACTGTTAAGGGTTCTGTATTTATGGATAGAACTAAACAGGAAGCTGTTGAAAGAATCAGCAATCAAATTGCATTGGCTAGTCTTGCTTTGACACAAACCGATTCAACAAAAAGAATTTTTACAGAGTTACTTTTAGATGTAAAAAAGGAACTTGAAGAATATGAAAAATATTTGCTTAATCCTGAGAATGCTTCTCATCCTTTATATATAACTAGAGCAAAAAACTTTGAAAATTTTTCAAAGACGTTTGAAGGTTTGTATAAACTTAAATCAATGGCTGCTGTCAATGAAACACAAAAAGACTTGATACTAGCAATTCAAGGGGTTTTAAATAGATTAAACAATTCTCAAAATGGAGAATTAAGTGTAATTGACTCTGCCTTATTTAAACATGTTGAAGCAATCATTAGAGAAAATAGTAATAGAGATTTAGAGGAGTATGTTGATCCTATTACAGGTGAAGTTCATGATCCTATTAATGATATCTTATATGAAGTTGTTGAAGAAATTGGTTTGACAGACTACTTAACAAAAGAAACAAACGTATCTCCTGATGTTCTCCTTGCATTATCTAAAAAGATATGGCATAGAAAACGTCAAGAAGTTTTAGATAGAATAGAATCTAGAAGAGGTATACTTAAGCTTGCTGCAACACTGGATAAACTTAGTCCAGGAAAAAGTTCAAAAGAGATTTATGATTTTATGGTTGAACTTGATGAAGATGGAAATCATACAGGGGAGCTTGTTAAAAAAATAGGAAAAGAATACTATGATATCAATGATAAGCTTGATAGAGCAAGAAGAGATGAGAATGGTGACTGGCTAGAGTATAGAGCTATTGGTGACATCAATAAAGCTAAGAAAGAAGATATTGAATACAATAGAAGAATACAACAAGCTAGAGCAGATTACTCAGCCTTTAGAAGAGCAGAGATCATTGATGAAGACGGTAATATAGAAACTGGTGAATACCATAAATATAATCAGGAATTTATTGATGCCAGAAATGAGCATGAGATGCTTATTAATGGGCAATGGTATAAGAGACCAAGTAAGTCAGAAGCTGAAATGGAGGTTTACCGAAACAAATATTACAACTGGATAGAATATGATTCTGCTATTTTCAAGAATGGAGTATTTACAGGTAAGACTGTAAAAAAAGAAAACTGGTTTGTAAAAAAAGAATTTGTAGAAATATTAGAAGTAAGCAAGAGCGGTAAGGTAATGACCAACAAAAAATACCGTGATATCATAGATGCTCCACTATCAGATCCTTTGGCTCAAGCAAGAAAAGCTTATTACTTAGCTTGGACATCTATTTTTAATGATGTTAATTCTTATCTACCTCAAGATGTTGCAGATTACATGTACGGAAAAACACCACGAGTTAGAGGAAACTTTTCTCAAATAATGAAGGACAAACCTTCTGGTGTAAAAAGACTTTGGGCTTCTACAAAGAAAGGAACTAAAGAATTTTTCCAAGATCAAACTAGACTTAGTAAAGTAAATGTTAATGAAAGAGGTGAGATTGTACAAGGTATACCCATTATGTATACCGGATCTGTGCGTAAGGCTGAAGATCTTCAAAAGATCACTAAAGAAATACAAGAGTTTGAAGAAACATATGGTAAATCTTCCGCAAGAAATACTAAATCATATTCTGATAAACTAGAAAGACTTAAGGCTAAGAAAAGAGCAATTGAGGCTAAGCCTGCTGCAGAAGAGTTGAGTTTTGATATGACAACAACTCTTATGAAATATGTAGCTATGGCTGAAAACTATGAGGTATTATCTTCAATTGAAGATACAATGCTTGCTATTCAAGAGGTTGTAAATAAAAGAAGATATGCTAAAAAAGACTCAGCTAAATCAAGAATAGCAAGAACTCTTTCTGGTAAAACTAAAGACGGTCTTGTTGAAGACACAAAAGCAAATACTACAAAACTTGCAATGGCCAAGTTTATGGAGATGGTATTTTACGATGAAGATACAATGACCAAAAATGTTTGGGATAAAGTTGCTAATTCAATTATACAGTATACATCTTTAAGTTATGTTGCTTTTAACGTTTTTGGTAACCTAAACAACTATGTTATTGCAAGACTAAACAATAGTATAGAAATGATGGGTCAAAGATACTTTGCACGTGACGCATATATCAGAGCAAGTAAAGAGTTTAATTTAAGAGCTATGCCTGATTTAATTAGGAGAAGTGCGCACATTGTGGCAAAGCAAAGACCTGGTAGCCGTTATGAACCATATGAACCAACCAGTAATTATGAATTCTTTGTAGATCTGTTTAGAATGATGGATAATAAAGCAGATATACGAGAAGCTGGTACTTCTGTAGATAGAATAGATGAAAGCTACTATAGCAAATTTAAAGAAGCAGGTTTTGCTTTAGGTTACATGTTCCAGGATGCTGCTGAATATAATGTTCAGACTAAGATAGGTATGGCAATTGTAATGGATACTTATATATTAAATCCTGATACAGGTGAAATACTAAGTCTATATGATGCATATGAAGTTGATGGTTCAAATAATAGATCTTTAAAAGAAGGTTTTACTACAATCATCAAACCAAGAAAAAATATTCCAACATTTAAGCAAGCTCTAAGTGGTACCAACATTCAAAAAAATGAACAAGGTAACATGATATATGACATTGTTGGTGAATACAATGATAACTTTAGATATGATTTACGTATGAAGATACGTGAGGTTAACAAACAAATTCACGGTAACTATGCATATGAAGATAGAGTTGTATTACAACAATATGCTTGGGGTAAATTATTATATCAATTCCATAAATGGGTTGCTCCTGCAATTAGAGCTAGATATCAAAATGAGTATTTTGATGAGAATCTTGGATGGGTTGAAGGTAGGTATAAATCCGCACTATCTTTCTATAGATATATGCTTACAGCTGCTTTTACTAAAGGAGATATGAGTGTTCAAGGATTTTTAGATTCAATAGCTTTAACAAGAGAAGACGGTACCATTAGTGCTAATGAAAGACAAAGGCTTGAAAACAAAATTTTAAATGTCCACAGAACAAATGCGGATCTTGCATTAATTGCTTTAATAAGCATGACACACTCTTTACTTTTATCAATGCTGGCTGGAGATTCAGATGATGCAGATCTTGTTAAAAGATTAAAGAATATAGCCAAGTATCAAACATCACGTGCTAAAAAAGAAATGTTAGTATTTGTTCCTTCTGCAAGTGGTTTTTCACAAGCTTTAGAATTCTTTAGTAGTCCTTTGGCATCAACAAGAACTCTTGGTGAGATAGGAGAACTTTTAGAAGTATCAAGTAAAACTAGTGTTGCTGGTGTTAAGTATTGGCTTACTGCTGATGAAGAAGATTGGTTTTATAATAAAGATGTATACTACCAACGCGGTAGAAGATCTGGAGAATTAAAAGTCAAGAAAGAACTAATGGATGTTGTACCTATTCTTTATGAAATTAGGAAATGGGAAGACTATATTCAAGTTAGTGACTTCTTTATTAAATAAAGGACATCTATAGACGATGTTCATTTAGAGCTGGGTTGTAGAGGGAGTGACAAGCCAAGTGGGTTGAAGACCCAACCTCTAGCAACCTGGCCGTTACTTTCCTATTTTCCAATAAAGCTTTCCAGATACTACAGGTTGAAAATCTTGGTTTATACCTATACCTAAACCATACACTTGTTTTTTTCTGGTTCTATATATAAGACCACCTCCAACATAGTTTAGTTGACTAGATGAACCATTTACATCTAATCCCCAATACAACTCTCTATTATTTAAATAGATCTCTTTTGTGATTGTTGTAGTAGGGTATATTAAATCATATGATATAGTACGTGCAAAGATTTTATTTTGTGATACCGAGTCTATAATTGTTAGATTAAGACTATCTAACTCTTGTCTATCTTGATACACATATGTAGCAAAGTAATCTCTAAGTATTGCTGTTGTGTCAACAGGTTGAGTTTTAACTATAGTATCTATTATTGTCTCTATTTTCTGTACGTATTTAGGTACGTAAACAGGTACTTCTTTTGTGATAGTATCAAAAACAGTTTCAACCTTTGTAATAATTACAGGTTCTACTGGATTAGGTTTATTACATGCTCTTAACAGTAATATGATTATAATCAAAACAGCTATTAGCACTGTCTGTATATTTTTAAAATATTTTTTCATTAGTTTTCTGATTTTTCAGTTGCATACTTTACACCCATAATAGTACCGACAATACTAAATGCATTGGTAAGCAATATACCAAACATATTAGACCAAGTGCTACCAATGATTTGAGTATCAGTACCTGACATTAAAGCTACACCATACATCACGGTTGTTAAAATACCAACACCTACAATTATAACTAGTGCTACTCTCACAATAGTACCTATAAGTTCAAACTGACTACGCTTTTGCATTAGATCCAAATCCTCTAGTGCTTTATCCATTCCTGCTTCAGCTTGTTCTTTTAATTTTTGTGCCTCTTCTAAAGCTGCTTCAAGTTCAATCATTAAGGTTTCATTTTCCTTTTGTTTAGCTTCAA
>Ga0255772_10003067_pt1 | contig 16134 bp, 15 predicted proteins | sample 071ome_34_FD_179970 | JGI IMG/M metagenome (GOLD analysis project Ga0255772, IMG submission 179970) | Coastal salt marsh microbial communities from the Groves Creek Marsh, Skidaway Island, Georgia - 071411BT metaG (version 2) | ecosystem: Environmental > Aquatic > Marine > Intertidal zone >...
CTCCGGAAAGTGTACTTTTCACGTGTTGTATCGTATACATTTCAGCGGTTCATCGATCGCGTGTAAAATCTGCCCGAGCGGGTTGCTCGTAGGGAATTGGGACAGTCCAGTATACAAACTCGGTCCGGATTCAAATGTGTATCCGTTTCTCTTGAATTCGTGCGCCGCACCACCTGCGTGTTCGTGAGATTCGACGACGACAACTTCTAATCCATATTTAGCCAGCAATGCTGCGGCAGAGAGGCCTCCAATGCCGGACCCGATGACGACGACGTCGAAGGTTTCTTCTTCTTCTTCGGTGGTGACGTTTGATGACGACGACGAGGACGTCGTCGCTTTTGGTCGATCGATGCGTCGCCGTCTCTTTTGCTGAAAAGAAGAAGAAGAAGAAGAAGAAGAACGAAGAGCAGAGGCGCGATTTTGATGAGCGCGAGGTCCGGCGCACAGATGCGAAGACATGATGTGTGATTTGTTTGTGCGTATCTAAATGCCGGATTAGTGTTTATTCTGGATTTTTGTGAGCACTTTTACGCGTTTAATCTTCATCATCACACGAATCTCTCTCTCTCTCTAATCATCATCGCGATCATTTAAACAACGAGGAAACGTCGTCTTTGATGCTCTCGTCAGCATCGTCGTCGTCACCGGAGGAAGAAGAAGACGAAGACCCGAAGAGCGTGGAGGGCGCTTTCTTTTTCTTTGCCTTCTTCGTCTTCGTCTTCTTGTTCTTCTTCTTTTCGCTCTCGCTCTTTTCGTCGTCCTTGGTGGCGTCGTCCTCGTCTTCGTCTTCGTCTCCGAAAAGGCCTCGCAAGCGGTCTTTTTTCGTCTTTTTCTTTTCTTCTTTCTTCGCGTTCTCGTTGGCTGCTTTCACAGTTTTCTTTTTCTGCTTTGGCTTCTTCCCGAAAATGCTCACGTCTTCGTCCTCTTCGCTACTCCTTCTATCGCTATCGCTAGTACTACTACTACTACTCGTTCGTATTCTTCCTTCACCAAACAGCATCGAGGCAGGTTCATCGACACCGATATCGCTATCGTCGTCGTCGTCGTTTTCAGCACTCAATAAATCATTCTCTGAAGTTAGGGAAGAAATGCTGCTCTTTTTCTTCTTCTTCTGCTTCTTCGCGTTCATTTTCTTCTTCTTCTTTTTCGTCGATTCGGCGAGCAGCAACACTTCCTTTGCGAACCGCTCGCGCATCTCCTCGATGGTTTCGTCTTCCTTTTTTTCCTTCTTTTTCAGTGCTCCTCCGGTTGCTTTTCGTTGATTTTGCATGAGTTTTTCTCTCCTTCGCCTTGTTCTGCGCGCTTCGATACTTCTTCTGCCTACCGTATCTTCGTCGTCGCTGTACAAATCCTCTTCCTCTTCTTCACTTTCCTCCTCCTCCGCTGAAGAAGAAGATACCGAAGAGGATTCTGAAGTCGACGTTTCGCTCGACGTATCTTCCTCATCATCATCCGAGGAATCATCGTCCGTGGATGAAATGTACGGCCCAAACCTCTCTGGATTCGGGTTCACCGAGTTCGCTAACCCTAACGTCGAATCCTGGTAAAATGAAGCAGTTCCGACGATGTGAGGCAGCGGCCTCCAAAACACGTTCCCGGTCAACTTCACGTCGCCGCGATGATTGTTCCCAAGCCACCGTTTTTCGGTTTTTTCGATCGCTCGAGAGAGATGATCGTTTCGTTCTCGTTTTCTGAGCTCTCTGCGTTCGTTTCGCCGCCTGTTATTCTCCTCGTCATCGTCATCCGTCGAATCCCCTAATCGCCCGGCGCCTCCTCCTCTTTCCTCAACTGTCTCCTCTTCGCTCTCTTCTTCTTCTTCTTCTTCATCCGATGAAACGTCTTCAACTTTTCTCTCCACGCCAATTGAACTCCCCATCCTCCCCAGACCAATCTTACACGCGTTCAAACGCACGTTGACCTTCTCTGAAATCGAGTGCAAGTGTTTCATTTTCAACTCTAAACTCGAGGATTTCTCGTGCGTGATGTCTTCGTGAATTTTGTGTAGCAGTTTTAGGAGTCTTTTGTCGTGCGCGGAGGACCAATTATTGCTGGCGTCTTTTAGGAGCGAATTGATCAGCGAGTGGATGGGAGAGCAGGAGGAGGAGGAGGAGGAAGTCATCGTCTCTGGTGGCGGTGTTCCACAAAGGGAATACTTATATCCCCAAGTTTTTAAGCGTTTCTTCTTTTGTGGGGAACGCGGGGTAAACAAGAGTCACACACAAAAAACGTGCGAAAGTAAAACTTAGTATTACGACATCTGGCAGCATTAATTATTTACAACGTTTAGAATATCCTCTCCGTCGACAAACTCTTTGATCCTCTCCGCTACGCTATCGATTAACCTCTGTCTGGTTTCTACTCGCTTCCATCCGATGTGTGGGGTGAGCGTCACGTTGTCGTCGAAGATGTTTTCCGGATTCCACAGCAACGAACCGTCGTCCGGAGGCTCTTTGGTTTGGACGTCTAGACACGCGCCGGCGATTTTCTTTTCCTTCAATATTCGTATCAGATCGTCTTCGTTACATATGGCCCCGCGAGCGGTGTTTATTAAATAACTCGTCGGTTTCATCAGCGATAATTTCTCGTAATCCAGCATGCCTCGGGTGGAGTCGTTGAGCGGGCAGTGGATGCTCACAAAATCGGACTCCGACAACAACTCCTCTAAAGATTGATAGACGTCGTACAACTCCGTTTTCGTCTTCGCGGACCTAGAGTACACGTACGGTTTCATCCGAAACGCTTTCACCAATTCGCACACGCGTTTCCCGATCGTCCCTGCCCCACCAATCAAGCCGACTTTTTTACCTTCCAGCTCGAAGTGCGGCAAGCCGCTAAAGTTGGTAAAGTGTCGGCGTTCGCCGCGCTCCAACATCTTTTGCTGTTTAATCATGCTCGCGGAGGAGTTCAATATCGACGTGATGACTAAATGCGACATCGCTTCCGTGGAATATTCTGGCACGTTCGTCACTTGAATCCCTCGTTTCTTCGCTTTCTCCACGTCGATGTTGTTGAACCCGGTCCCAGCCTCGCAAATCAGTTTCACGCTTTCTGGCAGCATATCGACGTCTATTTCAATCTCTTTCGTGACTATGCAATTGTGACCGCGAGCGCGTTCGGCGACGACATCTGGCGTCGGCGAGGAATCCGCGTGCGCGGTTAAGCTGTTACTATTGTTCTCTCCCGCTGCTGCATCGCCACCTCCACCAACACTCAACCCGAGCGCGCGGGAGATGGAGTGCAAGTTGAGTTTCTTATCGAAATCGAGTCGACCGGCGTTGACGATGCAGACGTTCGCTATCCTTCTTCCCGAAGAAGACATCTCTATTTTTTGTCGCGCGCGCGCGGAAGATTCAGTCCAGAGAGAGAGAGAGAGAGAGAGAGAGAAGAGCCAATCGAGCGCGCGAAACCAACAACGCGCGTTGTTCTCTCTCGGATTCTTTTTGTGTTGTTGCGACGCAGAGAGAGAGAGAGAGAGAAACAGTTGATGAGTCGAGAGAGAGGAAAAAGACAAAATCAAAAATCAATCATGGAGACACATCAAAAGCAAGAGAGTGAGAGAGAGAAGAGAGAGAAGAGAGAGAAGAGAGAAGAGAGAGAGAAGAGAGAGAAACGCGTGTCGGCAGGCGGGCACCTTTTTCGCTTCGATCTCGAACAAAAAAAAAAAAGTGTATCTCAGATTTCGAGTCCGCTTTTTTTTATTCTTCCCTCAAATAAATTTCTTCCTTTTTGCCCCAATATTGAGTGAATAAACACAATATAAGCGGAGAAAGAACTCAGAGATCCGCGTCGTCGTCGACATCGCGGGGCGCGAGAAACGTCGCGCGCGTTGGAGTCATCGGCCGTTCTCTCTCTTTTTCGATCGATCGATCGCTCGCGGATCCATTTTTGTCGAGAAGAAGAGGGAAGGAAATTGCAAAACGAATCCCCCCCCCCGGCAGGGAAAAAAAACGGGAATATTATCCGAGTCAGATTCTTCCCGAAGACGCACGCGCGCACGCATAAACCGCGCTTCCACGCGATATAGCGGCGATAAAAACAACGACAACGAAAAAAAATGGCGGTCCGTTTTCTCCGTCGAGGAGGAGGACCGAACGAAATGCTCGGCAACGACGACGACGAACCGTTTAACCCGACCGATTTAGGCGCTATGCTCTCGTCCGTCGCCGGTTTTACGTTGCCGTCCAAGGAGGAAATCGAGCAGTCGCTGAATACGTTTTGGAACCGAGCGTGGTGGATGTGTTTTGGAGGAGGAGGGGGAGGAGACCGAACGATACCGACGACGACGACGGCATTTGTGGCGTTCGCGTCGCTCAGTTGCTTCGTTTTAGCGCTCGTTGCGGTCGTTTTACTCGGGATGAAGTACGATATTTCGCGGTTGGCGATGATTTTGAAGGAAGCGGCGAGGTCGTCGAGGCAGAATTTGTCGGCGAACTCGATCAAGTCGATTTGGTTTACGCTCAGTTCGCTCGTGTTCGCGCGAGAGCTCGTGAAAGCCGTGAAACGGAAAGTTTTTAAGAGGCGCTTGAGGAGACAGAGAGAGTTGAGAAGACGGTTGCATCAGCAACAACAGCAGCAGCAACAGAGAGAACACCGCGAAGGACAACAAACGCGAGACGGAGAATCGGGATCTCGTTCCGAGAACATGGACGACGGCACTGGTGCAACCACCGGAGGTGGTGGCGCGCGAAGACGGCTGGAAAAAATTTCGGAAGATTCTGGCACCAACAATAGTAATACTTCGAGCAGAACGACGGAGAGCACTTTTTCGTCGATGCGCGACGAAGGCGGAGAACAGAACAGTTCTTCGCCGAAGGCGGCACCCAAGGGTAACTTGCCCAGACGAGGTTCCATGCTCGGTTTGTTCGTCAAAGAGTCCAGGAAACACTCGCACCAAGAAGCTTTCTTTGACGTCGCGAATGAACGAACGATGTTTAAAGGTGCCGGAGTTGATAATCCGGACGTTGTACAAAAATTAGATTACGAGAAGTTTCGAGACCGATTAGCCACGGGCGAACTCTCCTCCGCGGCGAAGAAGAACCAGAAAAACAGCAACGACAACCCTAGGCTTTTTGAAGACGAACAGGTGCCAAAGTGCGATTACGGCGAGTGGCAGGAGATGATGCGCAAAGAAGATAAAGAGACCGGGAGCACGTACGTCGCGTGGCGTCACATTCTCCCGTACGGCGGGACGGAATACCTTTCGAAATCAACGTTCCAAAACTGCACGCCGGAAGAGTTGTGCGACTTTTTCAACTCAGACCAAACTAGAAAGGCATGGGATCCTTTACTAATCAAATCAGAGATCATCGAAAGGGACGTGAACACCGGCGCGGATCTCGTGTATTGGGAGCGTAAATTACCCGTGATTTCAAATCGCGATTACGTCTTTTCTCGACGCACGTGGACGGAGAAGCAGAAAGGTTCCGCGAATCCAATGTTGGACGATTTGTCGCCACCGACGACGCCAATGAAAGGTGGAGGGATGAGATCGACCACAGATTTTGTGTCTTTTTCTACGAATAACAAGAACAAGAACGTGTATTATTCCATCACGAAAGGGATGAGTCACCCGAATGTTCCAAAATCGAAAAGAGTTTTGCGAGTCGATCCGTATTACTCGGCGTGGAAAATCGAAGCCGTTCCCGATTTCGAGAACGAGGACGAAATGCGCGGCTTAAAGCCGTGGACTGCCGCACGGTGCACGCTCATTCATTTTGAAGAGCAGCACGTGCAACACGACGTCGCGAGACTCGCGGTGAGACACGGCATGTGGTCCGTCGTGAAGGCTATGCTTCGCGGATTCCGAGCGTTTCAACGAGTTCGGGAGACGAAGTTTATCGAACAAGATTCTGGCGGCTTCAATCAAAGAGATCAAGATATGCTCGAGGACGTCGTTCACGAGAAACAAGTCGGATTTAGAATGCGCAAAGAATTAGGAATGGCGATGAAAACCTTTGTGGTCCCAATGGTTGTGGGCTTTTTACTCGCAAAGCAAAGCTTTGGCGGCGGTTCGGATGCGAACAAATTAGACGCGGTCGGGAAGCTTTTACGCGCGCTCGAAAGGAGAGCAAACAGAAGAAGAGGTGATGGTTCGAGAAACAACACGAGCGTCGTCGTAGATACTGCTGTCGCTCCTCCTCCGTCGACGGGATTCTCCATGGAATCGCCTCAAATAAATTTAGAAGTCAGATGAACACGGCGTGTACACATCTTTTGCAATACAAAAATTTTCAACTTTTACTACAATCTTTCTTTTACTTCTTCCGCGAGCGCGCGCACGCGTACCACCACATCATCGTCGCTATCACTACTACTACTATTACTTTTACCATTGCTACTACTGTTATTATCAATCATTTCCTTCAAGTACACCTCCAACGCGCACGAAAGTTTCGCGGCGGTTGTGCTCACCACCTCCACCTCTTCGTTCTCTTCCATCTCCTTCAAATCCTCCTCGTCCGGGGGCGTCAACGCGTCCGTTAACAGCTGAGACCGCTCCGGCCCAGGCTCGTACTCTAACAAAAACTCAATTATTCTCCTTTCTGGAGGTACCGCAGTCGTAAATAGCGTTTTAGCTTCTTCGGTGTTCAATTTTGCTCGTCCGATGAGTTCCGTAGCGCTCGATTTCGCCCGCTCTCGATTCATCACCTTCTGCGAAAGCGCGTTCTCAGTCCCAGTCTGTTCCATAGCTTTCGTCAACGCCGCCCAGCGTTGTTTGACTTGCGTTTCGATCGAATAATTTTCCGATGAATCCTCTGTATTACCACCGCTTCCATTCGCCGATAACTGCTTCTTCAGCGTCGCTTCGTGTGCGGATATCGAATCCCGCATGGTCTCCGGGAACCCAATCTCGCTGGCGCGTTCAAACGTCGCTCTCGACTCCAACAACATTAACGTCCTCCCAGCTAACGCATCCAACTCTTCCGCTTCTTTTTCTTCCCCGCTCTCTATCTTCTCTTCTATCGTCATCAACATCCGGTCGAAAAACAAAGTCGTCAGTCGCGTCGCGTTCTCCTCCACGAAGGTTTCAAAGCCAACGTCGTCCACGGACTTTGATTTCGAGAGGAGCGCATCCATCAACGCTCGATCGCGACGCTCGTCGTCGTCGTCGTCGCTCTCCTCCTTCACCTCCTCCTTCTTCTTCTCGCTCGTCGTTTTTTTCTTGCTCCTCGTCTTTTTCTTTTCCGTTTCTTTTCCGTCGTCGTCTTTGGGGGAAGCGGTCGCCCGCAGCCGCCGAGAGGTGGAAAAGTAGCACGCTCCTCTCCTCCTCCTCGACGACGACGACGATCGCATAAAAGGAAGAGCTGTGCTTTTCCTCGTCCTCATCCTCGTTGTTGTCGTTTGCATCATCATCGTTGTCGTCATTGTCGTTGTCGTCGTCGTCGTCGTCGTCGTCGTCGTGCGTCCCTATGAAAAGTGGATTGTGTGGTTTTAGAATTTTCTTTCCAAAAATTGGAATTAAGAAAAATATCGACACAAAATTGAAAGACACGCCCGCGCGCGTGGATAGATAGATACACACACACACACGCGCGCGCGCACTCAAAGAACAATGACGACTATAAATAACGACGAGTTGGAGATTGCCATCGCGAAATCGTTGGCGGAGATTTTCTCCAGCAAAGATTTAAACTTGGAATTATTAACCGTCGCGTCCATCGTGGACCAATTGGAAACGAAATTGAATCGAACGAATCTGAAACAGACGAAGAAAAAATTCATCCGCGCGATGGTGAAAGCGCACTTGGACGAGAGCCACGTCGGACACGAACGCGCGAAGAGAGGTGAGCCGTGGACGAGCTCGGAGAAGATTCGAGAGGAAGAGGAAGAGGAGTTGAAAAGAGAACAAGAAGAAGAAGAAGAAGAAGAATCGGAAGACGAAGAGTCAGAAGAGGAGGAAGAGGAAGGCTATTACAGCGGGAAGCGAACGACGAGAGGCGACACGAAACCGTCCTCGAGAAAGAAATTTAAGGCGAACGTTCGCGTTGTTAAAGCGCCGAGGAGAAGAGAGATAGAAATCAAAGATCCTAACAAACCGAAAGGTCCGCAAGGCCCGTACATGTGCTTCGTGTCGCACAACCGCGAGAAAATCATCAAAGAGTTCCCGGGGATAAAGTTTGGTGAAGTCGGAAAGAAGTTGGGGCAAAGGTGGTCAAATTTGAGCGAGAAAGGGAAGGAGATGTACAATGAAATGGCGGAGAAAGATAAGGAGCGATACCGAAAGGAAATGGAGAAATACGTGCCGATGAGCGATACGGAATTGAACAAGTTGAAGGCGAAAGCCGAGAAGGAGAAGCAAGAGAAGAGCGAAAACAGCGGATTCAAGAAACCTTACAAGTGTTCGGAGAGATTGAAAACGTTCTTAAACGGACAGGAGACCATCAGCAGAGCGCAGTTAACGAGCGAAATGTGGAAGTACTTCAAGGAGAAGAATTTGATGGATCCAGAGAATAAGCAGTTCGTCGTGAGCGACGACAAGTTGTTCAAACTCATCGGCGAGCGGCGGTTCAAAGCGTTCGGGTTCGCGAAGTATTTGTCCAAAGATTTGATTCCAATCGAAGAATAAGAAGAAGAATAAGAGAGAGAGAGAGAGAGAGAGAGAGAGATGCATGAAGAAGCGCTCTTTCAAGAAACACCGCGTCATCACTAGCAACTAAATAATTCAATACAAAATACGTACTTAAAACTCGAGATTCGGACGAGAGAGAGTTCTCTTCTTCTCTCCAAGAACAAACCTCGTAAAATTTTCCTCGTCGCTCTTTCTCTTCACTAAAATCTTCTTCTTTCTCTTCTCTTCTCTTTATTCGCGCGCGCGCGAGCAAGAAAAAGAAGAAGAAGAAGAACGACGTGCGCGCGTCTTTCTTCTTTGTCGGCTTTCGCGGTCGCTCGATCGGCGGAGAGAGAGAGAGTGAGTGACCGAGAGAGAGAGAGAGAGAGAGAGACGAGAGAGATTAAAAAATACGCGAGAGAGAAAGAGAGAGGAAAAAAATGTTTCGAACCCAGAGCGCGCCGCTGACGACGACGACGACATCCTCGTCGTCCTCGGTGCTACTTTCCCCTCGGTACGATTGCAAATCGCCGCGATCGTTGTACCACGCGAAGACGCAGAAGAAGAAGAAATCGCCGCTCTCGACGACGTGCTTCATTTTGTTCGCGTTTGTGTTTTGTTTGGTGGTGGTTTTGCATCGGATGGAGTTGATTTTTAGCCGTCGCGGCAATCCGGGAGCGATGACGTTTTCGTTGCTCAGCCGTGGTAGAAGTGATGAGGACGATAACGAAATCGAGGTATCAATGCCGTTGTCATCGTCGAACCCGTCAATTTCCTCGGAATCTTTTTACTGGGCGTTGGTGACTGCCGACGATATACGCGTTGCATTTTTCAATCCCGTGTTGAAGGTCTTCGTTGGGTTTACGGCGTTTTTATCCGCTTTAGTCGCGGCAGATCGCGCGTTTCACTTATACGTCGCGTTTTATTGGAAATATTTGTCGAGAAGAGACTATTTGGACAGATTTAAACGGCCGAGTGGGAAATGTTTGCCGTCGTATTCGATGGAGGAAATACGACAAAGTTCGCGATCGTCGTATTTGCCGCCGAGCGCTGAGTATTACTCAACCATCCCAAACATCGTGGTCCAACTTCCAATGTTCAATGAAACCACGTGTTGCGAAGATATCATAAACGCCGCGTGTCGCATGAAATGGCCCAGAGAACACTTTATGGTACAAGTTTTAGACGACTCCACAGAGTTGGAAGCTCGAGAGATTGCGCAAAGCGCGGTGCATCGATGGATGAGTCGAGGCGTGAACATCCAATACGTGTGCAGAGAGAACAGGAAAGGTTATAAAGCTGGTTCAATGCTAGAAGCCATGGATTTGATTGAAAACTACGACTACGTCGCCGTGTTTGATGCGGATTTTGATCCCGATAGCGATTTTCTGTTCAATACTGTCCCTTGGTTGATGGAAAACGAGGACGTCGGTTTCGTGCAAACGCGCTGGACGTTTACGAACGCAAAGGAAAGCGTATTGACGAGAGTCCAAGAAATTTCCTTGTCGTACCACATGCTTTGCGAACAATACGCGCGATGCGCCGCAGGATTGTTTTTCAACTTTAACGGCACCGCGGGAGTCTGGAGAAGAAAATGTATCGTCGAAAGCGGCGGTTGGAACTTTCGAACGACGGTGGAGGATATGGATTTGAGTTTGCGCGCATATTTAAGAGGATGGAAGTTTATTTTCTTGAACGATGTCACGTGTGATAACGAGATTCCTGCTGAATACGACGCCTACAGAAAGCAACAACACCGCTGGAGCTGCGGCCCGATGCAGCTGTGGAGGAAAGCGACAAAAACCATCATAGAGTCCAATGGCATTTCGTTGGCGAAGAAAGTCTATTTGATCGTGTTCTTCTTTGGAGCGAGAATGTTTGCGGCGCACATCGTCAGTTTCTTCCTCTACTGTCTTCTCGTACCTTTGTGCGCGATTAGCCCGGAAATACCAATCCCGTTTTGGGCGTTAGTTTACGCTCCAGTTCTTGTCACGATGAGTACTGTCGTGTTCACCAAAGAAGGTTGGAAAACATCAGTCGCTTTCATTCTGTTTGAGAACGCGATGTGCGTCGTAAAATTATCAGCCATGATATCGGGCTTATTCGAGCTCTCAGACGCGCACGAATGGGTCGTGACTAAGAAATTGGGGAACATGTTCTCGTCATCGTCGTCGTCGTCAAGTACTAAAACGCGCAGAAAAATCTATTTCAAAGAACTCTCCATGGGTGCTTTTTTCCTCTTTTCTGGCGCGTATGGCATACTCCGGCACCAACTCGTCCACTACTCTTTGTTTCTCATCGCGCAGTCTCTCGTCTTCTTCGCGTTTGGGTGCAATCGAGTGACGTTTTAATAATAATAATAATAATAACAAAACACAAAACAATACAAACAACGAAAAATAGCAGTGAGTTATAGTACTTTCTCTCTCTTCTTTTTTCGTTCGATTACAATCAGTCATATTAATATGTTTACGTTTTATATATGTACAAAGGAAGCGTGTCCGCGCGGAGACACTTTTTATATTACTTTAAAGCTGACGTGTCCAAGACAGTTAGCCCCGCAGGGGAAAAAAAAACTGTTTACAAAACCTGCACCTTTCTCACCGCCGCGCTGTCTTGCCTCTCCAACTCCGCGCTCTTTCTCACCGCCGCCAAAGTCTCCTCTCCTCTCGACGACGCCGACGATGCGTTCTCCGTCGTCTTCGCCGTCTCTGTCTCCGTCTTTTTTGCCGCCACGGGCACTTTCTCCCTCGCCTCGTCCATGCTCAAGCGATCCTTCTTGTGATTCACGAGCAACCCGAGATCTCTCTTCGAATCTCGCGTCGGCACATCGTGCATCGCTTTCAGATACCCGGGAAGTTCTCTCTCGCTGTTCTCGTCGTGAGATTTGCGTCTGAAAAGGTCCAAGGAAATTCTGCCCATTATTATATCGGCTGTTGTTTATTAAAAGTGTGCGTGTGCGTGTGCGTGTTATTGAGTGTGTGTGTGATAGTTATTATGAGGAGGAGGAAAAGTTTCAAACCTCCAATGCCCCACGATATGATGACTCATCGTATCGAAAATATCGCACGTCGTCGAAAAGCGCTTTGCTTTTTACTGGTGGGGGTGCCCACCAATTTCGATGGTTCGTCCTATTTTCACCTAAATGCATATTTTTTTCTTTTGCACAACAAACATCGGAAAAAAGTGATTTTGGGGAAAAAAGAACATCACGAGAGAAAGCAAAAGAAAGGCGACACAACACGCGCAAGCGCCTGCACACGCACACGCAAAACGTTCCAAGGAAGGCGGGAGAAGAAAAAGAACTCTTTGCGCGCGAACCCTCGCGTTTTATACTTCTTCTTATTATTGAACGCGCGCGACTAAAAGCTCTCTGAGAGCAAAGCTTTTTAAATTCACATACATTTTTTCGTTGCGTGTTCTGACACGACGCAACGGATAGATAGAGAGTTTAGTATTGGGGAAACTAAAAAAATGACTTCGTTGAGAACGTTGAACGCCGCCGCTGGGAGGGCGATTCCCTCTACCACTACTACTCGTCGTCGTCGTCGTTGGAATGATGACGAGAAAGAGTTTTCGATGCGAAGAGGACGAGGAACGACGCTGACCGCCGCGGCGGCGATGAAATCTTCGTCTTCTTCTTTTTTGTCGGCGGCTTGGAGTGGGAAAAGTGCCTTGTTCACTCATAATAAGCAGAATAATAATAATAATACTCTCGTGACGACGACGACGACGACGACGAGAGGGAGAAGATCGAGAATGCTCTCCGTCGTCGTCGCGTCTTCGTCTTCTTCTTCTGGTAAGAACGGCGTCGTGATGTCGTCTTCGTCGTCGTCATCGGAGAAGAAAGGAGGATGGTTTGAGCGGATGCAAGCGGCCGAACTCTCCACCAACGCCGGTCGCTTCCTTCTCGGTTTAGTAGCGTTGTCGTACGGGGGTTTGTGCGTGTCGTTGAAGATGGTCTTCGTGAGAGCTGGTCCACCGTCGGTTGGAACGTTAGGAATGATTAGAGGGTTGATGGTTTTGTTGTGTTTCGTGCCTCAGTTGTTAGATTCGTTCAAGAAGAACAGAAGCGGCGAGGAAAAACTGAACAAGGATTTTTGGTCGGCGGCGTTGGAATTGGCGACGTGGAATTTTCTCGCGCAGGGTTGCTGCAACGTCGCTTTGTTGTTTACGGAAGCCACGAGAGTTTCGTTTTTAACGCAAGCGTCGATTGCGTTCACGCCGTTTATTGAAACGTTCTTCGGGGAGAAGGTGAAGAAGTTGGTGTGGGCAGGGTGCCTAGTCGCGTTAGTCGGGGTGGTGACATTAGGAATGGACCCGGGGGGAGGACAATCCGTAGAGTTGGTTGGTTCGGTGATGCCAAAAGGTTTGTCGATCAATATTGGTGATTTAATCGCCTTAGGTGGGGCGTTGACGTACTCTCTGTACGTCTTTCGCATCGGCGCGTTCACGAAACTCGGATTGGACGGGTCTCAGTTGCAGGCGTGGAAATCCTTCTTTCTGGCGTTTATGTATTCCGCGTGGGGTTTCTCCGATTTTGCGTTACACAAAGTAGGTATGACGACGACGACGCCGTTTTCCGGATGGAGGGACCCGATAATTTGGTTGTTGATTGCATTTTCGGCGGTAATTGGTGGATACTTGGCCGATGTCGTGCAAGCGAAAGGACAAGAATCGGTTTCAGCTTCGGAGACGCAAGTGATTTTATCCGGCGAACCGTTGTTCGCGGCATTATTGGGAGGGTTATTTTTAGGTGAAGTGCTCGGTCCGTTGGGATATGTTGGCGGTGGTTTGCTCTTATCCGGAGGGTTGATGTGTTCCTTCGCTGAAGGTTCTGGGGCGGAAAAGAAAGAAGATTAGCGATGAAACGAGAAAAACAACTCTCGGGATACCCATATACTGGTACTATTTTGATACACGATAATATAATAATAAGAATGTAATAAAGATTGCAAAAAGAGAGAGACAGAAAGAGAAATACAAAATTACAAAGCACCCGAAATCTTTTCTAGCTTGAACATGGCTTTTTGCCCGTATCGTGCGTCGCCTAACGCACGATGTTGGACGGAACCCCACCCGTAGAAAAATCCCGTTTTTTCCGCGACTGCTCCGAGATGAAATCTCCCGCTGTGAATTTCTGCCATCCTCACGACGCGTTCCTCGCCCGTTTCCTCGTCCGTGTACGTGGGCATAACCACAGGCTTAGCGACGAAATTAACTAATGCGGGCGCATCCATGACAGTATTATTTTGACTTACTCGAATTGGTATAATCCGACCGCACGCTCCGTTCGTGTTCATTCCAACAGTCCAAACGATACCAGAACTGTCCAAAATTACCGTGTGCGTATCACCACCGGAGATATCTTTCGCATGCACGCTGTAAATTCTCTCGTCGTCGTCGTTGCCGTGGATTTCCAAATCCATATTGTCGTCTTCGTTCTCTGCATCTACTATCGTTCTGTTCCTTATGCGCGCAATCTCACGCCGCCGAGTGTTCTCTATGCGCTCAATCTCACGCGCTCGCTCTTCGATTAGGCTTTCAAATCCTTGCGACCACTCCAAGTTGTCTACTCCAAATTCGTCATGGTCGCCATTTTCATCTATTTCGAAACGGTCGTGTTCGTTCCAACCGCTCGTGATATCTTTAAACACCGTTCCTTTTCCATTCTCGTGCAACCATTGTTTTTCACAAACATGGATTCCTCCTTGGTAATTTCGAGGTGGATTGTCACACCACGTAAGAGCAATTCTCCGCGGGTACCATTGGTCTTTCATTAACTGCAACAGAGTCTGCGCCGGGAAATCCGCACCACAACAGAAGTTCTGGTTCGAGCCGAACGCATAAACCACCCCACACGTTGACAAAGCTACGGAATGGTCGCCACAACACACCGCTTTTTTTATCTTCATATCTTCTGTTTGCACCGTGCCTACACCCATTTGCCCCGTGCCCACGCAAACTCGCGGAAACGTGGTAATTTTCCTCGGTTGATACTGCATGATGTTATTTCCAATACCTAATTGACCACGATCGTTTTTCCCAAAACCAAAGACTAAGCCATCCATGGTGGTCACCATGGACGTGTGTTTTTTCGCCGATACGAAGCGACATCGTCTCGATATATAGTCCGGACCGTCTGGATGCGCGGAAATACCTTTACTGCTATCGTTTTGCTCGCCTTCCTCTCTGATGAAAGGTAACAACCTTGGCGTGCGATATTCAAACGTCGTCCTTCTTCTAATTTTCATCGTTCTCGTCGGTTTAGTATCGTTACCATCCACCATCATGTCGTCGTTGTTCATCTCGTCATTAACGTCAAAAACCTCTTCCTCCACGACTGTATTCGCGAAACCTAGCTCCCCGTGCCTGTTCTTCCCAAACGTGTACACCTCTCCGCTTTCCATCAACATCACCGCGTGACAGGTCCCAATCGCGACCCACAGAACTTTTCTCGCCTGTTTCGCGCACCAATGAAAATCAGGTGCGATCAATTTTCCGCGCTTCCCTTCGAACATTTTAATTCTTTTCGATTGCAGCGCGGACGACCGGAACCGTTTGAAATACAAAACTCGATCCTCGCCGATAAAAACCTCGTTCGCTCGAGATTTCATTTTCGTGGACCCAATCTTATGTTCATCGCACAACCAATCCGTTCCCCAAATCTCGGTTCTTCCGTCTCGATACGTACACGTCGTCGTATCCCAGTTCATGCGGAACTTTCTACCCTGAATGGCTCCGCTGTTTACCTCTTTTCTCCGCCTCAGCGGCGTGTCCCAGTCGCCGTTGCCGTCCGCCGATAACCACCCCTTCTTTCGCATATGCGCGAGTCGTATCTCTCGCTCTCGCTTCTCCGCGATTTTCCCGTCCAAAAACCGCATCGCGTCCAACCACGTCTCTTCTTTTTCTTTCTTCCTCTTCTTCTTTTTCCCGTGCTTGTCGTCGTTCTCGTCGTCGACGCCTTCGTCTTTCTCTCCCGCCACTTCCCAACTCGCCGCTTCCCACGCCGCTTCCCACCTCGATGCGGGTAAAGGGCAATAAAAATCATCATATATGAAACGACGCCGGGGGGGACGCTCGCGATCTTCCTCCGTCTTATAATTCAACTCGCTCTCCGGCCACGCGCTTTTCACTCTGTTCTTCGCCGCTTCCATCGCTATTTCTCTCGCCTTCTCTCCTTTCGAGACGCACGAAAACCGCGCTAAATCCGTGGCCGTTACGTCTTCGCGCTGGAGAATTAAAAGTAACGTTTCCCGAGGAAGGTCGAATAAATGGAGCGCTTTTTTGACGCGCTGGTGCCTCGTCGTCGCCGGCATCTTGATTTATATATCTTTCTCTCTCTCTCTCTTCTTTTCTCACGTTAAATCTCTCTTCAGCGCGGTCGCGCTCACGTGCGCGCGTGTTTGTATATCTAACGAAAAATGCGTTTTTTGTGTTTGTTTTTCCCCACAACACGCACGCTTGACCTTCAAAGACACAAAGAGAGATATCTATCTACACACGCACACGCAGCGATCATCATCCGATACGATGACATCATCACCACCACCACCACCAACGCTGGAGTCGCTTCAAAAAGAAAT
>Ga0255772_10003068_pt1 | contig 16132 bp, 15 predicted proteins | sample 071ome_34_FD_179970 | JGI IMG/M metagenome (GOLD analysis project Ga0255772, IMG submission 179970) | Coastal salt marsh microbial communities from the Groves Creek Marsh, Skidaway Island, Georgia - 071411BT metaG (version 2) | ecosystem: Environmental > Aquatic > Marine > Intertidal zone >...
TATATCTGCGACAACTACTTCTTCAGGATTACAAAAAATTGCGATCGCTAGTCCAGTTAGATCTGAGTCACCAATCATCATTATTCTTTTACCGTCAATTAAACCTTGTTTGGATAATAAATTCACTTTTTTAATAATACTTTCTGAAGTAATATATTTTTGATCAATTTCGTTAATAGGTGTCTTTCTAAGATTTAGTAAATTATTGAATATTTCAAGTTTAGCCTTAAAATCAGGATTTGCTTCTAACACATATTTCTGTGAATGAAATGTATAAAAAAGATAATGAAATATTTTCATACTTCATAATTCAATGATCATGATATAAAGCATAATGATGAATGTTGAACCCATAATTTTTCCAAAAATTAAGACCTTCTTTAGTAAACGCAGCGACTCTAAGTTGACGATTATTTTCGCTTATATAGGAAATTATCAAATTTAACATATTTTGACCGATACCTCTACGTCGATAATTTGGTAATACAAAAATTCCTCTAATATATGATATATTAGGTTCATTGGTATGTTCAGGATCTAATTCAATGTAACCTATTATTTTAAATTCTTCTGAAATATCTTCTGCAATCAAAACATTATTTCCTTTAGTTTTGTCTATTCTTTGTTGGAGATTATGACCTGCATCTTCTGCAAAAGAAGGTAGATCAGCACCTGCAATAGCATCTAATGCAAATGCATATATTGAGTCTTTATCATTCGAATTAGCAAACCTATATTTTACACCTTCTTTTTCTAATACATCTAATTTCATGTTTCAATTGTTTGTTATAATATTAATAATATTAATATTTTTAAAGCAAAAATTGCTAAATTTTTGAAATTTTTAGTTATTTTTAAATTAATGATTTTTAATAATAAAATTTTTAAAGTTAAAAAGACAAAATTGCGTATGGCATTTTGTATCAAATGTGGAGCAACAATAGATGAAATCGAAAACCATTGTACTGTTTGTGGACATAAAAATTTGATTGAGGCAGAGAAAAATCATGAAACATATTTGAAGCAAACCTTACCTAAGAAATATAGAAATTCAGTGACTGAAAAATCAAATGGTGATTTTTTTAATTCTAACAATACTTTCTATAATTTCATTTCAATTATAATTTTATGTATTAGTATTTTACTCGTTAGTGCTTTCTGTATTTGGTTGTGGGATAGAAGTTATGGAGAGAGGGGCTATTTTTTGGAAAATAAAATATTCGTTTCTGTTATTATAGTATATAGTGTTCAAGTAGTAAGCTATTTTGCATCAAAAAGTATCTATATAATTCATAAAGGAAGTGTTGATTTTAATCGCTATGATTTTATTCCTTTTTTTATCGGATATTTATTTTATGCACAAGTTGATGATTCGTTAAAGTTACATAAATTTATATTCCTATGGTGCATTGGACCGTTGGTGATATTATTATTGTTGACTTTTTTGAGAGAATTATTAAAAGAATTTTTGGTTTGTTTTATGTTTGCATGTTTTTAAAATATAATAATGATTAAAAATATAATAATGAGAATATAACATACCAATGCTCAAGCAAATAAATTTTAATAAGCCAATATTTATAAAATGATATGAGTGATGTTTTGCAAGATCAAAATAAAATCACGTATGTGGAATGTTATTTATGCAGTTCACAATTAGACGTATCTAAATCTTTGGAGATACCTTTAACTTCTGGTGGGAAAGTCAAAGTTCATAATTCATGTATGGAATTTTATTTATCACAAACTACCAAATCTGCTGCTGCTTGTGGTTCATGTACTGGTGGAAAGGGTTGTTGCTAGTAAGAGATATTTGATTTGTATTTAGATATTAAAATAGAAGGGATATAATTGTCAAAAATATGTAGGGCCTGTAATGCGATAGTTGCCAAAAAAGATTTATTTTGTAAACATTGTAGATCACAAGAATTTATGGAAATTAAGGTATGCCAAAATTGTGGAGAAAAATCAATAAGAAAAAATACAAAATTTTGCCCAAATTGTGGTAAAAGGATAGGATTTACTAATCAAGACCTTATTTTTGCTAAAAGTTCAGAACCATTACTTTGTGGTATATGTAAACAGGATATTACAGAGGACATGGTATTTTGCCCCATTTGTAGAAATACGTTTCATTTTAGTCACCTTAAGTCATGGTTGCAAACTAATAAAAATTGTCCAATGTGTAAGAAAGAATTAGTATTAAGGAAAAATTTTACATAGATACTGTGGTATGAAAAAATAATTGAAAATAAAAAAATTAAACATTTATCCAATTATTATTAATTAGAGTAGATGAATGTTGAGTTTTATTGAAGTAATCTTCACATGTCAATATAATTATATAATAATGTGTAATTGGAAAATTATGAAAAAAGTAAACTTTTCTTTGATTGCAATTATATCGATTTTTTTTAACATAATTAATCCAGCTTCTGCAAATTCAAATTTGAGTGAAAATTATGATAATTTATTTGTTTTATTAACCATAGTATCTGCATTAGTATTAATTTTGGTATTAGGGTTGTGGGGTTATTTTATTTATGAATTTAGAGAGGAGAAACAAGATTCTGATAGGACTCCAATAAATCATGCTACTGCTAGAAAACTTGAGTTTACATGGACTGCGATTGCGGTGGTTATAGTAGTAATATTGATGTTTGTATCTTATCCAGTGTTATTTTCTGAAACTAATAATGCTGAAGAAGCTGAAACTGGAACTGAGGTTGTAGTAATAGGGACTAATGGATGGGCATGGAGATATATTTTACCAAATGGTACTCAATTAAATGAGACAATATCACCCGATGAAAATAGAGTTACAGATATTAAATTAAACATAGGTGAAACATATACATTTGTTTTTTACAATATTGCAGGATTTATTCATTCATATTATGTTGAAGAATTAAATATCAAAATGGATGTTGTACCTGGAGTAAATAATTCTTATACGTTCACAATCGATCAAAATATTGAACATGATACTGTGTTCCCAATTTTATGTACTGAATTTTGTGGACAATATCATAGTAATATGAAAGGATCTATTATTGCGGTGAATGATGGAAGTGGTGCATAATTATGGATGTGCATGGTTCTATTTGGAAGAGTCCCAAAACAATACTAGGAACAACTGATGCAGTTCAAATAGGGTATTTATATTTTATAATGGCATTTTTAAATGCAGGATTTTCAGGACTTTATGCATTACTAATAAGATTAGAATTATGGACACCAGAAGCGAGTTATTTTAACAATGGTGTGGAATACTCATCTGCCTTTACATTGCATGGTACGGTAATGGTGTTTTTAGTTATAGTTCCATTGGGAGCTGGAATGGGGAACTATTTGATACCTAGAATGGTTGCAGCAATCAATGCAGATATGTATTGGCCAAAATGGAATAACGTTGCTTTTTGGATGCTACCAATAGGTTCAATATTTGTATGGATAAGCCAAGCCCCAATAGGTTGGACTGCTTATGCGCCATTAAGTGTAACAACTGGAGAACCTGGAATAGATTTATGGATATTTGGATTAATTATTTCTGGAATTTCATCAACTATAGGATCTATAAATTTTATTTTGACAATTTGGAAGGGTAGAGATCCCAAATTAGGTTGGATGGACTTAGATTTGTTTGTGTGGGGGACGTTGATAACTTCAATATTATTACTTTTAACAACCCCATCAATTGTGTTAGCAATTGTAATGATTTTCTTTGATAGAAACCTAAGTACCGCATTTTTCTTTAATCCTGCTGCAGGAGGACCCACAGCCCCAATAATGTATCAACATTTATTTTGGTTTTTCTCACATCCTGAAGTATATGTGATGGTAATGCCTGCTTTTGGACTTATATCATTATTAATTGGGAAATTTGCACGTACCAAAATCTTTGGTTATCAAGGAATGGTTGCAGCTTTTATTGGCATTGGAGTTTTATCATTTTTAGTATGGGCTCACCATATGTATACGACTGGTATCAATCCTTTAGTGAGAGTAGCTTTTACCACTATGACATTTGTTATATCAATACCAAGTGGAATAAAGGTATTTAATTGGATAACTACATTATATGCTGGACGAATTAAATTTGAAGTTCCAATGTTGTTTTCGTTATCTTTTATCATAATGTTCACTTTAGGAGGAATTACTGGTGTTTTTGTTAACATTGTACCGATTGATATCACATTACATGATACATATTGGGTAGTCGGGCATTTTCATTTTGTAGTAGCAGCAGGGACTTTGCAAGCGTTCTTTGGTGCAATATATTATTATTTCCCAGATATGACCGGAAAATATTATCACAAATTAACTGCAAGCTTACACTTTTGGTTCTGGTCATTAGGTAATCTAACAACATTTATAGCGTTTACTCTTTTAGGAATGGAAGGAATGCCTAGAAGATACTTTACATATCCTGAACAATTTCAAGGTTTACACCAATTTGCGACAGTAGGAGCGGTTTTAATGGGTGCATCTTTTGCATTCTTCGTCATATCAATTTTTATTGGATATTTTAAAGGAGATAAAGTAGAAGACTTTTCGAATTTATTTGGATTAGGAAGTGGTTATGATTTTCCTGAACCATATGCAGATAGGATCAAAAGGGAAACTGGAGAAGAGATTAAAATTGAACACTCACTATCATTATGGAGTTCATCATTTGGATTTGTGATAAGTCTACCATTTTTTGCATTTTTAGGGTTAGCAGAAACTGGCTTTTTTGATGCAAGAGGTATAGAATTACTTAATAGCGCAGGCGATATAAATGGAGCAGTTTTAGTTTCATTATTATTCATGGTAGGGTTTTCCATACTTTGGTTAACCACCTTAAGAGATGTAAAGAAAGATGAAAGATTACCGGTATTCTTTACGGTTGGAGTGTTAATATTAGAAGCGTTGATTATTTTTGGAGTGTTTACAGATAGAAGTTTTAGAGATAGTTGGGGCTGGATAGGACTATTATTAATGTCATTATTTGTATTTTGGGTAGCTGCATTCTTCAATGCAGAGAGCAAAGAAGAAAAAGGACCTGCGTTACTTGATGGAATGAAAAAAGGACGAAATTGGGAAATATGGACATTTTTATCTTCAGAAACAATCTTTTTCGGAATTTTAATTGGTGTAGGTTTGGCTATGAAAGGACAACATCCTGAGGAATTTGCAGAAGGAGTTAGTCATTTAGCGATATTTTTAACAGCAATTAATACCTTTATACTAATTGTTTCTTCATTCACGATGGCTAAAGCAGTAGAAGCGATTAAAAAAGGGCAAAGTGAGAAATTAGTGGAGTATTTACGATATACTATTTTATTTGGTACAATATTTATTTCAGTGCAGATTTTTGAATATTACGAGTTAATTCATGAGGGGCTTATAGCGATAGGTACGCAGAGTGGTGAATTACCGATTTATAGTTCTGCATTCTTTATTCAAACAGGTTTTCATGGAGCACATGTATTGATTGGAATAGTATTGTTAGTTTTTATATTTTTAAGAGCAAGACAAGGTGGATATTCTGAGAAAAACCATGAATATGTAGAATTTGTTGGTTTATACTGGCATTTCGTCGACTTGGTGTGGATAGTATTATTCACAATAGTCTATTTACTTTAGGAGGAGATAATATGAGTAATGTAGTAGAAAGTGAAACAAAAGAGTTACATCATGAACTACCTTTAATGCAGTCATTCATAGCATTATTAGTGATAACAGTAATTGAGTTGATAATATCCGAAATTGATATGAGTGATCAAATTGCAACCCCTTTATTATTACTACTTACCGTTGCAAAAGCAATAATAGTGGGAGCAGTATTCATGGAAATAGCATATGATAAAGATGTCAAATCAATTATAACTTATGTTTTTATAATTCCGATGATAGCAGTTTCATTTTTAATTTTCACAATTATAGCAGATTGGCGATAATAATATTTTATAACCAATGAATTGATTTTGTGTCAAAATATTATAATTTAAAAATGTCCAACTATAAGGAAATATATAATATAAACAATAACGGTGATATATATGACTGAAAAAACCAAAGAAACATTATTAGAATTAGATGAACTTAAAGTATATTTTTACACCGAAGATGGTGTTGTGAAAGCAGTCGATGGAGTAGATTTGAAAGTTAAAAAGGGAGAGGTAGTAGGATTGGTAGGAGAGTCAGGTTCAGGTAAAACAGTAACTGCAATGAGTATATTAGGTTTGATTCCACAGCCTCCAGGAAAAATTGTTGATGGAGATATAACATATAAAGGTAAATCCTTAGTTAAAATGTCTGAGTCAGATATGAGATCAATAAGAGGGAATGAAATTGCAGTAGTATTTCAAGATCCTATGACCTCTTTAAATCCAGTATTATCAATTGGTGAACAAATTGCGGAGGCAATCAGATTACATCAACAAGTAAATGAAATAGAAGCATTAGAAAAAACACAAACATTATTAGAATTAGTAGGAATTCCAGATGCAGGTAAAAGATTAGATGATTACCCATGGCAATTTTCAGGTGGTATGCGACAAAGAGTAATGATCGCATTAGCCTTAAGTTGCAATCCAGATTTATTAATAGCAGATGAACCAACCACAGCACTTGATGTTACAATTCAAGCACAAGTATTAGATCTAATGGCATCACTAAAAGATAAATTTGATATGTCCATACTACTAATTACTCATGACATGGGTGTTATAGCAGGGATGGCAGATAAAGTAGCAGTGATGTATGCAGGCAATATAGTTGAATTTTCAGATTCTATTAGTGTGTTTAAGAAAAGAAAACATCCATATACGCAAGGATTATTGGGAGCAATACCAAATATGGAGTCAAAAAGAGACGATGATTTGATGACAATTCCAGGTACTATACCAAATTTGATCAGTCCGCCAAATGGTTGTAGATTTCACCCTAGATGCCCAAAAGCAGTCAAAGAATGTTCTGAAGTAGTTCCGGATTTAATTGAGGAAGAACCTGGGCATTTTGTTAGATGCTTACTCTTTGGGGACCAATTGGAAAAATATAAATCAGCCCAGCCATTAAATACAGTATAAATTTCCTTACTTTCTGATATAATTTAAATGAAATTGATATTGATTTAAATATTAAGACATGTTAAGAAAAAAAGAGACTTATGTCAGACAAATTAAAGGTAGCAAGAATTATTGACAAATTTGCAAAATTAAAGTTGATAGAAAATAATAAAGTTGCTCCAAGAAAGTTTGCAGTATTCAATAGAAAAGATGAAGTTATTGAATTTAAGGATCAAAGAGTATATTTGTATTTTGATGAAATTGTCCGTAATTTCAAAAATTTAACAATAATCAAAATTGACAATATGAAACAATTAAATAAACTACCAATGGCATTAAGAGAACTAAATAATTTGAGAGAATTACACATCAATAATTGTAACATAGAAATTATTCCAAATTGGATAAATACATTAACTAATTTAGAAATTATAAATCTGGAAAATAATAATATTATCAAAATACCGATTGAATTTACTGAATTAAAAGAATTGATTAGTTTGAATTTGAATGGAAATCAAATAAGTGATATCCCGACTGAATTTGTTAATCTTAATAAATTGAGAAATTTAAATTTAGGAAATAATAATTTCGATGGTATACCAGAAGTATTACTCAATTTGAATATTCAAAATTTGAATATTTCAGGAAACTATATACATGAATTACCATATAATTGGAAAAAAATTCAATATAGTTTGAAAAAATTTGATTGTATTCAGAAAATTCCAATTGAACAAGCTGATGGAGTATTAAAGTTAGAGAAACTAATAGAGTTGTCACTCAACCCAATAATAATACCATTTAATATAAATCACCTCAAAAATCTTAGAAAACTAGTCATTACAGAATCTAAGAATACTGAGTTGCCTCTTGAAATTAGTTTATTAAAACAACTAATAATTTTGAAAATTTTAAATGGAAGGCTATTAAGATTACCTGAAAATATACATTTAATGAGTGAACTACAGGAATTACATGCCACAAATAATCTATTAACCACATTACCAAGATCTATTGGAGCATTAAGAAAAATTAAAAAAATTAATGTGAAGAATAATAATATTATAGAATTACCTACTACAGTAGATAGATTAAAAGATATAATATTAGAGTTAGAGGGGAACCCGATATTAAAAAAATGAATGAGCATGATTAATGGAGAGCGTGAAATGTCTGAAAACATAAATTATAGAAATTTAAAATTGGAAACAGATGATAATAGGATTGAAGGGATAGACGTAACAAGATCAATTGCTTTGATAGGAATGGTATATATTAATTTAAATGTCATATTAGGGACTAATTTTGATGAAATTTACATTCTGAATAATTTGGGAATGTTTAATACTGTCTTACAAGGTAGATTTGCATCATTATTTTTAGTCATAGCAGGATTAGGATTAGGTTTGTTTAAACAGAAATATAATGAAAATTATAGTATAATTATCATTAAAAGAGCAATTTTCTTTTTTTTTGTAGGTTGTTTAAATTTATTATATTGGAGACCCGACATAATCCATATGTATTCAGTTTATTTTTTGATGGGAATTATTTTTTTAAGGTTAAAAAAAGAGTTTTTGATTATTATAATGATCATGAATTCATTGTTACAGTATATTTTATTACAAAATTTAAATTATGAATTAGGATTTACCATAAATTATGATAATCTTACATATACAATATTGAAAAATTTACTTTATGATGGGTATTATCCGGTAATTCCTTGGAGTTCTTTTCTTATTTTTGGAATTATAATATCTAAATTAGATTTAAAGAATATGAAAATTTTGTGGACAATGAATGCAGTTGGTTTAACTATACTTTCTATTTCAATAGAAATTTCAGTAAATCCTGAAAATTCATTTGATCATATATTCTCAATGTACCCTTACCCTCCCAATGTTATGTTTATTTTTTCGGCTATAGGTTCTAGTATGGCAATTTTATCTTCGTGCCTAATTTTATCACAAAAATTCAAATTTGAGACATTAACAAATGTTGGTCGTTTGAGTTTCACTTTGTATCAATTCCATTTAATTTATGGATTTATAATAATAAGTATATATGACTTTAATAGCCCATATCCAGAAGTAGCGTTAGGTCTAACGATCTTATTTTGGATAATGATTTTAATTATTATAAACATAATTGATAGTAAGAAATTAGGAATATTTGAAAAAATTCTAAGGTCTTTATCTAATAATTGATGAATTAAATTAATTTAAATTTCAATTTTATTTTCTATTTGTTCTTTATCACTATCAGCTAATTCCTCAGTTGGTAAATGAGTGCCATTTGCGATTTCTTTTACAAAATGACAAGATACATAATGATCTGTGTTGATTTGTATTAGTTCAGGTTCTTCTAAGAAACATACTTGTCTCACAAATCGACATCTTGTACAGAAACGACATCCTGCAGGAGGATTTATGGGTGTGGGAACTTCACCTTTTAATTTAATTCGTTCTTTTTTTATTGTTGGATCAGCGACTGGAACTGCAGACATTAGTGCTTGAGTATAAGGATGTAAAGGTTTTGCGTAAATTCCTTCACTATTTCCTATTTCGACTACTTTTCCTAAGTACATTACCATCAAACGGTGAGAAATTTTCTTTACTACTGACAGGTCATGAGCAATGAATACATATGAAAAACCTAATTCATCTTGTAATTTTACAAGTAAGTTAATTATTGAGGCCTGAACGGATACATCAAGCGCTGATACAGGTTCGTCTAAAACAATTACTTTTGGTTGCAAGGTTAGTGCTCTAGCGATACCTACTCTTTGTTGTTGACCTCCAGATAACTCGTGAGGGTAACGATATGCATGATGAGGTGAAAGTCCTACTCTAATTAATAAATCACGGACAATCCCATATTTTTCATTTTGATTGACCAAATTATGTATTTCTAATGGCTCCAAAATAGATTGCATTACAGTGAACCTTGGATCAAGTGCTGCAGCAGGGTCTTGAAATACTAAAGTCAAATCTTTTGCATTTGCTCTTAATTCTTTTTGAGTTTTTGTTCGTAAATCTTCATTATCAAACCAAACTTCTCCTGATGAGGGTTTATCTAAAAAAGTGATTGCCTTTGCGAGAGTAGACTTTCCACAACCGGATTCACCAACTACTCCTAAAGTCTCTCCCTTCTTTAAATCAAAAGAAACTCCATCAACAGCTTTTACATCTGCAATTTTTCGTTTTATGAAAAAACCTCCTTCTACGGGGAAATATTTTCGCAAATCTTTGATGGATAACACAATAGTTTGGTCATCTTGTACATCAGTTGAATTTGATTGTACTTCATTTAGTGTTTGCTCTGCCATATGTTATACTCAATATATCCTCAGCTTCAAACATTTTTAAGATAGGCGATTTTAACATACCTTCTTTGTTAGTAAAATTGACAATACCATGAATTAAAAATAAATCAAGTTATTTGGGTGTTTCCTATGATTTAAAAATAGAAATCTATTAGAATTTATTATGTTTAGGTCGAGAAGACAAGAAAATAATGGCATTAATTCAATCGAAGAAGCACCTCCTTTAAGTGGTAAACATAGCAGGCAAAGAATACCACCTGGACAAAGATTAGCAAAGAGATGGCCAGTTTTATCAGCTGAAAAGACTCCAAAGTTCAATGGAAGGGACTGGGATATAGTAGTAGATGGACTTGTAGAAAATCCAATTAGATGGACATGGGATGAATTTAAACAACTACCAAAAATAGATCAAGTATCAGATTTGCATTGTGTAACAACTTGGTCTAAATTAGATATGGAGTTTAGTGGTATTGCGTTTTCAACAATTTTAGATATTGTAAAACCAACTAGTGAGGCGAAATATGTGACTTTTGAAGCGGATTCGGGATACACTACTGCATTGCCCTTATCTGAAGGATATTTACTTGAAAATGATGTAATGTTAGCATATGAATTTGAAGGGAAACCATTACCTCCAGATCATGGAGGTCCTTTAAGAAGTTTAGTACCTCAGCTCTATCTTTGGAAGTCTGTAAAATGGTTAAAAAGAATGACATTTGAAAGTAGTTGGAAAAGAGGATTTTGGGAAGAAAGAGGATATCATCAGATAGGAGATCCTTGGCTAGAACAAAGATATTCATCCCAAGAAAGGCCAATTAGGAGAGAACATAAAATATCTTAATAATGAATGAATTTTAAATAGAAAAAATGAAGATGTCAGATAACTTAAATGCATATTCTGCTATGTCTGGTGTAGTTTTTTTATGGGCGATAAGTTGGCCATTAGGTAGAATTGTTGCAACAGGAGGATTAGGAGCAAACCCTATATTTGCTGCTTTTTTGCGTTATCTGGTGGCTATACCATTTTTATTTTTATTTATGAGAATTTTCGGTAATAGTTTAAAATATCCAAAAAAGCATACCAAGGCAATGATAATATTTGGAATCTTACATGTCACATTATATAATTTCTTTTTTTTAAGTTCACTAAGGTATACTTCTTCATCTGATGCAGTACTGATATTAAATGCAGCTATAGCAGTAATGTCCGCAGTTTTAGCTTCAATAGTTTATGATGATGAGAAATTAAATAGGAAAAGAATATTCGGATTGGGTATCACGATGGTAGGTGTTTTGATTGTTTTTATAGCGTCTCCAAATACTGATGTTGAAAACCCTTTACTGGGTAATTTGATAATTCTTCTTGCAGCCTTGGTTTGGTCTATTTATACGGTATATTCAAGAGATTATTATGAGGAAATCAAACCGTTACCTTTTCAATTTTGGACTACTATTTGGGGTTGGTTATTTTTAGGGATATTTGCGATATTTGAGGTTATTATAATCAATGATTTTAGTATTGATATTACTACTTATGGTGCATTATTATACTTAGGTGTGTTTGGAGCAGCGATACCCAATACATTATTTTCAAAATCGATCAATCATATTGGTCCTACAAGAACTAGTATAATAATAAATTTAATTCCTTTAATGAGTATATTTGCATCTATAATATTGATAGGTGAAGAATTTTCGATTAGCTATTTATATTCATTCTTTTTGATGATGATTGGAATATATTTCGTTAACAAATAAAGCAGATAATGTATTTTGAACATTTTTATATAATTTGGGTGTCAATTAAAAATTAAATTATATTTATGTTTTATAGATGTATTAATTAATACTATATAGTGAATATTCAGATTGAAGATTGGATACTTCAAATTATGTCAAATTTGACATTAGAAGAAAAAATAGGACAGATGATACAATTAGAGGCTAATGAGAAAAGTGAATTGTTATTGAAAAAAAATTCAATTGGATCTATTTTAAATTCTGAAAAAAAAGCGTTAGATAAATTCAAACAAGTGAATAAATTAAGTAAAGATAATATCCCAATATTATTTGCAGTAGATGCGATACATGGTCACTGTTTTATAGATGGTGGGACAGTTTTTCCTACACCTTTGACGATCGCTTGTTCTTGGGATCCTAAATTAGTTGAAAATATTGGAAAGATTACAGCCAAGGAAATGCGGATTACAGGATATCATTGGACATTTGCACCAAATCTAGATCTAGCTAGAGATCCGAGGTGGGGAAGAGTTAATGAAACATTTGGTGAAGATACACATTTAGTAGGGGAATTAGGAAGTGCGATAATTAAAGGTTTACAAAATTATGAATACCCTGTAATTGCATGTCCTAAGCATTTTATAGCATATGGTGAAAGTATAGGAGGAAGAGACTCGGTAGAGAGTGAAGTTTCTGAAAGAAAAATGCGAACATTATTTTTACCTGTATTTCAAAGAGCAATTGATGCCGGAGCAAATAGTATTATGACTGCTTATCAAGCGATGGATGGAATTCCATGTACAATTAATAGTAAATTATTAAAAAATGTATTAAATGATGAAATGGGTTTTGAGGGAATTGTAATAACTGATTATGATAATTTATCGAGATTACATACAGAACAGTATGTGGTTGATAATTTGTATGAGGCATCAATTAAAGGATTTAAAGCAGGTAATCATGTGATGATGGCAACTGAAAAATTTATGGATCACATGATAAGAGCGGTAGGGGAAAAAAGAGTCTCGATTACCGATATAGATGAGACAGTTAAAAAAATTTTAAGGCTAAAATTTAAGTTAAATTTATTCAATAATAAAATTGATGAGAGTTTTGAGAGTGATTTATATCAATTAGGGGGTGTTGAACATAGAGAATTAGCAAGGAAAGCATCAGAAGAAAGTATAGTGTTACTGAAAAATAATAATGATATTCTTCCATTAAAAAGCAGAGACATTAAATTGTCTGTTATTGGTCCGAATAGTGTAGACAGAGTTGCGCAATTAGGTGATTGGGCGATAAGAGATAATTATGGGAAAAAAAATTTTGAAATGGGTTCAGATCATAATAACACATATGTGAGTGTTCTTGATGGGATAAAGTCTTTATTTTCAAACACATATTATAATAAACGATGCGATATTGATGTGAATGAACTATATATAGATGAGATGATAACAATTGCTGAAAAAAGTGATATAATAATAGCAGTGATAGGAGACAATAACAGTTTTAATGGTGAGATTTCAGATAGAGCAAGTTTAAGTTTACCTGGAAAACAAATAGAAATGTTAAAAGAGCTGAAAAAGCTGGGAAAACCAATTATAGGAATATTAATCAATGGAAGACCTCTGATACTTAATTGGTTGGACGAAAATTTGGAAGCTATTATTGAATGTTTTAATCCAGGTTTAGAAGGAGGTAATGCGATTGCAAATGTGATTTCGGGAGAAGTAAATCCTTCAGGGAAATTATCAATTAGTTTTCCAAGACATGAAGGACAACTACCAATATATTACAATCAAATACCGGGTTGGCATGGAAACTCCGATGGTACTGGAGATTATATCGATATAACACATAAACCACTATATCAATTTGGTTTTGGATTATCATATAATGATTATGAATATTCAGATTTAATAATAAAAAATAATAAAATTAAAAAGAAAGAAAATTTAGAAATTCAAATCTCAGTTAAAAATAAAGGAAAATATAATGGAAAAGAGATAATTCAAGTGTACTATAATGATATTTACTCTTCGGTCACAACCACCAAAATTCAATTAGTAGAATTTAGAAAAATTTTATTAAAACCGAATGAGAAAAAGATAGTTAAGTTTTCAATACCTGCAAATAGGTTTTCTTTGATTGATAAGAATAATGAGCGAAAAATTGAAGAGGGTGAATTTGAAATTATGATAGGTAAATCATCGGATAAAATGGATTTATTGAAAGATATATTTAGTATAATTGATTGAAAATGTTAATTTTCAAGATCCCATTTTGTATATAGACTTGGAACACAAGAGAGTAATTCTTTGGTATATTGATGTTGAGGATTAGTTAGTACATCATTGACTTTGCCAGATTCTACTAAATCGCCTTCTTTAAGTACAATTATATCATCTGCAATATATTGTGCTTGTCCGATATCATGAGTGATAAAAACAACGGTCAAACCTTCATTATCTCTTAAATCTAATAATAAATTTAAGATCCCTGCTCTTGAAGATGCATCAATCATAGATGTAATCTCATCTGCAATTACAATTTTTGGTTTAATTAGTAATATCCGAGCAATTAAGAAACGTTGAAGCTGCCCACCTGAGAGTTGATGGGGGTATCTACCTAAGATTTCATTGGCATCTATGCCGACCTTAGATAAAGCCTCTTTAATTAATTTTTCTTTTTCGTCTGTTGTTAGCTCAGCATTTCTTAATTTTAATGCTTGTTCTAAAACTCGATCTATTTTGTAAAAATAGTTTATCGATGAATAAGGGTCTTGAAATATAACTTGAACTTGTTTATAATAATCCTTAGCATCATAATCAAATATACTTTGTCCATTAAGTTCAATTTCTCCTGAAGATGGTTTTTCTAATTTTAATAACATTTTTGCGATCGTAGATTTACCTGAACCTGATTCCCCTACCAATGCGATTAATTGCCCTTCCTTTAATTCGAAGGATACATTTTTTACGGCATTTGTATTTACTCTGGAAATAATACCAGACGAATATGTTTTTGATAAATTTTTAATTTCGAATAATGACATTAATTTCCCTCCCCATATAGCCAACATTTTACAAAACGATTTTCATCATTTATTTCAAATAATGGAGGTTCTTTTTCCAAGCAAATATCTTTTACCTTAGGACATCTGGGATTAAATCTACAACCTTTTGGAGGTGATTTTAGACTTGGTGGACTTCCAGAGATACTTTCTAATTTTTCTTTATTTTTTCCATTTGGATCAAATGACACGATAGAATTCATGAGTAAATTAGTATATGGGTGAAGAGGTTTTTTGACCATATCATCCATATTACCATATTCTTGTAAGTGACCTGCATACATTATTATCATTTTATTGCAAATTTGGCTAAGTGATGAAACGTCATGTGAAACAAATAATATAGATTCAATTATACCATCTCTCTTCATTTCATATAACATCTTAATGATCTTTTTTTGTGAAGATACATCTAAAGCACTTGTGGGTTCGTCAACAATCAACAATTTCGGGTTCCACATTGTGGAAATAGCAATCACTGATCTTTGTTTCATCCCACCTGATAATTCGTGAGGATATTTTTGAATTACATCACGATTAAGACCAACGCGTTCAAAGTGATCTCCTGCGAATTTTACCAACTCAGTTTTAGCAACTTTTTCACCTGTTCTTTCCTTAACAACATCTGAGATAAAATCGATAATTTTTAAGACGGGATTTAATGAGTCTAATGATGCTTGAGGAACATATGAAACTATTTTTGTTTTAACATCTTTTCTTAAAATATCAGATGGAGTTTTATAAATATTAAAATTATCAATTAATATATCACCAGACTGATAATGCAATAAAGGTTTAGGAGTTCCTGTAATTAATTCAGCTAAAGTGGATTTTCCACAACCTGATTCTCCTGCAATAGCCACAATGTCTCCTTTATTTACATTTAAAGTTACACCATCAACACTATAAACAGTACCAAAAGACCCTTTATAG
>Ga0255772_10003074_pt1 | contig 16116 bp, 11 predicted proteins | sample 071ome_34_FD_179970 | JGI IMG/M metagenome (GOLD analysis project Ga0255772, IMG submission 179970) | Coastal salt marsh microbial communities from the Groves Creek Marsh, Skidaway Island, Georgia - 071411BT metaG (version 2) | ecosystem: Environmental > Aquatic > Marine > Intertidal zone >...
TATATATAATTTTATTATGTATAAATAATTATTAGATTAATTGTCAACAATTAAATAAATATGTATATAAAAATATAGTTAATATTATAATATATTATATTATATTATATTATAATATTGCCAAACTTATATTATATTATAATATTACCAAACTAATATTATAATATTGCCAAACTTATATTATAATATTGCCAAACTTATATTATAATAGTAATAAAACATTAAACTATAATATATGTTTTTTTATTTTATATTATTGCTGTATTCTTTATCATATTTATATAGTATATATCAATTTATTGTAATAAATAATATTACAAATTTATCAAATTTTTCAAAATTATTAATATTTTTGTTCTTATTATTATCTGTGTGTATGAATATATTTTTATTATTACATAATATAATTAGTATAATATTTTGTAATATATTTTTTTTATAATATAAAGATAAATATAATATAAATATAATATAATATAAATATAAAATAATATACATTATAACATTATGCTTTATTTTATATTATTACTTTATTCTTTATTGTATTTATATAGTGTATATCAATACAATATAATAAATAATAATATGTATTCATCAAATTTTTCAAAATTTTATACATATTTAACAAATATTTTAATTAAAAAAATAGCAAAACGATTTATTATAATACATGATAATGAAGAAGAAAATATATTATTTACGTTATCTAATAATGAAAGTTTTTTAGTTGAAAATAATAAAAAATATGAAAATATATTATTTGATAAAATTTATAAAAGTTCTAATTTTGAAGTTTTAAGTAATTATATTCATTCATATATAAACAATAAAGATTTAACAATTTCTTTGCTTGCACCACACGGTGCATTTATATCATATTGTTTATTTTCAGGATCTATAATAAAAAAAATAGCAAATAGTAATGGAAATGTGTTTGGTGCTAGTATATTAGGTTATATACCATTATTAAATACAATATTATCATTAAATTCAGGAATAGATATTAAATATTTAAATAAAATATTGCTGCAAAAAAATAAAAATATAATATTATACATGGGGGGAATAAAAGAACAAATATTTGGTATTAATGATGGTCAATTATATTATTCAGATAAATTGTTAATTTTTGAAAATGCAATTAAATATGGTTATAATTTACAACCAATTTATATATTTGGTGAAAATAAATTTATAGAGCGGAATCCACCATCAAAATTAAATATATATTTATTAGATAAACATAGAATAGGAATACCGTCAATAAAAAAAATTAATAATTTAGAATATATTGCTGTATATGGAAAAATATTAATAACAAATAATTCTATGACAAAATATGAATTATTTGAACAATACAAAAAAGAAATGATAAGAATCTTTAATAAATATAAAAATTTATATGATATATCATTAAATGATGTTGAATTAGAATTTATAAATTTCAATAATAAAAGTAAATTATAAATTGTATTGATAATATAATTTTACATATACAAATCTGTTTTTTTATAAATTTTTATAAAAAAAATTTTTTTTATTCTATTTGACATTTTCAGTTATTGATTCAGTCGCTACAGTTTTAGTAACTACATATTTAGATTATACATTTTCAGTAACTTTTTACTTGCCATTAGTTCCGATAATTCCTTCTTGTTTGCCATTAGTTCCGATGATTCCTTCTTGCTTACCATTAGTTCCGATGATTCCTTCTTGTTTGCCATTAGTTCCGATGATTCCTTCTTGCTTGCCAACTTCGGGAACCCATGCTTCTTGATTACCATTAGTTCCTATGATTCCTTCTTGTTTGGGAACTTTAGGTTCTTGCTTGGGAACTTTAGGTTCTTGCTTGGGAGGAAATTTAGGAACATAAGAAACATAGGCTTTTTGCTGAACATTAGTTTCTATGATTCCTTCTTGATTGCCAACTTGTGGAACCCATGCTTCTTGATTGCCATTAGTTCCTATGATTCCTTCTTGTTCTTGTTGTTCTTGTTGTTCTTGTTGTTCTTGTTGTTCTTGTTGTTCTTGTTGTTCTTGTTGTTCTTGTTGTTCTTGTTGTTCTTGTTGTTCTTGTTGTTCTTGTTGTTCTTGTTGTTCTTGTTCTTCTATTGCATCTTCAACAATATTATTGTCATCGTGTTTGTTTTTAGATTGGTCATATATATCATTTATATCTCCAATTTTAAGTATTTCAAAAAATTTTAATATATTGTTATTATATTTTTCTAATATTTTTTTCATATTTTCATCATTAATTTTATCAATATTAATATACGATATTGCATTTATAGTTTCTTGAATATATGTTACTATACTATTATATAATTCAATATTATTTGAAGTATTCATATATAATATAGAATTAATATTTTCAAGTTTAACATCATTATCTAAAACATTTAAAATACTGTTATATATATTAATATGTAATTTGGAAATTTTTAAATTATTAATATTACTTTTTAAAATATTAATAATTTTTGTTCTCTTTTTTTTAATATTTTGTGTTTCATTAAATAATTTTATATTAGAAACTTCTTCTAAAATATCATTTGTTGTTTTCTTTACAATATTAATATAATTATTAGATTTATCAATAATATTGTCAATAAATTGATTATTATATAATGTAATATTATTTTGTAAATTATCACTTAAATCATCAATAAACTCAGTAGTATTAGTATTAAGTTTATCTAAAACATTATTTAAATAATTGAATCCATTATCAATATTATAATTAATATAAGTTGTTAAATTTGTTTCATTTAAAATATTTTTTTTATACATATGATTATAAATATTATAATATAATAATGGGTTTATATAATTAATATTTTTAATAAGTGTACATAAATTATTAAAAATATATAATTTTGTAGTAATAAACATAATAAAATTTAAACACATATTAATAGGACGTAAAAAATTTATTATATAAGTTTTAATATATTTATTTTCAATAACATTGTTGTTATTTAAAGAATGAACAAAATTGTTAATATTTAATGATGATGCGTTAATATGTTCGACATTATTTAAATCAAAATAATTATCAAAAGGGCAATTAATTAAATAGAAATTTTTAAACTTATTATTACATTTAAAAATATAATTATATAATAAAATACCAGTTTCATTTAATGATAAAAATATTGTTTTATCTTCCATATTACACATAACATTTTCAAAATGTTCTAATAATTTGGGGTCTGATAAATAAGAAATTTCTAAATCTTTTCCATATTTTTCATAATATATATCATTTATATTTAAAAATGTATATTTAATTCTTATAAATGAACAAAAAGTTATAAATTGTAATTTAATTAAATAATTTAATATTGTATTTTTACAATAATAAACTATACAAATTTTTGTCATAATAGTAATATATAATTATAAATATAACTATAATATTTAAGTATTTTAATTATATATGAGAAAAAAATTTTAAAATTATATTACATTCATATATATAATATAGCTTTATATAAAAAAAATTTTTATTGTATTTTATTATTTTCCACATTATTAACATAATAAATTTTATTATAATAACTATTGATAACATTTATTATACTATTATGATGAACATATGGAATATCAAATTCTTGACACGTTTCTTTAACTAATTTAGAAATAGCAGGATAATGAGAGTGATGAATATTAGGAAATAAATGATGCTCTATTTGATAATTAATACCACCAAAAAAGAAACACCATTTACTACCATACCAATTTCCACTTTCTATTACTTGAAGAGCTCCCCAATCAGTAATATCTTTATATTTATCATTTATAGAATTATTATATGTTTCAAATGTATCATGATCACCAATTATATTTAAACTATAAGTAATATTTTGTGCGATTATATATGATAGTAATGATAAAAATGGTAAAGAACTTAATATATAAATTTGTAATAAATAACATATTATATCAAGTTTTGAAAATTTAATAGTTTGTGGTAATTGCATTTTCCAAACATGTTTTTTGAATATCCATTTTATATATATTAAAATTTGTCCGAAAAACATTCCCGGAAATATAGATGTAAATATAAAATAATATAATTTACTTTTATTAGAAAATTTATTTATACTTTTACTTATAATTTTACTATAATACGGTTCAAATGTTAATAAATCTGGGTCTTGATATAATTTATTATTTTTACCAGTATAAGAATGATGATTAATTACATGATGTTTTTTCCATAAAATATTATTCCATAATAAAGAACAATTACTTATAATAGATGATAAAACATTATATTTTGATTTTTGGAATAACGCATAATGTGAAGAATCATGCATTATACAAAAACCTAACATAATATTTATAATTCCAGATATAAATCCAAATATAATTTTATTAACAAAGAACATAGATATAAATGACTTATATAGTGAATAACAATATAATAATGATAATCCAATAAATTTTATATAAGACATAAAAGTAATTTTATGATTATCTTTCAAATAATTAATTACTTTTTGTGTTAGTGTATCATAAAAATTATTTTTATTAAATGTATAAATTGGTTTATATGTATTTTCTTCAATTAAATATTTTTTAAGATTTTTTTTTAAACTTTCTTTATTTGCAAAATTATGATAAGATTCAAAGAGAGGAGTACAGTCATATAAACCGTTTGTTAATTCTAATATTTCAGAACCTCCAGGATGTTCATTTTTAAATGTTTCCAAATTATAACTATTTCCGTATATATTATGTATCATTAATTTTTACAAATATTTATAATAATTATATTATATATTATAAAAAATTTTAATTTTGATTATTATAATATAATTATATTTTTATATAGAAAAATAATTATATTATATTATAAAATATTCTTAATTCATATATAATTTTTTCTAATGGAGTATATAATAAAAAAAAATAAAAATAAAAACAATAAACTATATAATAAAAGATTATTTATAGATTCGCGTTTAAGAAATAACAGTATATATAAATATTCATATGATTTTCAAATTATACTGGATCAATCATATAGAAATGTTAAAGCACTTGAATTACGAAATATTAATATAGATTTAAATAATCAATATTTGATAAATAATAATAATAATAAATTTGAAATTGAATTTTATTATAAATATTATGTTAAAGAAATTTATGAATTTGTCATAACTGATTTTGATATTACTACTTTTAAAGATGCACTTACAAATTATTTATCTGATATAAATAATACTAATAATAAAGATTATCTAAAATCTTTATATAATAATATAGTACAATCTAAAATACCAAAGTTATTTACAGATTTTATTTCAACAATTTTTGATACTATATTTTTAATTGAAAATAATATATTTGTTAATATTAATAACCTTTCTATTAATGATAATATAATTTTAATAATAGAAAATTTAGTAAGCACGTTAAATAATGCATTTATATATAAAAAAAAAATAAAACAATTTAAATTAGATAATGGTGATTATAATTTTGAAGAATATTTAATTGATAATTCTGTAAGTAAAGAATTTTTATTAGGAAAAAAAATTGTAGATATTATAAATACATATTTAAAACCATATTTTCCAGGAATAAATATTAAATATGAAATTCTTGAAATTAATAATAAAATAATGTTTAAAAATATTATAAATGATATAAAAATAAAGTTTTTATCTTATAATGAAGATTCATTAGCTCACATATTAGGGTTTAAACCGGATATATATTATTCAAGAACAGGAGACCATATAACAAGTGATTATCAAATAAAATTAAAAAAAGAAAAATATGCTATATTATATATAAATGATTATAATATATTATATTCAAATAAAAATTCAATTATAAATGGGTTTTATATAATTCACAATAATCATATGAATAATTTACAATGTTTATTAGATAAAAATATAAAATATTTTTCACCATATATAGATTATATAGATAAAATTGATATAAAATTAAAAGATTATTATGGCAATTTTATTAATTTAAATAATAATAATTTTTCATTTGAATTAATATTATATTATTATAATTAATAATAATTAATAATAAATTAATAATAAATTAATAATAAAATAATGATAAGTTATAATAATGTTATTAATAATAACAAATTTGATAATAATTTAGATGATAATATTAATAATCATAAAAATATAATAATAAATTCAAGATTAAGAAATGATTTTAATATTAATAATATTAAAATTAATATTAATAATAATTTAGAATATATCAATGAATTAGAATTAACTAATTATAATTTTAATAATGCTAATAAGAATAATATAAATGATAGAAATAATACATTTGAAATATATAGTAGTGATTTTAATACAAATAATATTGATAATAATTTATTAGAAGATGTATTTATATATCAAAAATTATTAGTAAATAAAATTAATTCTGGTATATCATTAGTAACTTTAAAAAAAAAAGAAATAATATTAGAAAATGGAAATTATGATATATATAATTTGTTAAGTGAAATGCAAAGAAAAATAAGAAATAAAACAAAAAAATTTGAAACACTTGAATACATTAAAAATAAAAATAAAATAGTTTTTAATGCAATTAATAAATCATATGATACTCGACAAAATATATATACATTAGATAAAATAAATTTAATTTATAAAAATATATTTTTAAATTGTTTGAATATACATGTAAATAAAAATTTAAATTATTATATTAAAAAAAAAATAACAAATAGTAAAAATTTAGTATTTAATGAACGATATATTTTATTTATTGATATTTTATATGAGATATTTAACAAATTATTAATAGATGAAGAAGAAGATATACCATTATTATATAATGTAAGTTCTATATCTTCTTCTTCTAATGATTTTTTATTTAACAAATTATTGGATAATTTATTAATATATTTTTTAAATAAAACTAATTTAGAAGTAGAAAATACAAATATAAATAATATATTTGATATAATTGATGATAATGATGTAATAATCAATGATAATATTTTAAGACAAAATATAGATTTGCTTATGTTAAAAAATATTATAGAAAATAATAATAATGATAATAATGATGAAATTATTAATACAATAATTAATAATTTAATAAATATAATAAATAATTATATAATTAATAATAATGATAATGATATAATTACTTATGAAAATATATCTGAAAATTCAGATATAAATGAAATAATATTATTAAATTTATTAAAATATATTGATATTGAAAATATATTATATACAAATTATAATGAATCTCAATTATTAGATTTTTTACTTAATATGAATTATAAAAATAATATAAAAACATATAAAAATTTGGAAATTACTGTAAATGTAAATATGCGTTTATTATATAAAAAATTAATATGTAATTCACATACATTAACAAATTATTTTGACATTTATTTTAATGAAAATTCAACATATAATTTTTATATATTTAATAAAACATCTACAAATATTGATAATTTAATATATTACAATGAAGGATATAAGATAAGTTATTTATTAGGTTTTATGAAAGATATAATATATTATTCGATAGGAGATACATATAAATTTGAAAATAATTTAACACCTAATATTATATATAATAATAAGATATATATAAGTATTAACAATTATTATAATAATTATATATTAAATTATATTGATGATCAATATGAGAATGATAAAAATATAACATTTATAATAGATACTCATAATAATTATAATAATATATTAACAATTAAATTCCCATATGATATACATATAAATAAAAAAATTACAATAATAATGTATGATCAATATGGAAATTTATTAGATATTTATAATGATTATGAATTATTTATTAAAGCGAAATTAAGTAAAAATTTTCAATTAAATTAACACTCTGATACACTTATATAAAATTATAAAATTATAGTATATATATTTATAAAGTTATTATATATCATGTAATAGTATTTTTTTCCATAGTGCATTAGAAGTTTCAGTTGCTGCGCTAATGCATATGTATATATAATTATCATCATATATTAATTTACCAACTTCTGTTTCATTATCATTTCGTGTTGATGAAAAAAGAATAATATTTCCATTATCTCCTTTTTCACCTTGTGGTCCTTGTGGTCCTACTTCTCCTTGTGGTCCTACTTCTCCTTGTGGTCCTACTGAACCAGTTGGACCTATTTCTCCTTTTGGTCCTTGTGGTCCTGCTGAACCAGTTGGACCTGTTTCTCCTTGTGGTCCTTGTGGTCCTGCTGAACCAGTTAAACCTGTTTCTCCTTGTGGTCCTTGTGGTCCTGCTGAACCAGTTGGACCTGTTTCTCCTTGTGGTCCTTGTGGTCCTACTTCTCCTTGTGGTCCTACTTCTCCTTGTGGTCCTGTCTCTCCTTGTAGACCTTGTATTCCTTGTAGCCCTTGTGGTCCTTGTGGTCCTGTCTCTCCTTGTGGCCCTGTCTCTCCTTGTGGTCCGGTCTCTCCTTGTGGTCCGGTCTCTCCTTGTAGTCCTTGTATACCTTGTAGACCTTGTAATCCGGTTTCTCCTTGTGGTCCTGTCTCTCCTTGTAGTCCTTGTATACCTTGTAGACCTTGTGGTCCTTGTGGCCCTGTCTCTCCTTGTGGTCCTTGTAAACCTGTAAATTGTCCATATGACATAAAATTACTTCCATCATATATAACTACGTGTAATGATAAATCATATTCTAAATTCATAGATGTTTTTGTTTCATTGCTACGATTATCGGTGCTTACAACAAAAACATAAACATCGTTTTCTGTTGCATTTGATGTATTAATTATAGTTTGAACTTTATTATCATCTAATATAATATTAAATTCATCAACTTTAAATGATTCACCTTTATCACCACGTGGTCCTTGTAGTCCTTGTATTCCTTGTAGTCCTTGTGGACCTGTCGCACCTTGTAGTCCTTGTTGTCCTACTGGACCAGTTGGACCTGTTTCTCCTTGTGGTCCTTGTGGTCCTGTTGGACCAGTTGGACCTGTTTCTCCTTGTGGTCCTTGTGGTCCTACTGGACCAGTTGGACCTGTTTCTCCTTGTGGTCCTTGTGGTCCTGCTGAACCTGTTAAACCTGTTTCTCCTTGTGGTCCTTGTGGTCCTGCTGAACCTGTTAAACCTATTTCTCCTTGTGGTCCTTGTGGTCCTACTGGACCACAAGGACCTGTTGGTCCGGTTTCACCACGTGGTCCTGTTGGACCGGTAATTCCTTGTGGTCCTGTTGGACCAGTTACTCCTTGTGGTCCTGTTTCTCCTTGTGGCCCGGTTGGTCCTGTTTCTCCTTGAGGTCCAGCTGGTCCGGTTATTCCTTGTGGGCCTGACGGACCGGTTTCACCAGGTGGGCCTGTTGGACCAGTTTCTCCTTGTGGTCCTATTGGACCAGTGATTCCTTGTGGTCCAGTTAAACCGGGTTCTCCTTGTGGTCCTGTTTCTCCTTGAGGTCCTGTTGCGCCAGTTTCACCACGTGGTCCTTGTAAACCTGTAAATTGCCCATATGAAATAAAATTACATCCATTATATACGACTACATGTAATGATAAATCATATTCTAAATTCATAGATGTTTTTGTTTCATTGCTACGATTATCTGTGTTTACAACAAAAACATAAACATCATTTTCTGTTGCATTTGATGTATTAATTATAGTTTGAACTTTATTATCATCTAATATAATATTAAATTCATCAACTTTAAATGATTCACCTCTATCACCACGTGGTCCTTGTGGCCCCATTGGACCAGTTTCACCTCGTGGGCCTGCTGGTCCAGTTGGACCAGTATCTCCTTGAGGTCCTATATCACCTGTTTCACCGCGTGGTCCTGTTGGTCCTGTTTCACCGCGCGGACCTGTTGGTCCGGTTTCACCTTGTGGTCCAGTTGGTCCAGTTACTCCTTGTGGGCCTGTTGGTCCAGTTACTCCTTGTGGACCTGTTTCTCCTTGTGGTCCTGTTGGTCCTGTTTCACCTTGTGGTCCTGTTAGACCAGTTACTCCTTGTGGTCCCATCGGACCAATTTCGCCACGTGGGCCTATTGGACCAGTTATTCCTTGTGGCCCTGTCAGACCTGTTTCTCCACGTGGTCCTATTTGACCGTTTACTCCTTGTGGTCCCATCGGACCGATTTCACCACGCGGACCTGTTGGACCTGTTGGACCTGTTGGACCTGTTTCACCTCTTGGTCCGATTGGACCGGTTTCTCCGCGTGGTCCTATTGCGCCAGTTTCACCACGTGGTCCTTGTAAACCTGTAAATTGTCCATATGAAATAAAATTACATCCATCATATACGACTACATGTAATGATAAATCATATTCTAAATTCATAGATGTTTTTGTTTGATTACTACGATTATCTGTGTTTACAACAAAAACATAAACATCATTAGCTGTTGCATTTGATGTATTAATTATAGTTTTAACTTTATCATCGTTTAATATAATATTAAATTCATCAACTTTAAATGATTCACCTCTATCACCACGTGGTCCTTGTAAACCAGTATCGCCTTGAATACCTTGAGGACCTTGTGGTCCTTGAGGACCTTGTGGTCCAATTTCTCCTTGAGGACCACAATGACCTCTATCTCCCTGTGGTCCTATATCTCCTTGAATGCCTTGTGGACCTATATTTCCTCTTGGTCCTTGTGGTCCAATATCCCCTTGAATACCTTGTGGGCCTATATCTCCTTTTGGTCCTTTTGGTCCTTGTGGTCCAATATCTCCTTGCATACCTTGTGGGCCTATATCTCCTTTTGGTCCTTTAGGTCCTTGTGAACCACAAGGACCTTCTGGACCGATATCTCCTTGAATACCTTGTGGGCCTATATCTCCTTTTGGTCCTTGTTGTCCTTGTTGTCCTTGTGGTCCTTGTGGTCCAATATCACCTTTATCACCTTTAGGTCCTATTTTTTCTGTGTCTCCTTTTGGTCCTTGTGGTCCTTGTGGTCCTTGTGGTCCTTGTGGTCCTTGTGGTCCAATGTCTCCTTTATCACCTTTTGGACCGCATGGACCTTGATTACCTAATATTCCTTGTGAACCTGTATAACCACGTAATCCTTGTGGTCCTTGTGGTCCTTGTAGTCCTTGTGGTCCTTGTGGGCCTTGTGGGCCCTCTGGACCTTCTGGACCTTGTATTCCTTGTGGTCCTTTATCTCCTTTTATGCCAATATTTGTAATAATAATATCAACAATATCTCTAATCATTAAAATTATATATATATATATATATGTGTGTTTCTTATTATATATAAAGAAAAAAAATTTTACATATATATATAAATATATACTTCTTTATATAAAGAAAATAAATTTATATAAATAAAAATATATTAATAATAATTAAAAATATATATAATAATAATAATAATAATAATAAAAAATATATATTAAAACAATGTTTATTTTATCATATATATACCAAAAATTTATTATATATTTTTTTAATGTAATATTAAGAAATAATATAATAATTAAATATGGTATAAATTTTTTTCTATTTTTGGTAGAAACAACAAATTTATATTTTTTTAGTAAAATTACAAAACTATTTATATTTAAAGCAAATGATTATATTATACCATTAGATGAAAAAAATAATGGAACTGATAAAGCAATATTCCATGTTCATGGTGGAGGTTTTGTATTCAGAATTCCATATGAAATAATAAAATATAAATATGAACATATTAAAGACGCTGATAAATTTTATGTTACTTATAAGGTTTATCAAGAAGAAAACGATATTGATAAATCTATAAATTTATTAACAAATAAATTCATAAAATTTATTAAAACAAATCATTATAAAAGATATATTTTTGTATCAGATAGTGCTGGATGTTCTATATTATATAATTTAATAATTAATTTAATTGATTTAAATTTAATAAACCCAAATGATATAAAATTAATATTTATTAGTCCATTTTGTATATATCCTGAAATACAATTTAATAATTACATAAATACCAATATAAATAAAGATTATCTAACAAATAATATGTTATTAAAATATACAAAAGATTTTAAATTAATGGAATTTGGTAATCCAAAATACGAAGAAAAAATTAATTTAATAAAAGATTATAAATTAAAAATTTTTGTAATATATGGAGAAAATGAATTATTAAAACCATCAATTTTACATTTTATAAAATTATATAATTTACAATCACTTGAAGCAAAAGAACAACTTCATGCTATATATTTTTATTATAATAATTTCCATTTTGATGATAACAATTTACATATTAGTTATAATAATAAATAATTAATTATATTTTTTTTAATTGCTTTACAAAAATTATTCTAATATTTTGTAAAATAAAATATTATAAATAATAGTAATAATGAAAATACATATGTATTACACGCATATAATAATATTTTTTGTTGTTCCATTTCTTCATAATATATAGGAATATAAGCTAATATTAAAAATATTGTAAATTGAATTATTTGCAATTTTGTTATATATATTTTTATTATTTTAAAAAATTTAGGATTTGAATAATACATATACATGAAGAAATGAATAAATGAATTAATAAAATTAAGCCATTGAGCTGAATGTGTTAATGTAAGCATACCATATTTAAATAATGGAACAATAGTTGCATGATGATAATAATGTAAAAATATTAAATCTCTTCCATTAATTACAATAAAAAATGTATCAATCCATTCAATTATCTTAGTACTCAATACAAAATTTGTGTGTTTATTGAAGTTATTATAATTTATATTTACTATATTATCATTATAATTTAAAGAATAATTATAATTGCTTATATCTTTCATATATATAAAAGAATTAACTAATAATAATAACGACAACAAAGACATAAAAATATTCCATAATTTAACACTATATTTACTTACTAAAAGTTGGTCTTTATTTTTTTTAATTATATTTATAAAACCAATATATAAATCTCCTGTTTTATAATATCTTATAAATGCAATAAATTGAACAAATAACATATATGTTAATAAATTTATTTGTAAATCTTTAAAAACATTTGATACACTTATTTCATTATAATTATATATGTTTGTTAAATTATATGTATTATTTAAATTATTATATGCGTCAAAATTAATTATTTTATCTGTAATATTTTCAGTATCTATATATGTTTTATATATATTATATAAATAAGATATATTATTTGTAATGATATTAAAAATATTGGCTATATTAAAAATATTGGCTATATTAAAAATATTTGTTATGTTAAAAAATTTTAATAAATTAATAAAATAAAAAATATTAATCATATTTTAATAGTATTTTAATAGTAATTAAAATAAATATTTTTATTTTTATTATATTATAATATCTTTAAATAAAAATTAGATTTTATAAAATTGTTAAATGTAAATACATACTTATAAGAAAAAAAATTATATCAATATAATAACTATATATAGTTTATATGGAGAATTCGGATTTTCAGAAATTCAGAAAATCCGAATTTTTATTAAACATTAATTAAGGCGAACAGCTGTAATATAACTATTTACACCTTTTCCATTTTTAAATGCCGACTTTTATTTTTATATATAAAAATAAATTATCATTTATTATTATATAAAAATAAATTCTTATATAATAATATGTAACTAAATAATATTTTTTATCATGGAATCCGAAATTCAAGATTTAAAAAACCTAATAATTGAATTACAAAATAAAAATAAAGAATTAGAAGAAGAAAATAAATTGTATAAGGAAATAGAGGAAAAACAAAGAAAACAAAAAGAAAAAAATAAATTATCAAAAAAAAAATATTATGAAGCAAATAAAGATTTAGTCATTGAAAAAGCAAAAGAAAGTAGATTAAAATTACAAAATGAAAATCCTGAACTATTTAAAGAAAGAAATAGAAAAGCAAGTTTAAAATATTATCATAAAAGAAAAGAACAAAATGAAAATTAATATTATTGTGTTCAAAAATAAAACTATATAAAGAAATATTATATATATATATATATATATATTTTTAATAAAATATTAATTATATTTTTATTCAAATGCCAAAAAAGAAAACACCTGATAAAGAAACAAATATTTTTAATAATGTTAAACAACATAAATCTACTATTATAACAATTAAAACAAGTTTAAAATCTATATTAAAAGATGAAAATGAAAATTATAAAATTATTGATAATATGGTTAAAGAAATGAATGAAATTGCTATTATTAGTTATTTATTCATTAAATTATATGTTTTATATTGTTATGAAAATAATAAAACTATTCCTGATTTAAGTGCTTCAAATATTAAATATTTTATTAAAGTTTGTGGTAAAAGAAGTAATGCTGGAAGAAAAGCAGAAAATAATATATTTGAAAAAGAGTTAAATGATTTTTATGATAATCATTTTAAACCATTACTTAATGGAAAAGAAAAATATAATTTATTTAATAAAAGTCAATTAGTTAATTATTTATCAACTCAAATGGCTACTTGTTATAAAAACAATATTAAAGAACATTTTATTACACGAATGCGAAGATTTTTAAATATAACAAAACCAATTACTAATAATGATATAGAACAAGAAGATATTATAAATTATTTAAAACATTTAAAATTTAATAAAGATATTACTTATCAAATTTATAACGAACGAATAAAAGAAGTAAAAGAATATTATAGAAAACATAATAATTTATGGAATTTAACTAAAAATTCAATATTATTAAATAAGTTTGATGATGTTCCTCAATTATATAAAGATTATTCATTATATATAAAAGAACATTTTCTTCCTTCAACATGTTCAAAAAATTATGGTTATGACGCAAAAGCACATCCAAATAAATATATATATTATACATTAAAAATGAATGATTATATTGAAAATAATACAAAAAATAAATTATTTCAATCATTAAGTTTAAGAACATCTATTATACCAAGTTATATAACTATTGATAGCGCTACATTAATATATTATTTTTTTAATGGAGAAAAAGGAAAATTAAATAAAACTATTAAAGAAAATAAAGATTACATATGGTCTAAAATTTTTAAAACACAAAAGAAAGTAATGAATATAAAAGATTATCATATTGATACTATACAAACAGATGGAATTGGAGTAAGTTTAATATTTAAAAAAAACGGATATGATAAATATACAAAAAAAGATGATAAAAATGAAGATAATATATTAGTTAAAGAGTGTGAAAAAGAATTAAAATATATTAGTGATTTAAATGATGAAGAATTAAATATAGCAAAAAATAGAAAATTAATATCATGCGACCCAGGAAAACATAATTTAATATATATGTTAGATGATGAATATAATAAATTACGATATACAGCACCACAAAGAAGATTTGAAAGTAATAAAAAAAGAAATTCAATAGTTTTACAAAAAGAAAAAATTAAAAATAATATTATAGAAGAAGAAACAAAATTAAGTAAAAAAAACTGTAAAACAAATAATATAAATAAATTTAAAGAATATATTAAAGAAAAATTAATTTTAAATGATAAGTTAAAAGAGTTTTATGAAAATGAATTAATGAGAAAAATGAAATGGAGAAGTTTTATATGTAAAAGAAGAAGTGAAGATAAATTATTAAATAATATAGAAAAAAAATTTGGAAAATCAAATGATATATTAATTAGTTATGGAAACTGGAATAATTCAAAACAAATGAAAAATATAATACCAACATTAGGACTTGGAATGAGAAAAATAATACATAAAAAATTTGATATTGTATTATTTGATGAATTTAAAACTTCGCAATTATGTAGCAAATGTAATAATGAATTAAAAAATTATAATTCTTTACACCGTGTATTGGTATGTTCTAATTGTAAAAGTGATGGCTGTGAAAGCAAAAATATTACTTTTATCAATAGAGATATTAATGCGTGTAAGAATATGTTAGATTTATCAAATGAATGGATAAATCATAAAACACGAAAAATGTGTTTTTGTAGAAAGTCCTGATAATGACGCAAAAAAACGACTGATGAAAAGCGAAAAACATTATCACATTGAGGAGGATTGTTATTATACTTTTTCTATTTTTTTTTATGTTAAGTCGGCATTTAAAAATGGAAAAGGTGTAATA
>Ga0255772_10003076_pt1 | contig 16113 bp, 19 predicted proteins | sample 071ome_34_FD_179970 | JGI IMG/M metagenome (GOLD analysis project Ga0255772, IMG submission 179970) | Coastal salt marsh microbial communities from the Groves Creek Marsh, Skidaway Island, Georgia - 071411BT metaG (version 2) | ecosystem: Environmental > Aquatic > Marine > Intertidal zone >...
CACCTGATGACATGGATGCAGAAGCATTTGATTCATTATATGAGAAGGTGATGTCAAATTGAACTTAGTTATAACTCTTGCGATTCTTTTGATTTTACATCATCTAGGATTATTGGGTGATATTGCAGTTGTATTTTTAGTAATTGCAGCAGTTCTTTTCATTCAAACTAGATGAGATAACTTCCTCTTCAATGGGGAAGTTTTTTTATGTGCTTAAATAATGTAAAAGTAGGTAAGTTATAGATTGAATGAAACAGATTCGATTTTTAATGGAGTTATATCAATTCTCTGGTATGCCAGAAGCATGGAAGATTCCTAATTATTCATTTTATAATTGTCAAAATTCACCATTTAGCAATTTAGAATCTCATAATCAGAATGATATACAAGATACAGGATTTGGAAGTCGTTTACACTTTTGGCATCATGGATTTTTAATTGGTCGATTTACTGGATGGAATTATAAGATTGTTTATTGTTTAGATCAATATCCAGAGACATATTTTTTAAAATTCCCCAAAACATATTTTATGAGTAAAGAGAAGTTCCTCACTGGAATTGGTCATTTTAGGCATGTTGATAATGGAATGTTTAATCGGTTATTAAATCGTGAATTTGCATCATATGAGTTAAGTGATTTAATGTTCATCAACAGTGCGCCAATAGGAACAGGTTATTATCCTTATGGAAAGAATCCATTATCATTAATTACATTACATTATGATGGTCTTCGTGTTGATTTAGAGAATGTATTTAAGAAGTATGTTGGAGTACATGTTAGAAGATATTATGGTATCAAATGGACAGAGGATGATTTAAATCATTTAACTCCAAGTCAAAAGGAAGATTTTATAAAGTATTGTCCATGGAAGTCAACATCTGATACATGGAAGTATATACCAGATGATGTGTATCTTCAAGAGATGAAGAAATACTCTCATGATACAGTGTTTTATGTCTCTACTGATTTACCAGAAAAATATTATCTCAAATATTGGAAGAGTGTTCTACCTGGACGAGTAGTTACGCGCCGTGATATAATAGACGAGGTGAAAGAAATTTTTGTAAGATATTATGGTGATGAGATTCTAAAGAAACCAAAGAAGTATAAGATGCTATACCAAATGCTTGATTGGTTTGTGTTATTATACTGTAGAGAGATTTTAATCTTAAAACCAATTACTGCACCAGCAATCTCTGCATTCTCTGAGACTGCATTGAAGATTGGCACTGCATCGGCAAACATTGTAACTGTTTAATTGTTATGACTAAAGTATTTGAGCAAACAAGTCATCTTCCGTATGATCGCCATCATTATGTGGTAATTCATCAGAATGGAAAAAAAGTTGTTTTTGATAACTGGGAGGATACTCAGAATCATTGGTTTATTACTGAGTCAAAATGGTTAAGTCATATTGAAGTGATTGAACCAGTGAGTAAGAAGAATAAGGGATTTTAAATTCTATTTGATAATATGCAGATTTAACCTGAAATTACCTGTTTTTAATGCTTTTTTAACTTATAAATGTTAAAATAAATGTATATGTGTTGTTTGTTCTTTTGCTGACATACTGTGGAAAACTCTGCGTATTCTGTGGAAAAGGTATGAATTACTGTGGATAATGTTATAAATATGATCTAAAATCTCTTATAAATCTTCTAGATTCTTGTGATCTTGGACCGCGTATTATAGCACAACCGCGAAAAAAATACAAGAACCGCGAAGAAAAATATATGAGGGGTCTCACAAATCTCGACGAGACGCGCACTTGACAATCTCGACGAGATGTGCGTCATCAATCATATATCAATCATATAAATCTCGACGAGATGTGTGCGAATCATCATAATATCAATCATAAGATCATTATAACATTCTAAATATCATCGTGATTGTCACGTTCATGCGTTGACGGATATTAAATCTCATAGTATAATATCACTGTTCGCACAAAGGTTCTCATGGCATCTTCAGTTTACCACGCAGCACAAAAGCGCAAAGTTCGTGTTACTTTAGAATTCGAAGTTCGTGACGATTTTGATGCTCATCAAATCAATTATGATGACGTGTTCCAACTGGAGGGTGATGAGACCGTGAGTGCATATGTTGAAGAACTAGACGCTACGAATTGGTGAGTGGGTACACCATAACTACTTCTTAACATATTATAATAACCCATTAGTGTGTGTTTGTGGGATGGCACACATTAATGGGTTTTTTCTTAATGTTTTTTATAAAAAAATATTGCAAGTTGAGTGACGATGCATTGATCAGGCAGTTACCCCACTGCCGTTGGTGCTGATTGTCCATAGATTATAACGACTTTTAAAACGCTGTGAGAGGTGCCTGTGACAGTCTGTGAGGTGGTTCGGAAGCGGTTGCCAGGGGTTGGAGGGGTTGGTAATATTTGTGCAGTTCACCCAACGGGTCATGACCACTTTTAAGTCCGCTCTCCAGTCCCTGCCTCAGTTCGTCCTAGAAATGGACGCCGACTGGTGCATGGTGTATGATTGGATGGAAGACCAGTGCGGTCCTCTGAAGGACTACCACTGGGAGGAGGTCAGTCAGGTCTTCAAGGAGACCTTGGAGGATTCTCGCTACTGATTCTCTCAGGGGGTGGACACCACCCCCAAATCTGCTACACTGATTCCAGTTCACCCCACTCACAACCCATGGGAACTCGCTCTCGCATCGGTCTTGCCCTCGGTCCTGATCAGATCATCAGTGTTTACTGTCATTATGACGGTTACATTCAGTATACTGGTCGCAAACTAATTGACAACTACCTTTATAAAGAACAGGTAGAAGAACTCATCAACGGTGGCGATATGTCCTCGCTTCACTCTACCCACATGTGGGAATCTGCACCGTTGAAGCAAACAATTCACCATGCTGATGGTACAAAGACCGTCGATTACATGCGTGATGCTGATGACAACTGGGTCTATTCTCCAGTGAAAGCAACACCTTCGCCCCTGTATTACAGTGAGCGAGGTGAGGATGCTCCCCCTAAGATTGGCGACTTCGATGACTTCCTCAGTGGTAATTGTGGAGAAGAGTGGTGCTATCTGTTCACTCCTGGTGATGGTTGGCAGTGTTGGAAGTTGGGATGGGGTGACACTAACACCGCTGAGTATGACTTCCTTACAGAGGAACCACTGACTGTTGGCAAAGGATCTCTTGTGACGGTCTGAGCACTGTCCACCAATCCCCCCAGAACCACCTGGGGGGTGCAATAATTACTTCAGTTCACACCACTCCAATGAACGAACTTGACGCTGCATTTGACTCTGCTCTTGAGGAATTGGCCGCGGCGAAAGAAGTCACGGTAGATTACTACATGCTAGAATTTCTTTGTTCAGAAAATCTCGACGAGACGCGCACGCAAGTATCATGAAGTATCAAATCACTTCAATTCAATTCGATTGTTCTCTCGATTGTGAGGATGATTGGTCAGAATCAGATCAGATCATGACAGAAGAACGTCTTAGTGATGTTTATGTCGGTCAATTCTGGGATGCTGATGATGAAGAAGATCTCATGGATGAGATCAGCACTGCATCAGGATGGTGCGTCAAATCTGTAGATTATCGCATTATTCTCAAATGACACCTAATGCACCCTACGGTTGTCAGACTTACAAAGATCTTTTGATCATGTTACAGTCTATGACAGCAGAGCAACTAGACTGCACTCCTATGGTGTATGATCCAGATGCTGATGAGTATTATCCCATCACAACACTTCTCACCGCATCCGACACCAATCAGGAGTTAGACTCTGATCATCCCTACCTCTCATTCTGACATGAACAAAGAAGATCTGATTCATTCCTATGCTCAGCAACTGCTGGATAGCATGGACATGAAAACAATGGAATGTTTTGTTTATGACACATTGGTAGAAAATCTCACTGATTACACTCAAGAAGAACTAATCACTGAGATTAAAGATTATTATCCTGAACTGTTGGAGGATCAGGAAAACTAATCAGTCAGGGGGTTGACTCTGCCCCCCATCCGTCCTATTGTGACCTCAGTTCAAACAAACACATGGACCGCCTCACTTCTCTGATCCCTGAGCGCACCGACTTCAACGGTTGGAAGAACTGGGCAACCTGGAACGTGTCCCTCTGGATTCAGAACGACTACGAAACCTATCGGGTCGCTCAGCGTTATGACTCCTACGACTCCCTGATTCCCCGTCTGGAAATCATGTGGGGTCAGATGACTCCTGATGGTGCTCGCTGGATGGATCCCACCATCGACACCGCTGCCCTGGATGAGATGCTGACCGATCTCTAAACTGGCACAAGGGGGGTTCCACCCCCCAACCAGTCCATGCTATACTGATTGCATCAGCGGGGGTGAAGCATCCCGCTCAAAACACTTCACTCAAACCTTTATTTTTTTATGATCATGACTGCTACCCCTGTTGCTCCTACCGCTCTGGAAGTCTCCACCTTCACCTCCTCTGCCCTTGATGCCCTGAGCATCATGGATGATGGTAACGTGACCGTGACCTTTAAGGGCGGACGCAATTACAACTACACTGTGCAGGATCCTGCTCGCTTCCAACAGGATGCCAATGAGGTGATCCGCCTGGGTGAGAGCGTTGGTTCCTTCATCAACTGCCAGATCAAGGATGGCACTCTGCAAATCGTGACTGCCTGAGTGTAGAAAATCTCGACGAGGTAATCATCAAATTATCTCGTCGAGTATCAATCAATTAATCTCGACTAAATTCACGTCATCTAAGGATTCAATTATGTCTACTGAAATGATGACTACTCTTTTGAAGAAAGGTCAAACTGGTTCTGAGATCCTCTGGATTCTTGAGAATCTTACTTCTGAGGAGACTCCATCAATGGATCAGAAGATTCATAAGTACATGACAAAGTGTGCTACAATTCAACCAACAGATCAACCAATTGAATTCTGATGGACACCCTGGCAACCGTCACGCCAAAATCTAGCAAAGCAAAAAACCGTTTTGCTAATCTAATGGGATGTGACGGAACCTGTATCATTGAACAGGTTAAAGGCGACATGCTATTCTTAAGAAGTGCAAACAATCGCAACTTCTTCTGGGTTAATGTCAACAATGACCCCCATTGGATGTTAAACTAAACGGAGAATGCCTATTGTATAGTTTGTTTGTGATTGACTTGTTGAATTGGGTTGTATCATACCACGCCGAAGGCGTGGTATTTTTTTATATTTTTTATTGTGCTTCCCACCCCTCCCGCCCTCTAGCGTAGGGGCAGTGTGCCCCTAAAGTCAACCCCTGGGCTATAAGTATTTCTGATGTCACTGATAAGCGTTGCTGATCTAAAACCTGTTGACTTTGCAGCGGATCGCTGCAATACTTTGAGGGTCGAAATTCATTTCACGACATGGCACACACTGATTCGATCGTTGCGATGTATTTCCAGAGCAGCATTCTGGACAGAGAAGTAGGTTCGCAGTGGTATCACCACGCCTACAGCGTTTGTGTCACTTTGGGCGAAAAGTATGGGTTCAATCCTAACACTGTGGCAGGTGTGATCGCTGCACTTTCTCCAAACAATAAGTGGGAGAGAAATGTAGAAGATGCAGAGGCAATGTTGCGTGCCTATTGCTATGAAATCCCGTTTGAAAGTGTGAGCGTTTGTTCATACTCTGCAAACAAAGATAAGGCAATCACTATCATCGAACTGATGCTAGAAAGTGATGAGTTGATCTGCAAAGTTCTGCGGGGAAACAAAACAATTGCCTTCTATCATTGCATTGCAAAGGATGGGAAATCTGACACGCCCTGCATTGATGGTCACGCTTACAACATTTGGAACGGAAGTGTTTCTAACTTGAAAGCGGTTCCTGCTATGTCAGACAAGACTTTCCGTATGATTCAAGATGCTTACCGTGACGCTGCTAAGTTAATCTCTGAGGTGACAGGTAAGATGCACTTAGCATCGCAAGTTCAAGCGATCACGTGGTGCGCTTATCGCCGCATTCATAAAGGTCTGATCTAATCTACAGGGGGGGCAATTGCCCCCCCAATTCTTTATCATGAAAACACAATCTAAGTTAAAGGCGATGATGAAATCATACGGTTTCACGTTATATCGCCAAACCAATCATCTCATCTGGCGTGATGAGAATGGGGTGCAAATTGTCACCGCCAAAACTATCAGCGACTATCGCGCAATTGAAAACATCAAAAGGACAATTGCACTAGCGCGTTCTAAACATTACGCTTTGTTGCAAAAGCACCCGTAGAGCACTTTATAGGTGCTCATACCCTTTATCATTATCAAGTCGTCAACAGGCAACGCCATGTACGCCATCTCACCTCAAAACGATCCTGCCATCGCCGCTGATCATCCTGATACAGAATACTATTCTGATCTCATCAGAGCGTACGATAACGCTTACGATTACAGCGTTGTACTGCACGGGCAACCTATCTTTCTCTTTAAAGTAGGTTCGCCTAACTGGAACCCGCTAACGTTTGTGAAGTGCTGATCTGAAACACTTAGGGGGAGAAATCCCCCTCCAATTCTCTACACTTCCCCTCAAGAAAATGAAAGTCTACGCTGTTATCGGTGGTTGGGATTATGAAGGTGAAGACTTCAAATCCCTTCGCTTGTTTGACTGCTTCTCTACCGCAAATGCTTACCTTGTCCATCTAGAAGAAAAGGAGGGTTATGATTACTCTCTGATGGATGTTCGTGAGGTTGAGATGCAATCTATGATCTCTGCCTGATTAACACTTAGGGGGAGCAATCCCCCTCCAATTCTCTACTCTCAAAACAATGAAATCGCTCCGCACGAAACTTTCCAAACGCGCACAACGCGAACTGGATGAGAAGAACTATGTCGTGCCAACTGATGCTGAATGGGCAGACTTTCTCTCACAACTTTTCATTATTTCGGATTGTAACGAAACTGCTGCGCCTGCCACCTGGGAACCCTTCTAGTCGCTACCATTAGATCACGCGGGACACGCCCGCACACACACTTAGGAAAATGCTCACCGCAATTGATCGCACCTTTCACTTCCTGATCAGGAATGCTGCCCGCAGCATCTTGATCCGCAAGGGTCCGCTGACGGGTTCTGAACTTGTGCGTGCCATGGGTTTGGATCCCCGCCGCCACAAGGGCACCATCCACGCCGTGCTAGTGGATCTGGAAACCAGAGGACAGTTAGCGGCGACCCGCAATCCGAAAACTGGAAAGCGCAACCTGTGGTTTTCTGTGACTAGCAAGCGCCGTAAGCGTGATCTGTTGCTCGCCCTCGCTGTGTGAACGATTGTTGCGGGAGCACCTTAGGGGTGCTCCCCATCATCTAGTATTCTCTCAAGCGGGACAAACCCGCACAATCCACTTCTGAACATGACTTTCGATCCTTTCGTTTGTGACCCTCAGGTTGAGGATCTGGAGTACATACCCACTCAAAAAGATTGGGAGGAACTCTATGGTGATGAGGATCTGGAAAGATCACAATTAGAGTCTGGTTTCGGTCCTAATTCCTGACACAATCGGGGGGAGAAATCCCCCCATCTCCAAGATCACAAACTACCAGCATTCTAACAATGGAAATCATCACCCTGCTCCGCGAAATTGCACCTTTCAGAAAGATCGATGAGGCAGTAGAAATCTATGCTGAGGGTTCTACACTCTATGCTGATTTCTATTCTACAAACCAGCAACTTTTAGATGCTGAAATTGATACGATTTCTGTTGACATTATGATCAACGAGCAGTGGTTTCCCTACTGCGATTGTGAAAATCTGGAATCTGATCTTCATCGATTCCGCTACATTCTCGCCGCTGAATGAAACAGTCGGGGGCAGAAATGCCCCCCCTACGTTCACACTATCACCACAGATCATGCGTATTCAAACCCCTTTCAAGTTTCAGAAATTCTTCTACTTCGGACTTGATACATCTGCACGGGTTGGTGATGAGTTGCTCGCTGTAGGTATCTGGAAATTCTATATCGGAATCTATCCAATTCGCCGTGGTTACGATCTAAGCGTTGGTGTTTGTGACGCTAACGGTTGCGTGAATTAGCAACACTTAACGGGTCGCTGGGTATAAAGAACTCAGCGACCCTTTTATGCGTGAGACTAACACTTAGAGTCGCTGAGTTCTTTATACCCAGCGACCCGTGAGTTAGGTATACTTAACCCCCTCATTCGTGCGGGGGTTTTTTATATGTTCGTGCGGACACATTTCATTGATCAGCATTCCTTATGGCAGTTAATTCGATCGATAAGTTATACTAATGCGGCCCCCTGCGTTTATAATGAGCGGGTCCCTCTAACCTACAGAGGTGACAATTCGAGTGTGTGTTATAAGGTATATAAAAAAATCTCGCAGAAAATTTTTCGGGTAAAAAGGTGCTATAATAGAGTTGATGAGAATTTTTATGATGCGCCGCCGAAGACCTTATTGGAACATGTGGAGAGTAATCTTTACATATTGGATTGCGAAGCACCCGAAGGGTTTTTTAGTTAGCATTGGAATTCTCATTATGGTCATATATAATACGTTCCGATAAAGAACTTTTTATGAGAACACAAACGGTTTACCACATTTACAATAAAAGGAATCAATGTTTATATGCAGTATTAACTGAAGATGAATTCCGTGAGAAGTGGGATCACCTAGATGATGAGAATTATGAGTATGAGAGATTGGAACTAAATAAGGACATGGTGGCAGAATCTTCATATTGACTTGCTACATATAAACTGTTAAAATTGATCTGAGAGAATTATTCTAAAATGGCAAAAGGATTTACTGTAAAGGCAGCAGCACCGACTGCGCCGAAGGAAGACTGGGATTATGATGCAATTAAAGAGCGTATGCAAGGCAAGAGCATTGTGTTCTGTCTGCCTGGGCGCGGTTGTTCTTATACATTCCTAAAGAGTTTTGTGCAACTATGCTTTGACCTTGTACAAAACAACATGAGTATCCAAATCTCACAGGACTACTCATCGATGGTTAACTTTGCACGTTGTAAGTGTCTTGGTGCAAACGTGTTGCGCGGACCCAATCAAATTCCCTGGGACGGCAAATTGAAGTATGATTATCAACTTTGGATTGATAATGACATTGTTTTTAATAGTCAAAAGTTCTGGCAACTGTGCGATCTTGCAGTACCTGGACCAGATAAAGACGGTAATGCTCAGGATGAGCGAGAGATTGTCGCTGGTTGGTATGCTACTGAGGATGGGCAAACCACCTCGGTTGCCCACTGGTTGGACGAAGAGGACTTCCGCCGTAATGGTGGGGTGATGAATCACGAGACTGTGGAGAGCATCTCGAAGCGTCGTAAACCATTCACAGTTGATTATACAGGTTTTGGATGGGTTATGATTCGTCATGGCGTCTTTGAGCGTCTTGAGTACCCCTGGTTCGCACCTAAGATGCAAGTCTTTGAATCTGGAGCAGTTCAGGATATGTGTGGAGAGGACGTGTCCTTCTGTCTGGATGCAAAGGAAGCAGGTATTGAGACTTGGTGCGATCCTCGTATTCGTGTTGGACACGAAAAGACTCGCGTAATTTGATGAGTAATTCACAAGGCCGTTATAACTTATGCTATAATGGTCGAGTAATTTACAAAAACCTCTCATTCGACGATTGCTCGGATATAATACAAGACCTATCTGAGCAATTTTATTCAGGTGCAGACATTGACCCTGAACTTATTGAACTTGATCCTTTATTTGATTAAAAATTATGGCAACTCGTAGGACTTCTGGTAACACTAAAATTGAATCCAAACCCAAAAAAACTCGTCAAGGGCAAGGGCAGCATACCAAATATGCAGCATCATCCCGTAATGCAGCACGTAAACGGTATAGGGGTCAAGGAAAATAAATAAAATATAGTCTTGAGTTAAATTAAAATGAAAAATTTGAAATTTATATCTCAAGACAAAGAATTAGCACTGATTCAGGAGTTAACGTATAAGATTAAAATGTCCAACTGGGACATTCATCCAAGTAAAACTTGCTTCTTGTGCGTTTCTCCTGATTATTCAAGTATTGTGACTCAACATCTCTCGCACTCATTGTCAATGGGGCGGGAGATTTTTCATATTGAAGCGGTAAACGTACCATTTCCAGACGAAGACCCCAAAAAATATCAAATTAATTTTGAATTAAACTATATTGAATGGGTTTTAGACTGGCAAAACTTTGTTTTGATAGAAGCAGGTGTAATTAAAGGTGGAACTTATACCTGGATTACAGAGATAATGAAAAAATATACTGAAAAAAACTATTATACAGTCGCATTATGTGAAAATATCAATAGTAAATTCCAAAGTGATATGGTTTCACTATACTATAATGATAATATAGAAGATTTGCATTACTGGTGGGAACAACCAAACAATCACTGGACATAAATCACGGGATAGCAACCCCGTAAAAAGTTCTGATCTAAACAATCAGGAGCAAAAATGGGACAACCAGCAGATCGTAATCAAGAATACATGATGGAAATGTGGGGAACCGAAGCATTAATAACAGATTATGGTTCATTAGCAAAAAAATTGCAATCAAATACGGAAAAAAGAATGCTTAGAGAGATAGTTGAAGATGATATCACTCCAAAAAAGCATGACTTTGAACATCAAAATGAAGTTCATGAGAAAATTCGTAACGATAATGACTATGATGATTGGTCATATGGCACAGAACCTACTTGGGGACATGAATGGTAAAAAAATAGGTATAAATAAAGCATAACTATACCTACTACAATGCCAATAGAGCGTGTCAGTTCTGGGTTTAAGGATATAAGCCTTTCTCTCAAAAGAAATCCTTTAACAAAAGACATTGTTGTATTGAGAAATCAAGATGCGATAGCACGCTCTATTAAAAATTTAGTATTCACATCAAAGGGTGAGAAGTTTTTTGAACCAGAAATAGGGTCTTTATTGAGTCGTTTACTATTTGAGAATATTTCACAAGATCTAGTTAATGATGTAAAAAGAGAAATTGAAGTTGTTATAAAAAATAACGAACCTAGAGTAAAACTTTTAGATGTAGTTGTAATACCAGATTATGATTTAAACCAACTAAATGTGGATATAGAATATTTAATTGTTGGCATTGAATCTTCTCCTCAGCAGTTATCATTCATATTACTACCCACAAGATAAATGTCATTAGTTAACGTATCATCACTAGACTTCAATGATATACGTGAATCTATCAAAAGTTTTTTAAGAGCTGATGGTAGATTTACGGATTATGATTTTGAAGGATCTAATTTTAGAGTTCTTTTAGATACTTTAGCATACAACACATATATTAGCTCTTACAATGCTAATATGTTGACTAATGAAGTATTCTTAGACGGAGCAACTTTAAGAGAAAACGTAGTATCTATTGCAAGAAATATTGGTTATTTGCCAAGATCCGTTAGGTGCTCTAAAGCAAGGGTATCTTTTTATGTCGATTTAACAGAATATGATCAGAATCCGATTTCAGTTGTTGTAAAAAAAGGAATTATAGCTTCTTCATCTGATGGATCACTTTTAAATAGTTTTGTATATTCAATTCCAGATGATATTAGATCTAGAGTATCTGGAAAATTAGCAGAATTTAAAGATGTTGATATTTTTGAAGGTAACTATATTGAGGAGACTTTTACTGTAGATTCATTAAGTAAGAATCAAAGATTTATATTATCCAATAATAACATAGATACAAATACAATAAGAGTAACTGTAAGGGATAGCAAGACTAGCAGCAATTCTATAATTTATAAATTTGCAGATAATATTACAAATGTAAAATCTTCAGATAAAGTATTCTTTATCAATGAAATTGAAGATAGTAAGTATGAATTAATATTTGGTGATGGGACATTTGGCAGTGCTCTTTCAGATAAAAACTTTATTATAGTGTCTTATATTAAGACTAAAGGAGAACTTGCTAATGGAGTTAGATCTTTTGAATTTAATGGAATATTAACAGATAATAATGGAAATCCTCTTAATATCGATGTTCCTATATTAACAACAATAGAATTTAGTGACTATGGATCACCCATAGAATCAATATCATCAATAAAAAAATTCGCTCCTAGATTATATGCAAGTCAAAATAGGGCAGTAACAGCGTCAGATTATGAAACTATAGTTCCTTTAATTTATCCAGAAACAGAATCAGTTGCTGTTTTTGGTGGAGAAGAACTAAATCCTCCACAATATGGAAAAGTCTTTATTACTGTAAAACCTAGAAATGGAACTTATCTATCAAATTTACTAAAAGACTCATTAAAACAAAAATTAAAAAAATATTCGGTTGCTGGAATCATACCAGAATTTATTGATTTAAAATATCTTTATATTGAATACAATTCTTCAGTTTATTATAATATAAATCGAGGTTATGCTAACACGATTAAGGACAAGATACAGAATAACTTAGAATTATATTCAAAATCTAAAGAATTAAATAGTTATGGATCTAGATTCAAATACAGTAAATTTTTAAAGTTGATTGATGATACGTCAGAATCAATAACATCAAATATTACAAAAATTTTAATTAGAAGAGATCTAAAAATATCTGAAGGTACAACTACACAGTATGAAATTTGCTTTGGTAATTCTTTCTATATAAAAAGAAAAACGGGTTATAACATAAAATCAAGTGGATTTACTGTCAGTGACATATCTGGAGTGGTGTATTTGGCAGATAAACCTATAGATGATGTTAATGGGGATCTCTTTATATTCCAATTGCAGTCAAAAAATAGTCCAGTAGTAGTAAAGAATAAGGTAGGAAATATAAATTATAAAACTGGTGAGATTAATTTAAATTACTTAAACATAATCTCAACCACAAAATTAAATGTTGCTGGAGATAAAATAATAGAAATATCAGCCACTCCAGAATCAAATGATGTTATAGGAAAACAAGACCTATACCTACAGTTAGATACAACATCTTCAACTGTAAATTTAATAAACGATACTATCAGTTCAGGAACTGATCTTTCTGGATCAGGATATATAGTTACATCTAGTTACTTAAACGAAGACTTAGTAAGAATATAAAGACATGAAAAATAGAGTACAAATTCAAAATTTAGTCACAGATCAGCAACCATCTTACGTAAAAGAGTCTTATTCGGACTTCATACAACTCTTAAAGGATTATTATAAGTCTTTAGAGTTCTCTGGTGGTCCAACAAATATTCTCAATAATATTAATGATTACACAAAGCTAGAGAATATATCTGAACTTGTATTTTACACTGAATTATCTTCTAATATTGTTGCAAATTCAAAGTCAATTAGTGTTACAAATACTGATGGATTTCCTTTTAAAAATGGTTTAATTAAAATTGATGATGAAATTATATTTTATGATAAAAAAACAAAGACTGAATTTTTAGGTTGTAAAAGAGGATTTAGTGGTATAACTGGATATACCAAAGACGATTTCAAATTTTCCACTTCATTTAAAAAAGATCATACAGCAAACACTGTTGTATATAATTTAAATGCTCTATTTTTATTTGAGTTATATAAAAAATTCAAATCACAATACACACCAGGATTTGAAGAAATTGATTTTTATCAAGAATTAAATGAAAAAATATTAGTATCTAGAATTAAGGATTTTTATTCTTCAAGGGGAACTGATAAATCATTTGAAATATTATTCAATATTGTATGGGGTGTAGAAAGTAAAATAATAAAACCAAGAGATTATCTAATTCAATCATCAGATGCTGACTTTAGAGTAACAAGAAAAATTGTTGTTGAACCTTATGAGGGAGATCCTCTGGATCTTGCTGGTAGAACCTTGTTCGAAGACGTTAATGGTGTAGAGAAAAGTGCTTTTGCTACTATCATAACATCAGAGCTTGTTATTAGTGAAGGTGCAGAATTTTATTCATTAACATTAGACTATAATCCAGATATAGAATTCTTCAATTTTTCTGTTCATGCCAAAACAAAAGTTACTGATAATGCAGTTGCTGGACAAACATATTTGGATGTAGATTCTACTTTAGGATTTGATGACTCTGGTTTTATTGAGTTTTATGATAATGGTGTTTTAACTAAAGTAGAATATAATGGAAAAAATGATAATCAATTTTTTAACTTAACTTTACCAGTGGATATAAAATCTGGTACTAATATATTAGATAATCATTTTGCATATTCATTCAATGATGATGATGAGATAATAACAGTAAGGGTAAGGGGTGTTCTTGGAGATATTAGTTATGATAGAGAAGAAAGTTATTTTTATGAGGAAGATGACAATGTTAATATTACAGCATTAGGGAAAGAAAGTACAAAACAAATCCACAATACTTGGTTTTTAAATGTTGGTCCAACATATAATGTTAAGTCTTTATTTAAAGTATCGGAAAAATTAAATGGGATTTCTCAATATAGAGTAGAAACTTTTGATGATAATCTTTTTAGAGCAGGAGATATATTTACATTAAACAGTAGTTCTGGAGAAGAGTATTCTAATTTTGTTATAAGTTTTTCAAATAAAAGAGTTTTTGATATCAATATTACTGCTTCTTTGGATACAAATAAAAAATATACTATCAAAAGAAATATTTCTAAACCAAAATTTCTTTTCAATTCCAACTTAAATATAGTTTCTAGTAACATTCAAAATGTTTATATTGATAAAGATGAGACTTATATAACTTCTTCACAATTACCAAGTTATCTATCAAGAGATGTTGGTGATAATACACTAACAATAAAATTTTCAAAGGTATTACCAGTCCCAACTGAAGAATTAATAATTGGAAATCATCCATTTCTTAGTGGTGATTCTATATATTACACTTATGATGGAAATTCTGGACTTAACATACCAGAAGGTCAATATTTTATAAAGAGAGTTAATGATAGCACTATAAAATTAGCTTCCAGTAGATCAAATATTAGATCCGAAAATTTCTTAAGTCTATTTGGAACGGCAACTAATAATAAGCTTATATTTACAAAATTTTATAATAAAACTTTATACCCACAAGACATAATAAGAAAATACAATTCTCCAACAAATGAAGCACTAGATACTGAGAAAATTACAAGTCCTGGGTCTACTGGGTGCTTTTTAAATGGAATAGAATTATTAAATTATAAATCTACCGATACAGTTTTTTATGGGAAAATTGTAGAAGTTATTGTATCTTCTCCAGGAGATTCTAATTATGATGTTATAAATCCACCCAAAATAGAAATTGTAGATAATGTTGGGGAAGGAGGTTCTTCTGGATTTGGGACAGACGCTCTGGTAACTGCTAATGTTAGAGGTGGTCTAAAAAGAGTTGATGTAATCGATCCTGGATTTGGATATGAATCAGAACCAATTGTTACCATTAGTGGTGGAAATGGTTTTGGTGCAAAAGTAAAATGCAATTTATCCAGTAAAAAGAATGAAGTGTTGTTCAACGCATCTAACTTATATAATCAATTAAATCTATCTACTGGCACTATAGACTTTAAAAAGTTCAATAGATTTAAAAATTATGAAGCTGTTATTTATAACACTCTAAATCAAGATGCTATTGGTGGATTAGTAGATGGATCAATATATTACATTACTTCAAATGATGGAATAACCGCAAAATTGTATAATAGTTTTGAAGAATCTGTTTCTGGAATAAACACCATAACATTTTCATCTTATGGAGATGGTATCCATAAAATTACATCAGTAACTGCAAAAAACAGTATATCTTCTGTTGATGTTTTGGATTCTGGACAAAACTATACAAATAAAATTTTATATTTTAATTCAAACAATATTAATAAGAATTTTGATACAATTAAAATAAAAAATCACGGATTTTTAGATAAGGAAGTAGTAATTTTTAATAGTGATGGTGTTCTTCCTACAGGATTATCATCAACATCAGAATACTTTGTAAGAAGAGTAAATGATGATGAATTTAAAGTATATGAAGTACTTCAAACAGATTTTGATAAAGACTTTAATTACAACAATAAATTAAGTATTCCATTTTCAGATTTTGGAAGTGGTCAACACAGAGTATCATATACACCAATAATAGTAAAAGTTGAAGCTCCTATAGGAATAAACACTGTTAGTA
>Ga0255772_10003077_pt1 | contig 16111 bp, 24 predicted proteins | sample 071ome_34_FD_179970 | JGI IMG/M metagenome (GOLD analysis project Ga0255772, IMG submission 179970) | Coastal salt marsh microbial communities from the Groves Creek Marsh, Skidaway Island, Georgia - 071411BT metaG (version 2) | ecosystem: Environmental > Aquatic > Marine > Intertidal zone >...
GCTCTTCACCTTCGCTCCAGCCCATCTCTGCTAACAGTTCATCAGGAATAGGTAGAATTAGTTCTCCGGTATCTGGATCTTCTTCAACTTTCACTATGTACTTACTCATTGCTTCTCCTAACTTGGTAGGACTGGGTGGAATTGAACCACCGACCTTCCGCTTATAAGACGGATGCTCTCACCGTTGAGCTACAGTCCCTCTTTCTTAACTACATCTGGACCTCGACAATCCTCGCTGAATTCTTTAGAATGATACTGGTTTAGTCGAAATGCCTGGGCAAAGGTATCATGTAATCGATCAAATCGCATCTCATAGAGTTCTTTTAAACCAAGAAGAATATTTGCTACACGATCAGCCGTTTCGGGTGGCATTGGAAATTTAGGGTTGTCTAAGATGTTCTCATACACCATTTCTAGATCATACACCACAGAATTACATTGGTGCATTTCATTTTCTAAATCAATTCGGTCTTTCATTTCTATATCCTTTTAATTGGTGCCTCGAGCCAGACTCGAACTGGCATGACCGTTAAGGTCGAGGGATTTTAAGTCCCTTGTGTCTACCTATTTCACCACCGAGGCGAATTGGCACGCTCGAGAGGATTCGAACCTCTGACCGATGGCTTAGAAGGCCATTGCTCTATCCAGCTGAGCTACGAGCGCATATCTTTTTAATTTATAGGGTCATTATATCAAAACTACAATAGACTGTAAAATGATATTTTGTTATAAAAAAATGGTTTTTTAGACTACGTCGTCGACCGGGAAGAGCTGATATATGACGTCGGCGCAGGCCTTAGCGATTTCCATATGCTCTTTTTGAGTCCCGTTTTCTCTTCGAAGCTCAATGTAATGTATCCAAGAACGTAAAGTTCCGTTGACGTACATTCTGGACATTGTTAACCCTTCGGGTAAAACTGCTCTTGCTTGTTCCTTTGCAATACCAGCTTCAATTGCCCATTCATATGCTTTCTTACATCTTTCGATAATAACTTCTTGATAAGATTCCCAAACATAATTGATTGAATCCTCTTGAGGGATATCAATTGAGTTTTGTCGATTTTTATTATCCTGAAGTCGAGCTTCTCTTGTAACAAACTCTAGGTCCTTGGTCGGATCGGCATATCTTTGTGAGAATTCTTGGAATGAAAAAGATCTATGTCTAAGGATCTGCCTAGCAATGTCTCTTGTTGTTTCAATCTCCAAGCATGCTGATACCATTTCAAGAGGTGACCAGTGTTTGTTTTTGATTAGATATTTTACAAGCTTCTCAGCCGTCTTTTCATTATCCTGATTGCCGGGATTTGATACCCTTGCACAATAAGCGACCAGCTGAAGAAGGTCGTCGTTAAGATTTGTTTCCTCAGCTGGTCGAGAATATGATATAAGTTTCACTTTAAACATATATTAGACTTCTTTTTTCACCAAAGTAAAGATACCCCAAGCAAGGCCACACCATGCTAGAAGTTTAGCGATTCCACCAAATAGAATCACGGATCCACAGATTGCAATCAGGCCAAGTCCATCAAGAGATGTTCTTTCTCCTAGTCTGTCGAATAACCAGTCTCTGGCTGTATTTAAGATTTCCATATATTTCTCCTTTATATTTTGAATTCGGCATAGGGATCTTTTGAATCCCTGTCACCGAAAGTATTTATCGGTTTATCTGGAATCGCTGAGTCGGACATTAAATCCTGCTGAGCAGATTCCTCAACATCATATAGTTTCATGCGGGAACGATCTACACCAATCACAAATCGTTTGTATTTGGTTGGATCGTTGTAACGATTTTTCAATTGCTTTACTAGCATTTGACCAAGATCATCAAGTTCCTCTGTAGATATCAGAGCAAACATTAGATCCGCCGTTGCCGGTAAACCAAATGATTCCGAAGTGTCCTCAAGTCCAACGTCAGTGTTACTATAGCCGGACCTGGTTGTTTGTGTTGCACTCACAACAGGGACATTAAATTCAACTGCCAAGCCACGTAGTTCTTCCGCGATGGCTTTGACATATGAATAACTATTTATGCTACCACCTAGTCCACGCATTCGACTAGATGCACAAATATTTAAATAATCAACATAGATGATATCAGGACGGAAGTTCTTTTTTAACTTCAATTCATTAAGAAGTGCCCTGAAATGCCCAGTGTGAGCAGCACCTGTTGGATATTCTTTTATAATTAATTTACCAATTGCACCTTTTGCAATCTTTTCAATTTTAGAATTAAACACATTTTTAGGTAATGTTTCTAATTGTTGAATAGGTAAGTCCATTAGATTTGCATCGATACGCTCTGCGATTCTTTCTTCTGCCATTTCCATTGTGATGTATAAAACATTCTTGCCTTGTTCTAGAGCATTTGCTGCACAGTGACACATGAACAGGGATTTACCCACACCCGTACCCGCAAGGGCGATGTTAAGGGTTTTGTTTGGTAATCCACCTTTTGTAATCTTATTAAAGTAGTCTAGATCAAATGGGATTCTTTGTTCTTCCGTATTATAAAAGTCAAAACGATCTGTAGAGTTATCAATATAGTCATGACCAATTGCTTGGTCGAATGAAACACCTAATGCCTTTGATAGAATGTCTGGGATAGAGCCTTCTGTACGTTCATTGTCCTTTCCATCAATAATCTGTATGGAATCCATGATCGCATTATAAACAGCTCTTTCACGACACCATTTTTCAGATTCCGAGATAAGATAATCGGTGTCAATGTCGGATCGTCTTTGAATTTCACGAATAAGTGTAGCAGCATTTGTTAAAACATTATCGGGTGCAGATACCTTTGATAGTTCTAATTCTAAAACCTTAGACGTTGGGAGTTTATTATTCTTCGCAACAAATTGAACTATCAGATCAAATACAACCTTATGTTCTCCTTCAAAGTAAGTTTTTTCTAAATAAGGTATTACCCTTCTACAGAACTCTTCATTATTCAGAAGATGATTCAGTATATGGGTTGGTAGTTGATTCGTTATTTCCAATTATATTTCCTTTATATTCATTCACTGAATCCTGGACAATGTGTTTCAGAACATCTCCAAGATAATTCTTAAAATCATCAGACTTATTCAGATCCTCTGGATCAAAAGCACCAGAGTCTAAAAGGTTGTATGTAAATGAAAGTGTTGCCATATCCAATTCAATTGACTCTTTGACAGAAACAGTTCCATATACAACCATCACTCCTCTGTATGGGGAATCATTTTTAAATTTGACCCCGTAAAAATCTGAGTTAGCATTCTCAACAAAGGAGTATTCGTCTTCGGTTACATTATACACTATTTTCTTCCTCTTGTAAATCTAATTTTACATCTAATAGAGGTTTATGTCCGATCTGATAATAAGACTTAACGAATTTTTTAAAGTCTGATTCCTTAAAGATAGGATCCCAGAATTCTTTTGTAAGTGTATCTTTCTCTCTTACTTTTGGTTCGATAATTTCTCCAGTTGCGTGATCAACTCTAGCATACCAGCCCATAGAAGGCTTAGTAACGTACCCACCAGCAAGAGCAACATCCAACAAACCAGAGTAAGGCTGTATGCCACCTTCCCAAGAAACACTGATAGGAACTTTTGACTTTTCTTTAACAAACCTTGATTTTTCAACATTAATGACGAAGTTATATCCTGTAATTTCTGCACCTTTCTTTTCCTGTTGTCTTCCTATAATCCAAATGTTATCGGCTGAGTAGTAGATACCTGTACCGCCTGATACGATAGCTTTTGGAAATAATCCCATTTCCTGATATGTATGATTTACAGCGAGTAAGGGAATATTCTTCATTGTAAGATAAGGAGTGACCATTCGGAATAGCCCCTTCAACGCTTTAGCACGTGACATATCAGCCACTGATTTTTCATTTAATGCATCTTCCAATTCTTTCTTCGATGCAAGGTTACCAATAGAATCAATAACAACAATGACCTTGTCACCTCGTTCAATATTGTCTAATTGGCTTACTAGGTCGAACTTAAGTTGTTCAACGTCTGTAATTGGAGTATGTAATACTCTTGAGGTATCGATACCAAATGATTCAAAATAAGATTGGGGTGAACCAAACTCAGAATCATAAAATAGCATTACTGAATCTTCATGGGCTTTCATATATGATGCACCCATTAGAAGTGCAAATGAAGTTTTAAAGTGTTTAGAAGGTCCTGCCAGAACAGTTAAACCTGATGTTAGTCCACCATCAATATCACCAGATAATGCAACGTTGATCATTGGTACACTTGTTGTTACTACATCTTTCTCTGAAAAGAGAGAAGACTCCGATAGAATTTCCGTAGACTTAATCTTGGAATTCTTTTTAAGTTTATCCATTACTGACATTAGTATTTTCTCCTCTTACTTGTACTCATATCTCTTGCAAGGGATCTTTCTTGTTTTTTCCATCTTGCAACAGCCTCTTGTTTTTTTCTACGCCTTTTAGCGGTCGGCTTTTCGTAGAATTCTTTCTTTTTTAGATCTTGTATGATCCCAGCCCTTTCAACGGCTTTTCTAAACTTCCTTAAGGCAACATCAAAGGGTAAAGGCCTGGGTGGTCTTTTATCCCTAGGATTCCTATTAGGTCTAGGTCTTAAATCAATACTTGGCAATTTTTTCTCCTGTAATTATTATCATATTATACCACAATTTAATGTGTTTGTAAACCCCCCAAATAATCGTAGGTTACCCCTGCCTCTAAAAGCATTTCCTCAGCTTTCCTACAAGGTTCATACCATCTTTCATCTGGGTGATTTGATTTATTTGTAACAACTCTACTTGCTCCTACCTGTATAATTCCCTTTGCACATTCATTACAAACAGGCAAACCATAAACATATATTGTAGAGCCTTTTAGTGATACCCCGTTGAACGAGGCATTATAGATGCAGTTCATTTCTGCATGAACAATAAAGTCGTATTTAATTTCTCTATTGGTATACCTATCTATATGGTCGTGTATACCCCTTGGAAATCCGTTGTATCCTTGGGATAAAACTTGTCCTTTAGAACCAATAGCGACTACACCAATTTGAGATGAGGGGTCTTTCGACCATTTGGCAACTTCTTCTGCCAATTTCATATATCTTATATCCCACTGCTTACTAAACATAATCTAAATATATCTCCTCCCATAATTGGATATTTTTCATTCTTTGTTTGATAGGATCCTCACGGATAGCATCGGTTTTTAGGGGTAATTTATCTCTGCTTCGAATTGGGGCAGGAACTAGATGACCAAATACTTTTTTCAATTCTTTCTTTTCCCCATTTCTAAGCTCATAGGGTGTATTCAATGCATGGCGAATAACCTTTGGGGAAAGAAATGGTGCTCGAAGCTCGATAGTAGAATCCATCATTGTTCGATCCAATTTTGGCAAATGATAGAAAGGTAACTCACAGAATACATCAGAGTATTGTGAATCATATTCTTTTGCCCTTCGATATCCACCAAAGAGTTCATCAGCTCCATCTCCAGTCATAACTGCGTGAAAACCTAACTCTTTTAATTTTCTTGCCATAGCAATTTGGGGTTTAACGGATCCAAGATCAACAGGACTTTGGTGAATCATAATAGATTCCCTATCACTGACTTCGTCTAAAGATACCTCGATTAAGTCATCCGACAAAAGTGATGCATAATCTTTCTCATGGTTTTCTACATGGATAGCCTTTACATCATATCCACATTCTTCGATAAGTCTATAAATGATTGAAGAGTCTAATCCACCAGAGAGTAGAACAGAGACTTCACGTTCTCCACCAAGTCTAAGCTTTACTGATTCCTTTAGATCCTCATAAAGAGAACCTGTTTGGATTTTATCCCAATCCCAATATTGATGCACTTCACCACGGAAATAGTAATGACCAGGGGGAACTTGCTTGATTTCATTCCAAGGGGTTCCACCAGTAGGATCATATCCCCACTTTGCAGTATTTGACATGAATAATTCATTTACTGTAACATCTGCTAAATCAGCAAGGACATCTATTTCTGAAGCAAGTACTTCCATATCAGTTCTATAATAGATAGGTTTGATCCCGAGGAAATCCGTTACACCAATTAGATCGTGCTCCTTCAGAGTAACAAATGACCAAAACCCATCGAACTTGTGAAATCCTTGTAGTCCGTGATCAAGATAGTATTCTGCTACAAACTGCCCATCGGATTTTGCTTTATAGCTTTCTTTTGTGATGTCTCTCCAGTTAAAGATTTCACCAACAAAAAGAACCGGAATTCCGTTTGTGGACATCACTGGCTGAATTGCCACCTCAGGATCTAGGTTTGTAAACGGTAAGCTGTAATGAGCAAATTGGTATGGCCCAGAATCCCAGTATCCTTTAAACCCAGGAAGACCCCGATATTTCATATCTTCAATTGCTTCGGATAGATCGCTTCGAATACGTTTACCAGCTATAAATCCACACATATTATTTCACCATATTTGTTAATGCAAATTTATCGACAGAGAAGCAGTGCAATGATGTTGCAGAAAAATGAAGAATACCAGGTACTGCATCAATACCGGATTGTTCAATCATCCACATTGTAAGACGATTCGCAAAGTAAAGATCATTGTGCAAATGTCGACATACGTCGCACGAGCGCATGTGATACGAACAATGAAGTTTACCGTCTCTTAGCATAAAGTGCCAACCAAAAGTGCACGGGACTCTTTCACCCTGATTTGCCGCTGTGATATCTTCAGGGAACCACATAGGAACATAGCATTGTCGCGTATTTGGTTGAGCTTTTAAAAGGTTAGCTGCATCTTGCAGATTACCCCATTTAAATCGAATACCATCACGGGTATTATCACACCACATTCTTTCTGGATAGCTATGAGAAAAAGCTTCATTTGAGCTCATATATTTCTCAGTATCTTTTAACCACATTGTATGTGAGGGAGGTGGATTATAGGGTATACCCGATACACGTTCATCAAAGTGAACGTCTGCCCATGGTTGTGCTGCATTTAAAAGATCTGAAGCTTCTTTTGCATCGTTAACCATAGGAACCATAAGGTCAGCATGTAGGATTTCTAGAAATGAAGGGAACTCGCCCTTTTCTTTACCTTGCCACCTTTCTGTTTCAACTTCATATCCTCTCTCAAGTAGGAAAGACCGAAGTCCCCTTAGTCCATCCTTGAGGTCAGAACCAACATAATGATTAATCTCCAACTTTATTCTCCGTGGGCCTATTTAAAAAGTCACGTGATGGGTCTTGCCCGTCGATACCACCACGCATATATGAAACAAAGAAAGAGGAATAGTTGATTAAATCAATTGCTGAATCTTCTAGTGATTCGAAGTTTTGATTGTACTCTGGATCCATTTCCATTGCTTCGATTACTGATTGCATACGCAGAACCTTACCAAGCATAATATCTAGGATAGTAGAACAACCACGTGGATAATACTGTGCTTGACGAATCCTAGAATTAGGGTTCTGATAGTCTTGCGACTTTTTAGTTTGTAATTCTGCTGCTTGGCGCAGAACTTCTAATGGTGTATTTTTCAATTTAATCTCCATATATTATAGGTTTTACATAATCACAAAGCATTGCTTCATAGAAAAGTCTTTGGCTCTTTGACGAAATCTTTAATTCTTCAGAAGATATATATTTTACCATAAATTCTTCATCCTGTAAACCCGATTTGTGGAATTTCTTTCCAGACTTCTCTACAGGCCATTCAGGTTCATTCATAGATCTTTTATGATTTCTAATTCTAGACTTTATGCAAGAACCGGTTTCCCCTACATATAATACTGTCCCATCTTTTAAGCAGATAAAATATATTCCACTAATTCTAGAAGAGAATTTATATCTTTTATTCTTTTCTTTCCTATTAAAATAAAATCCTATTTTCATATCGTTAACGGTTTTTTCACAGTAAGGAGAGACTAAACTCTTTAGTACTTCAATTGTCATAATAGGTCTATTATACCAAATTTTAAAGGGTTTGTAAACCCCCTAAATCTTCTCAAGGATAATTCCTGTTTGATATAGGGGTAGTGCCACTTCAGGATACATCTTCTTATAGCTTCTCATGAAGAGTGTGTATGGTAAGTGTCTATGGATAAACGATCCATAATACCTTACTGGGTTATTTTGAATAACCTCATCTGTGACCATCTTATGAAGTAAGAATGGTGCTTTTTTCTGAGTCGGGTCTTTAATGATTGTGATGAACTTTCCACCAGGTCTTAAATATTCTATTGCAGAACTATATATGTGATTGATAGTATCCCAATATCTTTGCCCTGACAGTACTCCTACGTTCTGATCATTCTCATAGAATATCTCCTTTACCCCTTTGCTTTTTGGAGAGGTTCTTGCTGGAGAATCTGATTGTCTTCCCCCAAGAACCGGATATGGTGTTCCATTAATAATCATATCAAACGAGTTCTTTTTGAATCCACGCTCTTTCAGTATGGATTCGCAATCTCTTGCATCACCCTGAACGATCTTTCCCTTTCCAAGTGCACGATCTTTTGTATACTGGAGAGCTACTGTTCTCTTTGTAATTTCAGAAAACTCCAATTCAATCCCAATAGCGTGTCGACCGTTATTAATAGACTCAACTACTGCAGTTCCTGTACCAACTGTTGGATCTAAAATCCAATCTCCAGGTCTTGTAAACTTTTGGATAGCATATCGATACCCACTCCAATGACCAGGACAAATGTGTTTATCTGGGAAATCAGAATCCTTATCGATATAATATCGATTCCTTGTTGCTTGGGTGTAGTACTTATCTTCAGGTGTATGATAGATCTCCCCTACAAAATTATCCCTGCAATAATTACAGGTACAATGGTAGTCTTCTGGAATATTTGATCTATCATAGATTGTATCATTATGTCCGACCTCTACTATGGTCTCAAATTCTTTTTTCTTCATAATTAAAATGGTCCAAAATTTTCCTGAACTTCATATTTTTCAGTTTCCCAGTTGTAGGTATAATATGAGTCAGTTTTATAAGAATTTCCCTGTCTATAGAACATTACAACATGATCATATTTTGTTTTTCTTTTTTCTAACTTCAGGATTATGTCATATTTCATTTCTGGTGTGGCAAATGTTTTTACCTCTAATCGGTATTTACTATTTTTCAAATCTCTCCACTTACCCTTATCATCTATGAGATCTAGTTTTTGTATTAGAAATTTTTCTGCGACCATACCGTCCCAGGTATTTCTTCTGATATGCTCTAGACTTCTTCCTCTACGACTTGCTTCGTTATTAAAAAACTGTCTTGATTTTTCTTCTACCTCCTTTACTAAATTATCATAGACATCTTTGTCTAGATCATCAGAGGTAAATGTTAATTCTGGGCTAATCCCAAATCTTTCTTCAACTAATGTCACCTAATGCCTCTCTGTTCTTCAAATGAGCCTCTTGGATATCTTCTTTGGATTGACCAAAATAAGCTACACCAAGATGATCTCTGATCATAATATCTTTCACACTTTGGTATCGATCTTCCTTATCATCGTAGACGATAAATTCTCCAAGGATACGACCGAATTTCCCTGTGGCGTCTTTGTGGGTGCGTAGAGTTGACTCTTCCCCCAATGCGGCTTTAAGAAACTCCTTCGCCATAATTCCGTATTGCTTTTCAACTTGGTCTCTTGTCCGGCTTTCAGGAGTGTCAATTCCATATAATCGCACTCTTTGGTTACGATACCATATTCCGAAACCGAGATCAACATCGATATCCACTGTGTCACCATCCACCACCTTTACTATTTTTGCTTTATATTCGTACATCTATATATTCCTCCTACCAGATCCTTTTTGGACCGTTAGATGTAAATTCTAGTTTGGCCATACTACCAACGTAGTGATCAAACTTCTCAACATATCGTAAGTCGATATTTACTTTTCCTTCTACAGAAACTGTTAGAAACTTTTTAGGGTTAAACTGAACAACATCACATATGAGATTTTTCCCATTATCAGTACAATGTACATGGGTTTCTTTTTCATATGATTCCACTTGCTTTATATTTCTCATTTTATTCTCACTTATAAAATATATGGTTGTCTATTATTACGACCTCTTCCAAATAGTTGGACCAATTTGGTTTTACGTAATCTGCATGATACCACAAAGATCCTTCTGTGATATCTTCGAAGTCTCCTCTTAGTATTAGATCAGCAACTCTAATTGATTCCAGCCATGTCACTGAGTCAGTTGGTTGATCTGATCTCCCATCACAATACCAAGAGAATTGGCATTGATTTCTGATCGGCATTTCTTTACCTTTCCAATTTATAAATGTCTTTGCTTGATATATCACATCGCAAACAGAGTTAGGAAATTGTTCGTCTTCAACTCTATTCATAACTACATCTCCTACTGCGAGCTTACCTGCAAAGGATTGATTTCCAGATTCAAAGTAAATGTTCTGTGCAAGACAAAATCTTTCCCCATCATAATCAGAAGCTTCTGATTGTGTAGCTGATAGTAATAATATAATTCCTAATAAAATGTATCCTATTGCTAATAGTGGTTTATCGTCCATGTATTCCTCCTAAAGGTTATTTCTAAAAATAAATTCAATTGCCCGTTCTGCTTCTTTTCCTAGATCTCTTTTGACATACCAATTCCCTGTGTCATTATCTAAGTCCCTACAGATATATTCTACTTCCTTCGAGGTAATAGGATATCCTCTGGACATAGCATTTCCAGCAATTGAAACCATAATCTGATACATTTTGTGATACCAACCGGTACCGGTGATTGACTTATATTCGTCAACTTGTTTTTGATTTACAAAAGGGCAGTCTCGATATCCTGTCCATGTAAAGTTAGTGTTATTGAGTTGTCCTTTTCTGTGTTCGATAATTCCTCGCTTGATTGCATCTGGAAGCTTATCGAAAAACGATCCATCTTGTACGATGTATTTATGTTTTGCCATGAGTTCATCGGGGTCCATGATTTTCCCATTTTGGGAAAAGATGAAGTTGTAGGCATTTTTGTATTTACTTGGTACGTAAAACATTCTTGAGAGGTCTTTTGTTTGGACATCTGCGATTTCTCCAATTTCTTTGTTTAAGGCATACCAAAAGTGTTTAATCTTTTCTTTTGGTATATGATCTGTAAGTGGGAAGACTAACCTAAACTTTGGAAAGTCTTTTGTTGAACTTGCTGTAGAATAGCAGACATATCGATATTGATCATATTTTTCCTTGATCATATTAATGTCTCCTTCATAGTCATCTACATCGACTATACCAAAACCACCCCAGGCGGTCACATTATCATTGGACCGTGTAGAACCTGGGATGTAAACCGCCGGGGAAATGAGCGGTGCTTGCTTTTTGGTTTTATACTTATCTGATTCTGATAACCTATACAATATTTGTTCAAACTCATCGAATGAATTATAGTCCATTCGTTTGTTTGTTTTATTATCGTATATGTTATCGAATATTGTTAAGCTTACCATGATTTCCTTCATGTGATGGGTTTTTCCAACCTTCTGGTTTAATTAGGTCAGGTAATCCTAATGGATTAGGTCTTTCTTTTTTTACGCCAACCATCTTTGACATATTTGCTTTCAGAACTTCGTCCCAAGCTTTATGGGAATCAACACCAAATGCCTCAAGTGTACCAATTGCTACAACACATAGATCAATTAGTCCATCAACAATTTCTTCTGCGTCCATCCCAATAAGGGCTGTTTCAGTTTCATCGAGTTCTTCTCTTAGAAAATCAATACGAAACTCTAGATATTGTTTAAGCTTATCTGGATTGTTTTCTACCCATTCATTCACACCATACTTGGTCTGCATATCCTGGATATCTTTTACCCAATCTTTGCTCATGTTACGATCCTCTTTTCAGGTACTGAGATCCCAGTAGTAAATTGTCTATGATTATCAACCAGGTCATCAACTGGATCCACCATAAACATGATGTGATTACCATCAATTTCAATACCATCCTTAGCTTTTGTATAAGGCATAAATGGCATAAATCCAATCTTACCTTCTCCAGCTGGAATAAGAATAATCGGATCAATCAGAGTATAAGTGTTATCTGAAAGATCCCCCAATTTTACTTCTGCGACTATTTCTTCACCAGATACTAGTCTAACTAATTTCATGTTTTTCATAATGCCTCCATTATACCATAAAAATTCATGTTTGTAAATACCCTTTTATGTCATTAATGACTTTGGGTTCCAATTCTGGATCGTTCCACATTCTATTTAATCCACTCGGATGAGGGACTTTTAAATGTTGAATATCCAATCTTTTCATTTGATCACTTGGTATATTACCAAGAGCAATGATCTTTTTATATCCCCTCAGTCTTTGCATAAACTCTTGGGTTTCTATCCCCTCAAGTTTAGTCCTAGTTGTTTTAGTAAGGAATACGTTTGTCAATTTCCATTTGAACCTATCAACACCAAGCTCATCCATCCATTTAGTTATACGACGTCTCGTAGGAGACTTGTCAGGAGGATGATTACCTGGTGCTGATCCGACAAAAACTATTCTATCCAAAAAAGTCCTCCAATGTAGATATCTTTTCAGATGACCAACCTATCGCATTTAGGATAGGATCAATCACGTCCAAGAATGTTTTCTTAAATTGTAATTCATAGTCCACATATTTTTCCAATCCCAATTCCTTCGGTAAGAAGTCCGGAAAGGCAATAACATTTTCTTTGATTGGATTTGGGGTTTTAAGATAGATGAATTTAATCTTATCCCCGTTGTTAATTAAACTGTGAAGCTTTTCTAAAGCTTTGTCTTTGATCTCATGATTGTATAGCAAAGATCCACGAACATGAATTGGTGTACCTTTAGAATAGATTGTAGCTGAATCCCTATACTGAGTTAAGTTTGATACCCCACGAGGAAATGCTATTTCATGAGGGGGTAAAGTGTTGAAATAGTCTTTGAATTGACTAATAGCTGTTTGAACTTTTGATTCATTACCAGAAACGATAACTTTAAATATTTCTTTTAGTGCTTCACGTACGGGCGCAGGCGTGGAAGATTTGGTAGCTTCGATACCTATTACTTTAATTTTGGGATTAGCATATCGGACACCTTCGTTATCCAACACGTTTAGGATGTATCGCTTTTTAGCTGTCCAAATCCCACGATCTGCAATAGCTTCCCGTTTCATTCCCATACGATTTTCTATCCCACCAAGTAAGGTGAAAAGTTCATCATATGATTCTGCAAGAACTGGTTCTAGTTTTTCTTGTGCAACCTTATCCAAAAAGTCAACTGGACTTTCAGGATTGACCGCTTTGACTAGTGGTCCTAGGTTAACATACAAGGAGTCTGTGTCAATGGCCAATACGTAATCTGATTCAGTTTTGAGCACCTTATTGAGGTAGGTGTTAATAGCCCGTTCGGCCCATCGAATAATAAGTTGTCCGGATAATGTAATAGCTTCTGCGATTCGTTGATCGAAGAATCTGAAGTACTGGTTGCCCAAAGCACCATAAAGAGAATTAAGAAGGATTTTAATTGCCATTTGTCTGTTTTCATTGATAGCAATATCCCTTTCAATCTGGTAAAGTTTTTGTTTATCATTTTTGTCTACCTTTTGTAGTTCTTTCTGTGATTTAAGCATGGCCTTTTTAATGGTTACCCTTTCACTGTACATCTCATCGATGATCTTTGGAAGAACACCTTTTTGATCCACGTTAAAGAATTGACCATTTGCACCTAATGCCTTTCCGTTAAGTTCCACCTTTGGATTCTCTAAGAGTTTATCCACGTCGGTGGTAATCATTTCACCATCTGCAATTGTTTCGGGTGACATATTGTACTGCATAATGATTGAAGGATAAAGAGAGTTAAGGTCGAAAGAAACCACCCAATCATGCATACCAACTTGGGGTTCTTTTACATAACCACCAGGATATGGGGTTCTCTTCTTTTCTTCTGCAAATGGAACCACAACGTTTTGTGACCAAAGATCCCTAAAGATAATTGAGTCCCATATTGAAGTAGTACCAAATGTTTCTTTGTAGTTTACACCACCACGATAAGCAATTGTGATTGCCAAAGTAATGAGTCCAAGCTTATCTTCTAATCGATCCACAAGTTCTACGTCTTTGATGTTATAGTCTATAAACTTTTGATGATCACTTTTGTAAAGAGTATGAAGTGATCCATACTCTTCATAGGATAGTTTGTTTTCACCAAGTACCACGTGGGCAATGTGATCCAGCTTGTATGATTCTTGTGTTCCATATGAATACCCAAACTTTTTGAATAGTTCAAGATAGTCCATAACAGATATACCTTGAATTTCGTAAGTAGATTCCCTACCAATCATACGATTGATCTTTCTTTCTATGGGTTCTATACCCCATGGAGAAAGCTTAGAAGCATTTTCTTTTCCAAGATCTGGACCAAAGATTCTGTAAATCCGATTGATTAGATATGGCATGTCAAAGAACTCTACGTTCCAGCCAGTGATGACGTCTGGTGTCTGCGAGGGGGTAGACCAATGCTTTAGAAAAGATATAAGGAGATCTTTTTCGGTTTCGCATTTGTAGTAAACCACACGATTGGTTTTCATAATGGAAGAGCCTACGTTGTAATCCTGCAGACCCCAGACATAATAGGTGTTGTCGATATTGTTTTTGATAGTGATGGCAATTACTTCTTTCAGTGCAGATTCTGGTTCAGGGAATCCGTCATCTGAAGCCACCTCGATATCCAAACTTGTAACGTTGATTTGATTACGGTCGAATTTGATATCACCTGGAAATGCATCGTTAATGAATCCAGCTACATGTTTTGTGTTACCGTAAATGTGACGACCAGCTATACCTTTGTTCTTTTCTATCCATTCCTTAGCATCCCACATAGATTCGAATTTCACAGGAGCTACTGGTTTGCCATCAATGGATTTCCATTTAGTTGGCTTTGGTGTAGAAACAAATAAGGTCGGACCGTATTTGAATTTCTTTTGGACCCTTTTACCGTTTTCTAAACCACGGTATAGGATAAAGCTTTTGAAGCGTGAAACGTTTGTATAAAAGCTAACCATAATAAAGTAATAATTCCCAATTTAGATGTATATTATACCATAGGTTGGGGCCTTTGTAAACCCCCCTTTTGAAAAAAAGGTTGGGGGAAGTTTCCTCCCCCCGCATGAGTGATCAACTTAGAAGGAGATCCAGGAGAGATATACTGTAAGTGGTGCCAATGCTAATGTTGTCACGCTTATCAATACCATACCTAGGGTCTCTCTTACATCATCATATTTTAAGAACACATGTATTAGTTCTTTCATAATTATCTCCAGTAAAAAAGTTTATTACTTATCTACTGAGTGTTCGCTGATACTAGCCTTTCAAAAAAGATTTTTTCTTTGATGCCCCAGCAGACCCTATATCGATCTTCCTAGGACGCTTTTCTTCCGGAAGTTCTACTCTGGCGTTCACCACTAGTATTCCATCCACAAGATCAGCACCATCTATTACAACAAATTCTGAGATTCGGAAGGTCTTCTCAAATTTGCGTGACGAGATGCCTTTGTGAACATACTCACGTTCGTCTTTTGATTTTTCGCCTTTAACGGTTAGAATACCGTCTTTGACCTCAACGTCTAGTTCTTCTCTTGAAAAACCCCCAACAGCTAGTTCAATGAGAAAGTTCTCATCGTCCACCTTCACAATATTATGTGGGGGGTAGTTGTCAGAACCAGTCCTCGCTGATGCGTGGATCCTTTCTAGTTCGTCGAAGAGATGCTCAAATCCTAAGAATAATGAGCGTGGTACGTGCATGCTTAATTGACTTCTAGTCATAGTTATTTCCTCCTTTCTTAAGCAAGGTTAACAGAGACCCGAACCATTCGGCGTCTCATAGTACTATTTATCGTTTTTTCGATAATAGATTTAAAAAAATTAAGATTTTGTGTTACCAATATTATATTTTGGACACAATTCCCATTGATCTTTCTCTTTAAAAGGGATAACCTTAATTTGTCTCAATGGAGCAACATCACTCGCAGCTGAAGGGGTAACTAAGGTAATTAAACCCCAATCACTCAGTAGAGTTGCAATTGTGTTTCTCCTTTGAATGTCGTTATCGATCAGATTTGATGGCTTACCGT
>Ga0255772_10003080_pt1 | contig 16101 bp, 21 predicted proteins | sample 071ome_34_FD_179970 | JGI IMG/M metagenome (GOLD analysis project Ga0255772, IMG submission 179970) | Coastal salt marsh microbial communities from the Groves Creek Marsh, Skidaway Island, Georgia - 071411BT metaG (version 2) | ecosystem: Environmental > Aquatic > Marine > Intertidal zone >...
TTCGGTACATAAGTACATCAATGAAGAAGATTTTAGAAACGAAATTAACACTTATGAAGAACTACAAGTTAGTGGTTCACAATTTTAAATCAGAATAAATGGCGAAGAAAAAAATACTATTACTTTCAGATGATTTAAGAATGTCATCTGGTATTGCAACAGTATCTAAAGAATTTGTATTCGGAACTTTTGATAAGTTCGATTGGGTACAATTAGGAGCAGCAGTAAATCATCCTGATAAGGGTAAAGAAATAGATTTAGGAGAAGATGCTCGTAAAATTAGTGGAGTAGAAGATGCCTCTCTTAAAGTCATTCCTTGGAGTGGTTATGGAGATGCAAACATTCTACGAGAATTGATTATGAGACACCAACCTGATGCAATTCTACACTTTACTGACCCAAGATATTGGAGATGGTTGTATGAGATTGAAGCAGAAATCAGACAAAACATTCCAATCTTATTCTACCACATTTGGGATGACCTACCAGATCCTGATTACAACAGAGATTATTACGAAAGTTGCGATTGGTTAGGTTGTATATCTAAACAAACTTATGGTATTGTAAAAAGAGTAGGAGCAATAGAATCTGAAACAATCAAAAACTTAGAAGATTGGCAAGTAGATTATGTTCCCCATGGTATCAATTCTGATTTATACAAACCAGTAGAAGTACCCGAAGAATTTAGAAAACAAGTTCTTGGTGATAAAGATTACAAGTTCGTTCTTTTTTGGATGAATCGAAATATAAAACGCAAACAACCTTCAGATGTAATTTGGGCATTCAAACAATTCAGAGATGGGTTACCCGAAGAAGATAAAGATAAGGTATGTTTGATTATGCACACCGCACCTATTGACCAAAATGGTACAAACCTAATTGAAGTACAGAAGAAGATTGCACCAGATTGTGATGTTAAATTCTCAACAGATAGAGTATCACAACAACAATTAAATTATCTATATAACTTATCAGATTGTACAATCAACATTGCAGGTAACGAAGGATTTGGATTAGTAACTGCAGAATCAGTAATGGCAGGAACTCCAATCATCGTAAATGTTACAGGTGGAATGCAAGACCAATGTGGGTTCAAATTGGATGGTAAATATTTCACTGCAGATGATTATGTAGAGATTGGTTCGCTTCACGATTGGAGAAAGTGGGAAGATAAAGTAACACATGGTGAGTGGGTAAAACCAGTATGGTCAAGAGCACAAACTATGGTTGGTTCAGTTCCTACTCCTTATATCATTGATGATAAAGTTGACGTAGTAGAAGTTTCAGAAGCAATTCGTTATTGGTATGATATTCCAAGAGAAGAAAGAAAGAAACGTGCATTGGTTGGTAGAACAGAATTCCAAGGAGAAATGGGATTAAATCATCTAAACCAAAACAAATGTATGGCAGATGGTATCCTAAAAGGAATTGAAAATTGGAAACCAAAAGAAAAGTTTAACGTATATAAGATAAGATAATGAGTAAACCACTATTAGTATTTCAGGCACCAGTTGCAACTCGAAGTGGGTATGGTGACCATTCAAGAGATATCCTCAAATCACTATTTGAGTTAGATAGATACGATATAAAAATTGTACCAACAAGATGGGGTAATACTCCACAAGACCAAATTGACCCTTCATCGGAATTTGGTCAAAATATAATCCAAAATATAGTAACCCAACTTGATAGACAACCTGATATCTTCATTCAGATTTCAGTTGCAAATGAATTTAGAAGAGTTGGTAAATATAATATTGGAATTACCGCAGGAGTAGAAACAACTATTGCACCTCAAGAATTTATACAAGGTGGTAATCAAATGGATTTAATCATTACACCTTCCCAATTTACCAAAGATGTATTAGTTAAAACTTCTTATGACCAAGTAGATAAAAATACCAAACAAAAAGTTGGTGAATTAAAATTAGAAAGACCTGTTGAAGTTTTATTTGAAGGAGTAAATACAGAGATATTCAATGGTAAATCTTCTAAATCTATTTTAGATTCAGTTGATACAGATTTTAACTTTCTCTTTGTAGGACACTGGTTAGCAGGAGATTTGGGACAAGATAGAAAAGATGTAGGAATGATGATTAAAACATTTTGTACAGTTTTCAAAGATTTACCAAAGAAACAACAACCTGGTCTTATCCTTAAAACTTCACAAGCAGGATTTTCGGTAATGGAAAGAGAAGGTATCTCTAAAAAGATACAAGAAGTTACCAATCAGTTTGGTGATAAATGTCCTCCAATACATTTAGTATTTGGTGATTTATCAGAATCAGAATTAAATGATTTATACAATGATAAAAAAGTAAAATCAATGATTATGTTCACCAAAGGAGAAGGATATGGTAGACCACTTGCAGAGTTTGCATCAACCGGTAAACCAATTATCGTTTCCAAGTGGAGTGGCCATACTGATTTCCTACCAGAAGAAAACACAGTTTATTTAGAAGGTGAGTTAAAAGAAGTACACAAATCAGCAGCAAATAAATTTTTATTAGAACAAGCAAAATGGTTCACAGTAGATTATTCAAAGGCAGCTGGTAAAATCTACGATGTGTTCAAGAACTACAAAAAACACTTGAAATCTTCGGAAGGATTAAAAACCAACATAAATAAAAACTTTAACTTATCTAAACAAACTGAAGTTTTAAAAGGAATTTTAGACAAGTATGTTAAAGTACAACAAAAAGTAGAACTTAAATTACCAGAAATTAAGAAATTATAATGGCTTATACAAGACAATATAAATCATTTCTTAGACCCGAACGTAGAGTTCCTCGTTCTCAAATCAGACCGAGGAATATCTATCGTATCACAACTTATCGTGGTGGAGAACCTCCAACTCGTAGTGGAGAAGATGCACGATATATCTTTGTAATTGGTATTGTTGATGGAAAAGTTCATGCAATCAAACTAAATCCAATCAAACCTATTGATTTTACTATGTTTATCAATAAACTTAGAGATAAAAGAATACCAATAGGTTCAGACCAAGCATTAGAACTTCTACTCAAAAGATTTTCAAAAGATGGTAAAGGATTATTTGAATCTTATATTAAGAACAATTCTAAATTATATTCTCGTTCATTGGGAAATTATAGAACTTATCTTTTGAATAGTATTGTAAATGTATATGAAATAAGATTTGAAGAAGATTTTCTTAGAGGATTATTTAAGGAAGGTGCAACCAAATCTACTATGAGAGAAGATATTCAAGACGAAGTAAACGAAGATACAGATGAAAATTAGTTACGCAATAACAGTACATAATGAGTTAGAAGAACTAATGAAGTTATTGGATTTTCTAAACAACAACATACGAGAAGAAGATGAGATTGTAATTCAGTATGATGAAGGTGGTGTAACTGATGAAGTATTGGAGTTTCTAAAAATCAAAAAAGAAATTCATGGTTATACTGTTATAGGATTTCCTCTAAACAAAGATTTTGCATCCTACAAAAATAATCTCAAACAAAATTGTACTGGTGATTTTATTTTCCAAATCGATGCAGATGAAATCCCACATGAGGTTATGCTTCAATATCTTCCACAAGTTCTTGAAGATAATCCAGTTGATATTATCTTTGTACCACGAGTAAATACAGTTGATGGATTAACTCAACAACATATAGATAAGTGGAGATGGAATGTAAATGAAAAAGGTTGGGTTAATTGGCCAGATTACCAAACTCGTATTTATAAAAATACAGAAGATGTAACTTGGATGAATAAGGTACATGAAAAAATTACTGGTTATGATACATTCTCAAACTTCCCAGCGGAAGAACATTGGGCACTGTATCATCCAAAGAAAATAGATAGACAAGAAAAACAAAATCAATTTTACGAAACAATATAAGTTATGGAAGGAAAATTTAGACCATTAGGAGACAGAGTCCTAATTAAACCACACGAAAAGAAAGAAAACAAAACTGCAAGTGGTATTATCATCGCAGAATCTGCAACACAATCACAAAAAGTTTATGGTGATGTAGTATCCATAGGAACCGGTATCTTTTCTCAGAGTGGAGATAGAATACCAATGACCGTAAAAGTTGGTGATGTTGTGATGTATGAAAAAGGACAAGGTACAAACGAGATAGAAGTCGGTACTGAAAAGTATTTACTATTCAACGAACACCAATTGATTGGTATAGTAAGTAAATAATGTTCGTAGAAACTAAAAAAAGAACAATACTAAAAACTTTCAGTTGGAGGGTAGTAGCAATACTAAACTCCTTCTTAGTATTGACTGTTAATGTAACAGATAATAATTTTTTGAATGCACTTTACATGAACATTACAGGTTTCATAGTGTATTATTTTTTTGAAAGAATTTGGAATAAAATAAAATATGGGAGAATAACTGAATGAAAATATTAGTAACAGGAGGTGCTGGTTTCATAGGAACCAACCTCATCAAAAGATTATTAAAAGAAGGTCATGAAGTGGTATCACTTGATGATTATGAAACTGGACTTCAAGAAAATGAAGTTGATGGGGCAACATATATCATGGGTGATATTGATTCACTTACTTATTGGAAAGGAGATGGGTTTGATTTATGTTACCACTTAGCAGCACTATCTCGGATTCAACCTTCATTCGAGGACCCAACAGAAACTTTTAGAGTAAATACACAAGGTTGTCAAGTTGTAGCAGAATGGGCAAGATTAAATGGAGTAAAAGTAGTTTACTCTGGTTCATCTTCAAGATGGCATGACCCATTCCAATCACCTTATGCCGCATTCAAACACATGGGAGAAGAGGTATTTAAATTATACAGACAAACTTATGGGTTGGATGTTGAGATATGTAGATTCTACAACGTATATGGACCAGATGAAATCATAGATGGAGATTGGGCAGCAGTAATTGGAATTTGGAGGAGACAAGTTCGTGATGGTTCTCCGATATCAATCATAGGTGATGGAGAACAAAGAAGAGATTTTACTCATGTAGTAGATATTGTAGATGCACTTTACAAAGTAGGTATGGGTTCTGAAAAACATGAAGATGCATGGGAATTGGGAACAGGTACCAACTATTCAATCAATGAAGTGTATGGATTATTCAAAGAAAAGTTTCCACAGATAGAATCAATTTATTTACCAGACCAACCAGGTAATTACAGAAAAACTTTAAGAGAAAACGATGATACTCTTGAAAGATTAGGTTGGAAACCAGAAGATAGATTAAGAGATTATATTCAGAGTTTATGATTGGAATAGTAGGACAAGGTTTTGTTGGTAATGCAGTTTACCAAAAGTTTAAGAACTATTATGATGTTCTTACCAATGATTTGGATGAAAATAAATCTACAGCAACATTAGAGAATTTAACTCAAATGTGTAGTACTATTTTCTTATGTTTACCAACTCCAATGAAATCAGATGGTAAATGTGATACTTCTATATTAGAAAAGGTTTTAGATACAATTGATTTACTTACAGATAATTTAGAAACGAAAAAAACAATAGTAATTAAATCTACAATACCACCTGGTACTACTGAAAAATTTAATAAAAGATATGAATCATTGGATATTGTATTTAATCCAGAATTCTTAACTGAAAGAAATGCAGTAAAAGATTATGAAAATCAAAATAGAATAATTTTAGGAGGACCAAGACCTGCAACTACTGAGCTAAAACAAATCTTTTCAAAAGTATTTCCAAAAGCTCATATTATCAAAACAGATTCCACTCATGCGGAAATGGTAAAGTATTTAACAAATAGTTTTTTGGCAACCAAAGTATCTTTTGCAAACGAGATATATCAATTGTGTGATAAATTAAATATTGATTATGATAAAGTTGTGGAATATGCAACCCTTGATGAAAGATTAGGAAAATCTCATTGGGGTGTACCTGGCCATGATGGTGATTTTGGATTTGGTGGGCATTGTTTCCCAAAAGATTTAGCAGCACTACTTCATCTAAGCGTTGAATTGGGTACAATAAACAATGTTTTACTTGCCACTTCAAATACTAACGATGAAGTTAGAAAATTCAGAGATTGGGAACAAATGAAAGGAAGAGCAGTATCATGAAGATAACTTTTATCTATGCATATGAAGGAGAAGAATGGTCAACACCAATGGCTCTTGCAAAAGAGTTTGAATCATTAGGTTGGGAAGTTGAGTTTGTTTCTATTGGTTCTAATAGATTACAGAATTGGAATGAAACTCAATTGAAAGAATGGATTGATTCTAAACCAAAAACAGATATTGTTTTGTTTATGGATTGGGGTAGATTTGATTCACTTCTGTTGGATAAAAATTTAGTAGATGCATTTTGGGTACAAGAAAGTGGTGATGACCCACAAAACTTTGAAAGAAACTTTCCAAAATCATCAAGGTTTCATATTACACTCTCACCTGATTCAGATGCAACTGAAGAATATAAGAAACGAGGTAGAGATGCTTATTGGTGGACACATTTTGCAGATACAAGAGTTCAGTTTCCAATATTATCAGAACCGGAATATGTTGCAGTTACAACAAGAGGTAGAGGAGGTTCAGAATTTTTAGATACAATTACTCAACATGGTGGTGGTACTATTGGTAACAAAAACAATATGGGTCCAGATGAACATACTGAATTTCTTAACAAAGGAAAAATGGTTATTCAACATTCAAGATGGGGAGAGGTAACTCGAAGATTATTTGAAGGAATGGCTTGTGGTAAAATGGTTTTATGTGATAGATTAAATGAATCAAAAAAACTTCACGAACTATTTAAAGAAGGGGAAGAAATTGTTTTTTTTGATGATATGATAGATTGTATAAACAAAATAAATTATTATAATGAAAACGATAAGGAACGAGAATTAATAGCTACTAATGGATTTAAGAACGTTTTAGAAAACCACACACAAAAACAAAGAGTAGAATTTATAATTAAAAAATGGAAAGAATATGCAAAGATTTGATATTTTAAATTTATTATCTTCAAAATATGGATATGAAGATTATTTGGAAGTTGGTTCACAGTATTTGAATAACTTCAATAGGATACAAGTAAAAAACAAAACTTCAGTTGAACCATACCCTCCTGAAGAATTCAAATCTCAGATAGATTATTTACTAACCTCGGATGATTATTTTGAACAATTAGATAAAGATGTCAAATTTGATTTAGTTTTTATCGATGGGTTGCATCATTGGGAACAAGTTATTAAAGATGTTGAAAATTCTTTAGACCATTTAAAAGAAGGGGGTTCTATCCTATGTCATGATTGTTTACCTACTACCGAAAGAGAACAATTAAGAGATGACCCTGGTGGAAGTTGGATGGGTGATGTTTGGAAGGCTATGTTCGTTTTAATGAAAACAAGACCTGATTTAGAAATAAACATTATTAATACTGATTGTGGATGTGGACTTATTCAAAGGGGCAAACAGATGACAGTTAATTTTGATGATAGTGATATGGACTGGAATTTTTACCTGAATAATAGAAATAGAGTTTTAAGCATAATATCACCATCTGATTTTATAAAAAAATTAAATGGATAACTTAAATTTAAGTATTGGTATTTTATCTTGGAAAAGTGGACAAACTCTTGTAAATAGTTTAACAACTTATTTTGAAAGACAGTTTCTTCACCAAGTAAATGATGTTTGTATCTTGTTTCAAGAAGTATCAGAACAAGATAAACAAATAGCAAATCACTTTGGTATTCCTTATATTGGATTGGAAAGAAATGTTGGTATCGGTGAAGGGTTTATCAGATTGACTGAACAGGCTCAAACTGATAATGTAATGGTTTTAGAACATGATTGGAAACTTATTGAAGATAAACAAACTACAATAGATAGATTAAAGAGTGGTTTAGAACTGTTAGATAGAGGATATTCTTGTGTAAGATACAGACATAGAAAAGAACCAGGATATCCACATTTTTCATTTAAATATCAAGGTAGAGAATTAGATTATTATGATGAAGAGATTGAATGTACATCTCCACACCTATTAGATTCAGTTCATTGGACAGACCCTGCGGAACAATTTCCACAACACATTGGTAAAGATGGTGAATATTTTACAACAACATCTCGATATGGAAATTGGACAAACAATCCATGTTTGTATAAAAAAGATTTTTATTTAGAAACAGTTAAGCAATTTGCAGGAACAGGTATTGCTTTAGAAGGTAATATTTCAAGATGGTGGGCAAAACAAACATATAAAGTTGCTCATGGTGAGGGATTATTTAAACATTTAGATGAAGGTAAACATGGGAAATAAAATTAAACTTATAATATTTGATTTAGATGGTGTATTAGTTGAAGCTAAAAACATACACTACGATGCACTAAATGAGGCATTAGGAAACGAATATGCAATTAGTTGGAATGAACATTTATCAACATATGATGGATTAAAAACTACTCAGAAACTACAAATGTTATCTGAAAAGAAAGGATTACCAATAGATGACCACAAAACTATATGGGAAGATAAACAAAAACTAACACTTAAAAAATTAAGTGAACTAACTCCAAATGAAATTTTGATTGACTTGATGAGAGCTTTATCAGAATCAGGTTATAAACTTGCAGTATGTTCTAATTCAATTAGAAAGACAGTATTGACTGTACTTTCAAAATTGGGTATTATGGAATATATGGATTTGGTTATATCAAATGAAGATGTAAAGAATTCAAAACCACATCCTGAAATGTATTGGAAAGCAATTTCAATGATGAGTTGTTTACCAGAACAAACTTTAATAGTAGAAGATTCACCTTATGGATTACTTGCCGCATCTCGTTCTAAATCACACATATTACGAGTAAAGAATCCATCAGAAGTTAGATTTAAAAATATAATTAAAAAATTAGTAGAAATAGACATGGGAGAACAACAAACAACACCAGCATGGACAGATGAAAATCTTACAGTATTAATTCCAATGGCAGGAGCGGGAAGTAGATTCCAACAAGCAGGATATACTTTTCCAAAACCACTAATCGATGTAAAAGGAAAACCTATGATTCAAGTAGTTGTAGATAATCTAAACATCAAAGCAAACTATGTTTATGTAGTACAGAAAGAACATAGAGAAAAATATAACTTGGATACCTTACTAAATTTAATCACACCAGGTTGTAAGATTGTTGAAGTAGATGGATTAACAGAAGGAGCGGCTTGTACGGCATTGCTTGCTAAGGAACACATTGACAAAGACACCCCATTATTCTTTGCTAACTCAGACCAATTTGTTGAGTGGGATTCAAATGAATTTTTATACAAGATGAATGAAAGTGATGCTGATGGTGGGATTGTATCATTTAGAGCAACACACCCAAAGTGGAGTTTTGCAAAAGTAGATGAACAAGGATTGGTAACTGAAGTTGCAGAAAAGAATCCTATCTCAGATATCGCAACTGTTGGGTATTACTATTGGAAAAAGGGTTCGGATTTTGTAAAGTATGCAGAAGAAATGATTGAGAAAGATATCAGAGTTAACAATGAGTTTTATGTTTGCCCTGTTTTCAACCAAGCAATCCAAGATGGAAAAGAAATTCGTACCTTTGATATTCCTAAAATGTGGGGATTGGGTACACCAGAAGATTTAAAGTTTTATTTGGAAAATTATAAATAATTTCGTATATTTGTAGTTATGAAAGTTGCATTAATGCTAACAGGTTTAGCAAGAAAAGTAGAAGAAGGATATTTTTATTATTGGAAACACATAATAGAGAAATATAATCCTGATATCTACTTACATTGTTGGAAGGATGAAGAATGGGAAAAGGTAATTTCTACATACGAAAATTATAATGTAAAATTATTAGATATACAAGAACCATTTTCTTTCAAAGAATATACAATTGGTATTGAGGCAGATGATGATAAATCAAGACCTACTCTACCTTATGAAGTGGCAGGAAACTTTAGAGGATTTCCTATGTTTTATAGTTGGCAAAGAACATCTAATAATATATCTGATAATTATGATGTCTTAATTAGAAGTAGATATGACATGGGGAATCCAACTCCACTAAACTTGGATAATCTTGATTTTTCAAAAATAAATGTATCATCCAAACATTGGGGAGGAAATCCAATACCAGATGATAATTTACTTGTAACTAATCAAGAAAACTTTGATATTATATTTAAAGACTGTTTTGATAATCTAATAGAAGATTCTCAAAAAACAAAAAGAATATTTTTTCAAGAAAAAAACTTTTTACATTTACTAGAAAGAAAAGGTATTAGTAATTTAATTGAAGAAAGACATGAATTGGCTTTTGATTTATTAAGAGAAAACAAACTATGGTATTAATATCTCATAGAGGAAACATAAACGGTAAAACAGATAGAGAAAATCATCCAGATTATATTGATGAAGCCATATCACTTGGATATGATGTTGAGATAGATGTTTGGTGTAAGAAAGATAATCTTTATTTAGGACACGATAATCCTCAATATGAAATAAATTTAAAATGGTTAAACAATAGAAAAGATAAGCTTTGGATACATTGTAAGAACCATGATTGTTTAGTTTATTTCAACACATTAGAAGATATGGGAGATGATTATAACTATTTTTGGCATCAAGAAGATGATATAACTTTAACTTCTATGAATTTTATGTGGGTATATCCTGGAAAACAACCTATACCAAATAGTATAGCTGTTTTACCTGAATGGAAAGATGATGATGTTTCTCAATGTATGGGAATTTGTTCTGATTATATAAAAAAATATGAGTAAAGAAATAATAGGTTTTACGGCTGGTAACTTTGATTTATTACATCCTGGTTACATTTATACATTTGAAGAAGCAAAAAGACATTGTGATAAATTTATAGTATTTCTTCAAAGAGACCCATCTGAGCATAGAAAATCAAAATATAAACCAGTAATTCCTATCTATGAAAGGTATAAAACTTTAATGTCAATAAGGTACATTGATGATGTTTATATTTATCAAACAGAAGAAGATTTATTAAAGTTGATTAAATTTTTTAAACCAGATGTAAGAATACTTGGTGAAGATTATATAGGTAAGTCATTTACTGGTGATGATTTAGATATAAAAGTGATATATACAACTCGTTCTCATGATTGGTCAACAACTAAAATAAAAGATTTAATTACAAAACAAACAATCAAACAAAATCCATCTGTATTAGACGATGCCTAAAACTTTTTTTAAACTATATGGATTGGACCATTCGGGTTCACATTATCTGGCTTGGTTATTAAATAATAATTACAAAAATGTGGTTATGCTCCATTCACATACAGGATGGAATCATGGAGAAATAGTTACTGAGTTAACATGGAATAGTTCTGAATGGAACCATGATAAGTACGAACACAATGATAAAAAAGAACATGGTAAGGCTCTAAAAAGAGAAAGATTAAATACAGGTGAAAGTGTACTAATATACAAAAACGAAATAACTGAATTATATCAAACAAAAAAATTAATTTTACTTTGTTTAATTAGAAATCCATACTCTTGGTTAAATAGTTTTAATATAAAACACGATAAATCATATAAAACTTTGGAAGAATCTCTTATCAGATGTAGACGTGTAAATTTAAATTACTTTAACAATACTTGGCCTAATAAATTTCTTATAAAATATGAAACTTTGAGAGATGATACTAAAAACTCAATAGAAAAAATAGGTAAGGCTGTTGGTTTGGGTGAGATTTCTAAATTTAAAGATACTAATTCTGATGTAGCAAAGGGAGGTGAATTCCAACGTATAGATGTTACGAGAGAAAAATGTATTGAAAATCAATCAAAACACTTTAATATATCAGAAGAGAAAACTTCAGAATTAATAGATAAGTATATAACAGAGGAATTGCTAAGTAAATATAATAGATTACCATGAAGATAGGAATTAATTTGGTTGGGGTTTCGTATAATGATGGAACTATTGGTAGATATAGAAATTTTGAAGATGCACTTGATGGATTTATTGGAAATGTTGTAAATCCTTTAATAGAACAAGGCCATGATATTTCATATTATCTTTTTACTTATGATAGTATCAAAAAAGATGATATATTAAACACATATCAACCTGTAAAAAAATATACATTTTTAGACCAAAACTTTAATAGAGCCGGTGGTGGAGATAGATTATCAAATAATATTAAACTTATTTCGTATTCTTATATAAAAAGTTTAGAACAATTATTGGATGAGGATTTAGATTTGATTATATCTACTAGATATGATATTTCTTTTAACGTAAATCCTTTTAAAGAATTTGAATATGATTTTAATAAATGTAATTATTTATGGAGAGAGCCTGAGTTTACTCATGTTCCTATTGTGAGTGATACTTTTATTGTATTTCCACATTCAATGACTCGTAATCTAATTAGTGCTATCATTGAAATGGAAACAAATCCTCCACATGGAGTAGGTCATGCAATGCATAATATTTATATTCCAATGTGTAATCAAGTAGGAAAAGACAAAGTTAAAATTGTATGTGAAGATTATCATAGAAGTCATACCAATCCATATTATGAACTAACAAGAAAAGAATAATGAAAATAATAAATTACAATACAGGAAAATATAATTTTAAAGATTATATCCAAAAGGCTTTAAATACAAATACTTTATCTTTTATACATAAAAATGATGATTTTATATATAATGAAAAGTTTAAAAGAGAGAATGACCAATCTACTCATTACCATAAACTTTATTATGATTTTTCAAGAACAGCTGAGTTTACTGAATTATTTAAATCATTTATAGAGGGAGTGGTGAAACCTCAATTTGGTGAAGAAGTTGTATATCAAACCATACCAACTTTTAGATTACATTTTCCTGGTAATATTGCAGTTGGTGAATATCATAGAGATAGAAATTATAGAGATGAAGATTGGGCAAGTAGAGTAAAAGAATCTAATTTCTTTTTACCCTTTACTGATGCTTTTGGGACAAATACAATTTGGGTTGAAAGTGAAGAAGGTAAAGAAGATTTTTCACCAATGGAAGTTGAGTATGGACAGATAGTAATGTGGGATGGTACTAATTTATTACATGGTAATAAAACAAATGAAGAATCAACAACTCGTGTAAGTTTTGATTTTAGAGTAATGCCAATGAGTAGATACGAACCATCAGAACATGGTTCTATCAATACAAAATCTAAATTTGCTCTTGGTGGATATTATAGTAAAATATGAGTATAGTAAGTGGTTATTTATGGGGATATAAGGATTATCAAGCTGGTGATAAATCCTTTGAAACATTTAGAAAATTTTATCCTGATGGTGAATTGTATTTAAAAGTTGATTTAGGAGGAGATGAATCTAATTATAAATCAGTAGCTGAAAAATATAATGCGGATTATTCTATCAATCCTATAAATGTAGGCAAATGTGGAGATTGGGATGGAATATATACTATTGGAAGAGAATGTTGGCCATTAGAAAATACTTTAGTTTGGTTAGAAGGAATATATTCTGCTTGTAAAAAAACTAAATCAAAATATATGATTGTGTTAGAAGAAGATGTTTTTTTATTAAAACCCATTTCTGTTTTAAAACAAGAATTTGGTATTGCTATAGTAAAAAATAGAAATAATTTTCATAATAGAATAACTCAATTTATAATGGATGTTGGTGGTAATATTATTACAAATGGATATGGAGGATGTGGTGGTGCAATAATTAATACTGAAGTATTTATTAAAGGATATGATTCTTGTATAGATAGACTAAAAGATGAATGGAATGATATTAGAAATTACACTAATAGGATAGGGTGGTCTGATATGATTCTACAAGTTGTTGTAATGTGTGGTGGAGGTGAAGTTGTTGTAAATGAACAGTTAGTTGAACCCTGGATGCAAGAACAAGGATGGATACCCGATAGTTGGAAAAACTACGAAATGGTTAATTATTTAAAAGATATTACTGAATTATGATTATATTTGGATGTATAACAAAATACACACCTACTGATTTATCACCATACGTTGAATCAATAGCAAGAAGTGGATTCAAAGGTAGAAAAATTATGTTGGTATATGATATACCTCAAGAAACTATTGATTATTTAAAATCAAAAGAATGGGAATTATATGGTTCAGAGTTACAACAACATATAATATTACAAAGATTTAGAGATGGATATAAACTTCTTGAAAATTTTGGTGAAGAAACTGTAATATGGACAGATGTTAAAGATGTTGTCTTTCAAAAAGACCCAACTAATTGGATAACTAAAAATATGAAGAAAGAATTATTATCTTTCTCAGAATGTATTACGTTTAAAAATGAGGAATGGGCTGTGGTAAATGCTGGAACTTCTTTTCCTATGGAATGGGAATGGTTACAAAACAAAACTTCATACTGTGCTGGAACAATTGTTGGTAAAGCAAATGCATTAAAAGATTTATTTATTGAAATTTATAGATGGAGTATGACAACTTCAAATCCTGACCAATTATCTGACCAAGCGGCATATAATGTTTTAATAAATTTAAATCACTTTAAAGAAAACGTTCAGTTTGTAAATCAAGAAGAGGGATTTGTAACTCAAATGAATACTGTTTGGATTATGAAAGAGAAATACAAAGATTTTTTATTAGAACCACCTCCTATTGTTGAAGATAATGGAACAGTTAAAAATCAAAAAGGAGAAGAGTTTTGTTTAATCCATCAGTATGATAGAAATCCTAATTTAAAAAATATTATTTATACTAAATATAGTTTATGAGAAATGTGATTGGAATTTTCATATTACCATATGAAATAGATGATTTAGAAATAACATTAGAAAATCTAAGAAAAGCTTCTTACTACTGTGATGGTAAAAATGAAATTATATTGGATGTAACAATGTGTACTTCTGATGATATGGTAGATTGGAAACATTCATCTGTCCCCAAAACTTATTTTGAAGATAAATTTTTGACATTATCTAACAAAACAGATTGGTGTGTAAAATATTTTAGAAATAGTGAAACGATAAAAGGATGTCTTTCTCATAGAAAAATGATGTTAGAAACTTATAAAGATGCAGATTCTTTTACATGGTTAGATACTGATATTGTTTTTGATGAAAGAACATTTTCTTATATACAAAATACCATTCTTCAAATTTCTGAGTTGACTAATTATTTTATAATTACGCCAGAAATTGTAAAAGTATGGGATAATACTTGGGATTGTATCGTAAATGAAAACTTTTTAGATAGCCCTCTTAACTATCAAAAAACAAATAATCCATATAAAGATAGTGGTTTAAAAGGTGAGGTTTCTATTGAAGAGGTTGTTAATCAAATAGAAGGACAACCACATTTTAAATTTGCAGGAGGTTGGTTTTCTACAATATCATCTACATTATTAAGTAGAGTTGGTCTTCCTGAATCATTTGGACATTATGGACCTGATGATACATTTATAATGTGGGCATCTCATATTTTAAAAGAAAAAAACAAAGTTGATATTAAACAGTTCAAAATGAAAAATCTTGTTGTATGTGAAAATTACAAGTATAGAAATAGTGTTCATATGAAAAATCACATACTTCCATATGATAGAAGAATTGAGTTTCGTTCTTTAGGGGAAACCCACTTTTCAGAGGAATTGGAAAAAATAAATTAACACATAAAACCCACGAAAGTGGGTTTTTTTATTAAACCTCATCATATTTATAAAGGAATATGTTATAGAAACTTGTTACTTCATTAGTTTCAAAAATTAGTTTTATTTATTGGTTTTGTAAATAAGTTATGTAATCTAAAATAGGAGATTACTTTTGAAAGACTTTTTACACAAGCTCTTGTTTGGTTTATCGGTGATATTGTTATTTTCAACATTAAAATCATCCAACCCAATCCAAGACACAACTATCTCAATCGGAGAGGTTACCAACGAAATCAGAGTTGGACCTTTTGCCGGCAACCCCGCTATGGCCTATGGAGTTCGTAATATCTTAGAAGAACTCTTAATGGATTTAGACTACGATTTAACGGATAATTCAGAAAAGAAAATCAACGTAAGGTTGGTATTTTTCGATATAACTAATATTGGTAAATCCATAGGGGTTTATCACAACAAGGTTTCACAAACACAG
>Ga0255772_10003087_pt1 | contig 16083 bp, 10 predicted proteins | sample 071ome_34_FD_179970 | JGI IMG/M metagenome (GOLD analysis project Ga0255772, IMG submission 179970) | Coastal salt marsh microbial communities from the Groves Creek Marsh, Skidaway Island, Georgia - 071411BT metaG (version 2) | ecosystem: Environmental > Aquatic > Marine > Intertidal zone >...
CTCAACTTGAATGTCCTGCTTAGCCAGACAAAGCGCAGCGGTTATGCCGCCGATTCCCCCGCCAGCGATCAGGACGTTCATTGGTTCTGTCTCAATCCCCGAGGGTGGCGATAGTCGGGAAACAAAAAGGGTCTTGCGGAATGCATGCTATCGGCTGCCCATCATCATTCGGGTTCGGATCTGCCGTCATAGGCGATCTTGCCGCCCACCATGGTCATCACTACCTTGGCATTCAGGATATTGTCGGCAGGAACGGTCATTAAGTCTCGGTCGAACACGGTGAAATCCGCGTACTTACCGACCTCGATGGACCCGCGAAGATGATCCTGAAAGGCACCGTAGGCGGGCCATATCGTAAACATCTTAAGGGCTGTTTCCCGAGAGACTGCCAGCTCAGGGTGCCAGCCGTCGCCCGACGTTCCATCCAATCGCTTTCGCGCGATTGCTGCATAGAATTCAATTCGGGGGTCGCCCAGTTCCACAGGTGCATCTGAGCCTCCCAGGATTTTTAATCCCTTAGCGACGAGGTCTCTCCAAGGGTAGGCATATTGCAGCCGTTCAGACCCCAGTCTGGCTGGAGCGAAATTCAGGTCGCCGATCCCGTGGCTAGGTTGCATAGATGGCAGGATCCCCAGTGAGACGAAGCGATCTTGATCACCCGGTTGAATGATCTGCGTATGTTCGAGGCGCCAACGTAAGTCACTGCTTGCCCATTCAGACCGAGGGGTGGCGTTGAAGGCCTCGTCATACCAATCGAGTAGCGAGCGCACAGCGCGATCGCCGATCACGTGCGTTTCGATCTGTACGCCGTCGGTGAGTGCCTGACGAAGAATCGGCATCAGCGTTGATTTTGGTGTCCTACCCATGAAACCGTTGTGGTCGCTATCGGCGTAGTTGTCGATGAGTGCTGCGCCGCGAGAACCGAGGGTCCCATCGATAAATACCTTGATGCCTCTGACATCGAGGAAATCATCATCCGTTTTTTCTCGGCCCCGCTTGAATCGCTCCTTCGCCTCTGACACCGGCACCGCGACGTAGACGCGATGGGTCATGTTCCCCTCTTGATGGATGGTCTTCAGGAGGTCTACCAATCGATAGGACATACCCGCGTCCTGCGTTTGAGTCCACCCCATGGCCGCATTCGCTTTGAGGCCTTGGATTAAATTGTCCTTCAGGTAGTCGTCTGTGTCGTCCGGCAAAATGGTGCGAAACGGTTTCATGGCGTTACCGAGTACATACCCCGTAGGCTCTCCGTCCTCGTTTCGATCGAATCGGCCACCTTCCGGGTCGGGTGTGGCTTTGGTGATCCCAGCAAGTCTCAATGCTGCCGAATTTACTAATGCGGAGACGCCGTCTGCCCGCGGCATGAAGAGCGGCTTTGTCATGGTGAAGGCGTCGACATCCTGTTTGGTGAGAAACCGCTGTTCATCGGTCCATTCCCGCTCGATCCAGCCGCGCCCTAAAATCCACTCATCCTCGGGTATGGCCGTTGCCCATTGCTCAATCGCCTGGACAGTGCCCGAGAGGGTATCGATCCCAAAAAGGCTCAAGGTTTTAGTTCGCCGGCCCACTCCCTCTAAATGTTGGTGCGCGTCGGTAAAACCCGGGAATATGATGCTTTGCCCTAAGTTGATCGTTGGAACGGACGCACATAAGGCTTGTTTACTTTGCGATTCGGTGCCCACGAAAGTGATTCGATCACCCAATATCGCTACGGTCTCGGCAGTCGGAGCCTTCGGATTGGCTGTATAGATACGCTGCCCCTTAACCAGTCGGTCTGCCTCGACGCAAACCGCATCTGCATCTGCGCCTGCCTCAGAATGCGGCAGCGAGGCGATGAGTAATCCAACGAGGACTAGACACCACTTCGAGGTCGGAAAAAAACAGTCGGCGAAAAAGGGTTTTATACAGCGATGCATGTCGTCTCCAAATGCGTACCCGTGAATACCTAGACAGGCAGCACATGCTTGTGCATTAAGGTTGGTAGGGGCTTAGCGATCTATTAGACCATGATTCGCTCCCTTAGCGAGCAGCCTAATAGCGCATGCTTTTCGGGCGCGGCGATTTTGAAATCGCAGCCTATGCCGACCCTGAAAATGGCATAGGATGCGGGGGTCGAACATCACTTTCTCTGTCGCTGGTTTTGGAGCACGCTTATGAAACGATCACCCTTTTTCTATGCCGTCATATGTCTGATGTTGACTGTCGATGCTTGGGCAGCGCCGATTATATTGCCGGGTGCGCCTGGGCAGGGGGCCAAAGAGTTAACGGCCGAGGAGGCGATCGAGATCGCGGATACAAGCTACACCCGAGATGATGCGAGATTTATGAGGGACATGATTCCCCATCATCAGCAAGCGGTGGTGATGGCTGAGTTAGTCGAAGAGAGAACCAACAATGAAGAGGTAAAAGAGATTGCCGGCCGCATCTTGACTGCGCAGGTCGATGAGATCGTGTTCATGACGGGTTGGCTCACAGAGCGTGGCGAGGAGGTTCCTTCCCCTCATGATGCTCATCAGATGCACACTTCTCACGACATGGCGGGGATGGCATCGCCTGAAGACTTGGAGCGACTGCGAGGTTCCGAGGGCGTTGAATTCGATCGCTTGTTTCTCACCTTAATGATTGCCCATCACGAGGGTGCGCTAGAAATGGTTGAAGATTTGCTTGATCAACCCGGCGCCGCCTATGACCCGGTCTTGTTTGAGTTTGTGAATGATGTGGATAAGGATCAGTCTTCTGAAATCGATCAGATGAACAAGATGCTGGTTGCGTTATCGCCAGATCCGCGAGCAAATCTCGCCGCTGGATTTGAAGATGCAGAGCAAGCGATACTCAACATGACCCTCATCGCAGCCCTACCTAAGCCTCCTGGATTTTTTGACCCGAAGAATCCCGCTGGCATGCCGCTCGCCAAGCCGAAAAAAGAGGATGAGGATGCCTCATCCGATGCGTTGCCGGAGGTTCAGGAAGGCCATCATCAGAATCACGCCGAGCACATGGGTAAAATGCCCGCTGATGATGCAGACCCAAGCGATGACACGGCAAACGATGAAGATGAGAGCGAGACCAGTGATTCGCAGGATGAGCAAAGCAATGATGACAATGAGTGGAGCGACCGTTCACCGCTCCTCAGCTTTTCAAACACCGATATGGCGTTCAGCCGCGACGTTTTGGTTGCGGGCAGCTATCACGGATTTAACGTTTACAAACTCGCGCCAGACGGTTTGCCCGACCTTCTAAGCTCGGTGGTATGCCCAGGTGGGCAAGGTGACGTCTCCATTGTTGGGGATCTACTGATTATGAGTGTTGAGCAAACGCGTGGCCGGGTAGATTGCGGGCTCGAGGGCGTGAGTGAAGACGTCAGTCCAGAGCGGTTTCGCGGGATACGCATTTTCGACATCAGCAATCTCGAGCGTCCTGTTCAGGTTGGGCAGGTGCAAACGTGCCGGGGCTCGCACACCCACTCCGTGGTGTCTGGGCTGGATGAAGCGGGTTCCATCATTGTTTATAACTCGGGTACGTCGCGCATCAGAGAGAATGAGGAACTTGATACCTGCTTTGGCGCTGAGCCCGGAGATGACCGAACGGCACTCTTTCGGATCGACGTGATAGAGATTCCGGTCGCAGACCCGTCAAAGGCGCGCATCATCGATAGCCCAGCGGTATTCGCGGACCCCGAGACAGGGCGGCTAGCGGGCCTATGGCAAGGCGGTGACCACGGTGATGGCACTCAAGAGACGTCTGAGACGGATCAATGTCATGACATCACCGTTTTTCCAGAGGCGAATATTGCCGCAGGAGCGTGTTCTGGCAACGGGATTATTTTTGATATCACAGACCCGAGGAAGCCAGAAAGAATCGACGTCGTGTCTGATAAAGGGTTCGCTTACTGGCACTCTGCGACCTTCAACAATGATGGAACAAAGGTGCTCTTCACTGACGAGTGGGGCGGCGGAAGTCGACCAAGATGCCGCAGTTACGACCCGCTAGATTGGGGCGCTGACGCTATCTATGACATTGTGGACGGCAGACTCGAGTACCGCAGCCACTTCAAAATTCCGGCTCCTCAAGTCGAAGAGGAAAACTGTGTTGCGCATAACGGCTCGGTAGTGCCAGTTCCAGGAAGAGATATCTTCGTTCAGGCTTGGTACCAGGGCGGGCTCTCGGTGATTGATTTCACCGATTCGCGCAACCCCATCGAGATTGCCTATTTTGACCGAGGCCCCATTAGTGATGAGCACCTCATCCTAGGAGGCTATTGGTCGACTTACTGGTACAACGGAAAGATTTATGGAACTGAAATCGCGCGTGGGCTCGATGTGCTCTCGCTATTGCCTAGCGAATACCTAACCGATCACGAGATTGCAGCTGCGTCGATGGCCAACCAGGGAGCGGTCTTTAACCCTCAGCAGCAACTCATGGTGACTTGGCCGACGCACCCAAGCGTTGCCCACGCGTATCTCGATCAGCTCGAGCGTGATAGCGCGCTGCCCGAGGACTCGGTGTCGCAGTTACGGTCAGCGCTCGATCGCAGTATGAATCAATGGGAGTCAGGTAAGCGGGATAGACGACTGGCGGAAACACTCGGGGCCGTACAGCAAGGCTTGATAGCGACAAGCGCAGATGGCTTGGTCGCGAGTCGCGTCAGTGCTCTCACCGAGCAACTGAGTGGTATTTCAGCGCGCTTCCAGTAAGGAAGGGGAGAGGGCTGAGTAACCGCTGGCGATGATAGGCAGTTCTGGATTCAGAGTAGCCTTGGTGCGCTCGCGGCTCAGCCTCAAAGCCTTGGCGCGACATTAGGCTTTCTAGGAGGTAGGGGCCACGAGATACAGGACAGGACATACAGGGTGTAGCGACGGACGAGGAGAAGAAGCCTCATCGATGTGTAATGCAAAGCTGTAAATAAAAGCTGTAATCAAAAAAGCCCGGGCAGTCATCCGACTGATACAACCCAAAAAAGAAAAAAGAAAAAATCAGAGTCTCTTTCGTTCTCTCCGGCGCTCAACCTTTTCAGCCATGGAGGGTGCCCGACCTGGCGTGCTCCAAGGGCAAACCGCCAAGCATAACGCGCAGCCATGATGTTCATTGAAAAACGGCAAGCACTTGTCGAAATCGACATACCATTTCTCCACTCCCCGAACTAATTGCTTCTCATCGGTGATGGCTCCTGCGGGGCAGTCGCGTTCACAAATCTGGCAGTTTAGGCAAATGTCGTCGACGTTTAGGGTGTCTTGCTGATCCGCTACTAACGGCATCTCCGTCAGTACCGAAGCCAGGCGAAACGAGGCGCCATAGCGACGATTAATGATGGATCCATGCTTGCCGAGCTCACCGAAACCGCAAGCCAGCGCGGGCGGAATCAAGTTGACCGGTCCTGCCATCGGGCCGCAGTGGCCTTCGGCGTCAAAGCCCTGGGTTCTTATCCAGTCCGCTAAATCTCTCGCGATTCGTTCACCGCGGGTGTACTGCTTTACGACCTCGCTTGAGGCCAGCGGCTCTGGCGCCGAACTCAATATCTCATGGTCCATGACTACGCCGAGCATGATGATCCAAGGCTTATCAGTCTCGCAGCCCTCAAAAATCCACAGGGGGTCCATGGGTGCGATTCCGACGAGTTCCGCGCCGAGGGCTGCGGCTTTGTTGTGGACTTTCTTATGCCACTCACCAGGATCTTTCGGAACGGCAGTCTCTGCAATCGCGACTGGCTTACGGCGCTGAATGGCCGTGCGTTCTTCAATCATTTGTTCGCGCCCCGGGGCTGGGTTTTTTGCGCTGTGCGCTCCCATCCACTGTTGGAGGTGACCATGGGGCGTCGCATCTGGTGCATGCCAATAAATGGGGCTGGGTGGCCTAACGTCTGTTTCGCCCAAGCCGTTGATGGTGTTGCCCGAAATATCTGGCCAGAGTCGCATTTGATCCGGGTCTGCTTGGAACTGTTGTTTCGCGATACGACGGCGAGGCATAGATTGGGCTCGGTTGGCTAGGGGTGAGGGTTCCCCCCAGGAAGGTAGCCGATTTATGGGCCGATCGCCAACTGCCTCAGTCCACTCGTCCCGCTGGGACCTGAAGTGTCAGGTCAATTGGGTGGGTTTGGCTTTATTTTCATATGACCATTGCCAAGCTTGTCTGCTGGGTGGCTCATCAAAACGGTTAAGAATTCTTTACGCTCTTTAATCGATCTTTAATCTGTTTAATGGAATCTTATTTCTTTCTTTAATCGTTCTTGCATCAATGTCCGGAAAATTGCCGACACCTCTTAGCGACGGAATCAGGAAATGAATCTGAAAACACTCATACCCTTGGTGGCGTGCCTTAGTCTGGCTGCTTGTGATAGCGGGGATATCAATATAAACCCCTCGACCACAGATAATTCAACCGATAATTCGGTCACGAATTCAAATAATACGACGTCAACCCCAGTCGCCGATGAGAATCCTTGCGCGTCCTACGTTAATTCGGGCGGGCAAAATATTCAGGGTGACTTTGATGGGACTCACTGTCGCTATTCACCTGCTTTCGCAGATGCGGGTAATAACATTACAACGGATCTGACCATTCCCAGTCTGGAGAACGGCGGTGTCCACGTGTTTGAAGGCAGCTTATTCGTTGGTGAAGCACATGCAAACAATGCAGAACTGGCGGCCGCAGGGATCATCGAGGGGGGCGATGGCCCCACGCTCACGATCGAAGCTGGAGCGACACTAGCTTGGCCGGATAACACGAAGTTCGTGATCATCAATCGAGGTTCGCAGATATTCGCCGTGGGCACGGCTGATAACCCCATCACCTTTACCGCAACAAAAGATGCTATCGAAGGATTAGCAGGACTTGAAGAAGTGCAGCTGTGGGGTGGCATGGTAGTTAATGGTTTCGGAGTATCCAATAAATGTGAGTACACCGGTACTCGTGGGAACGACCTTACGCTAGTAGATGAGTGCAACATCGCTGCTGAAGGTGCGGAGGGTCTGGATGAGTCTTACTACGGTGGTGATAACGATGATGACAGCTCGGGTCGTCTTGAATATGTGATCGTGAAGCACACGGGCGCTCAGGTTGCTAACGGTGATGAGCTAAATGGCATCTCTTTTGGCGGGGTTGGAAGAAACACGTTAATTAAGAATCTCCAGGTGTATTCGACTTACGACGATGGCATCGAGATGTTTGGAGGGGCCGTTAACTTTGAAAACTTTGTCGGCATTTATGTTCGGGATGACTCAATTGATATCGACGAGGGCTATATCGGATCTATCACCAACGCGCTCGTTATTCAGCAGGAGAGCGACGGTAATCGATGTGTGGAGGCAGATGGAATCGGATCCTACAGTTCGAAAACTGATGACTTTATCCAAGACATGTTTGCTCGCGGTTTGAACTCGAGGCCAAATATTACGGGGTTGACTTGCATTTTCTCCCCAAGTGAAGGGACCCATGATCCTGGTGCTGGGCTCCGGCTTAGAGAGGGACTTTGGCCCACGATCAGTCAGTCAATCGTCTTTGGGGCATATGCTGCAGAGAGGCTTGAGGGCGAGCATTGGGGGGTTCGTGTCGATGACACGGTGGCCACAAACGGTTTTCTAGCGGGTAATGCTTCGCTGTCAGATACTGTTTTTGCTGCGGTAACGAAGTCTTCAAAAACGATTGATGGGCAAGCGGTTGATGCCTGGCTAGAACTCAACAGCAATACTCTTTTCGCGGATATCGATGGCGTTATTGATCCCACCCAACTCGCGGATACCAACTTAATTCTGTTCAGCAGCGACAACCGCTACCACTCAGTACCGGTTGCTGAAGTTGTGGTGAATGACGAGAGCCTTCCAGCGCTTATCGTCGACACTCCAGCTTTGGGAGCAGTTACTGCGGTAGATGATTGGGCTGCGGGTTGGGCTTTTGGTCTCGACCAAACCTTCTGGTTTCAGGCCCCTTAGTTCATTTCGACAATACAAAAGTTGTGAGCTTTGGGTAAATCAATAACAGAAAGCAGGTAGGTATATGGTGCGAAGTATGATTCGCTCGTACGCTATCCCCGCGACCATCTTGTTGGTGGGGATGAGCGCCACGGCAACGGCGCTGGCCGCTGAGGGAGAGATAGTTGAGGCCCCCGCAATTGAAGAAGTTGTTGTGGTCGGGAAGTTTCTCAATGTCGCTCAGCAGCTATTGAATGAACGACGGGAGGAAGATTCCGTCATCGATGTCTTGGATACAGAATCCATCAGTCGCCTGGGAGACTCTACTGTTGCAAATGCAATGCGGCGCATGACCGGCGTTTCACTCGTAGGTGGCAAGTTCGTTTACGTTCGTGGTTTGGGTGAACGATACTCTTCCACGACATTAAACGGAGCTGCTATACCCTCGCCCGACTTGACGCGAAATGTTATTCCGCTGGACATTTTCCCTGCTTCTATCGTTTCGGGCCTATCCGTTCAAAAGACGTTCTCTCCCGATATTCGGGCTAACTTCGCGGGAGGGCTCATAGACGTAAGAACAACGGCTTTCCCAGAGAAAGGAAACAACTTCAGTATAGAAATAGGAAGCGGTGACAACTCTGCGAACAAAGGCACGCTCTATAGCTATGCTGGTGGAAGTGATGATAGCTGGGGCACGGATGATGGTACCCGGGCCTTGCCAGAGGGGCTCCTGGGAGCCATCGACACGTACAAGGGAAATCTCAGCCCAGCTACTATTCTGGCCGACCTTAGAGCGCAGGACAGCGGAGCAACGTTTGAGGACGCGCAGGCTATCAACCGGCAACTCGCCCTAAACCTCAATAGAAACGTCGCCTTGCGGCCAGCCAATGACGAGATCGATAAGAGCATTCGACTGTCGGCTGGCACTAATGTCTCGCTGTCAGACAATCTGGAATTCGGTGTTCAACTCAGCGGTGGCTATGACGCCACCTGGAGAAAACGGTCGCGCGTCGCCTATAACAGGGCGGATCCCGAGGAGCGATTTTCTAAAGAATCCAGAACAACTCATTCGACTAACTTAAATGGAGTAGTGACCGCTGGTCTTGCCTATACCTTCGATCATGAAATCAGTGTGGGGCGTATTTTTATTCGGAACACTGATGATGAGGCTCTGGTTGATAATTTTTTCAATGAAAATCGCGTTAAGTCTGATGGGATAGGGTTCAGCAAGTTTGGAGTGGAATTTGAGCAGAAGGAGCTGAAGGTGCTGCAATATAGAGGGGAGCACACCTACGGCTTTGATACTCAAGAGATCCTACCTTTTCTGAGCTTTCTTCCTGATGAAAGTACATTGTCTTGGCATTACACTGATTCGAGTGCGACAACAGATATACCTAACGCCGTCACAGTTAACACCGATACAGAGACCGATCCAATTACTGGCCAAGTTTTGTCTACGGTGATTCAGCGCGACACTTCGGCGGCTGATTTTAGGTTCACCGATCTAAAAGATGACGTACTCAGCTATGGTTATGTTGCGAATTTGCCATTCGAATGGAACCGAGTGCGGCTGACAGCGCGGTTTGGTTATCAGTACGATCGAAAGGTAAGGCAGTACGCGCAGCGTGAATTTGGTCTTGGATCCGTCAATTCAATCGTAGGTGAATCATTCACTGACGTTTTTTCTGATAGCAACATACTTGACCCTGATAATGCCTTCGAACTAAGAATTCAGGGGTCAGGGTCGCGGAGCTACCTGGCTGCAACCGCAACGACCAGCACCTTTGGTATGGGCGATTTGTGGATAAACGACACTTATCGAGTCACGGGTGGCATCCGTCGGGAAGATTACATTCAGGTGGCGCTTCCGTGGAATTTGTACGGTTACTCGATTGAATCTCCACAAATCTCCATGGATCCGGAGGTCCTGGAGCGGGCAAGCTTTGAGGAATCGAGTTATTTCCCTTCGTTGACGCTCGGCTACGTAGGAGAGTTCTGGGCAGAAGAGTTTCAGGCTAGATTGGGTTGGAGTCAGACCGCCATTCGGCCTGATCTGCGCGAAGTGTCCGAGTCAAGCTATGTCGACCCAATAACCGATGAGTTAACGTTTGGCAATCCTGACGTTATCCCGAGCGAAATAGATAACTACGACTTAAGGTTGGACTGGATCTGGGATAGCGGAAACAGTCTAACGGTGGGTGGATTTTATAAAGACATCAGTGACCCGATTGAATTTTACGAAACGCCCGCATCAGATACCAACAGAGCACGGGGAATCATCAACGCTGAATCCTCCGAACTCGTCGGTGTCGAGTTGGAGGGGCTCCTCCGTTTGAGTTTTCTCGGAGAGCTTGGCGATCTATTTTTCTTACAGGGCAATGCCACATTACAAGACTCAGAGACAACCGCCGGGGAGCGGGCAGACGCACCGACAAACGAGCGTCGGCCGGCTGCTGGTGCCTCAGATTACCTGGTCAACCTGACGATAGGTTTCGATTCGCTTGAAGGCAATCATACCGCGTCACTTATTTACAACGTTTTCGGAAAACGGTTATACCGAGCGGGACGGTTGGGCGCTCCAGACGAGTTCGAACAGCCTTTTCACTCGTTGGACTTGACCTACTCGTGGTATCCCACCGAAACACTGACGCTGAAAGCAAAGGTTCAAAATATCCTTGGTCAGACCACAAAGATAAATAGCGGGGATATCTTAGTTTACGAGCGAGAACCTGGGACCAGCGTATCACTTAAGGTGAAATACGAGCTCTAGCGAGTAACGAGCGGCGCTCTTTGAGCGCCGACGCACGCTGGGATTTAGATACTCAGTCTCTATATTGAAGAAAAAGGCGTGTCTCCAGCAGAATTGTGCCTAACGCGCCTCATCCCCTCCTTTTTACTCAGCTCTCCGCTTCGTTGACCCCGCTAGGTCACGAGAGAGCCGTTTCAACGCTCTGAATTGTTTGAATAAGTTAGGCCGCAGCGGTTCTTTTGCCCGAGGCTTGGAAAAGGCCTGGCCCAGCTCGGTCAAGCACCTGGGTTTAAGCTTTGAGGAGCGATCGGTAAGTGTTTAAGAGTCGAAACCTATCATCGAAATGACGAATATGGATGACCTAGGTCCATAAAATGACTGTCTCTTTGTTAAGAAAAGTTAAAGAATGAGTAAACATTCTTTATAATTTAATCAAAATTCTTCAATTTTTGGCTCTATTTGGTAATTTATTGGCTTTGTATTTTTTAAGCTACTGATTTAATTAATAAAAATCTTTTTAAATATATAAAGAAAATATTAAGAGCGACTTGACTTCAGCAGGTTGTCTTAATACTATCTTAACAATTGGCTAGGTAGTAATGAGTTAGGAGGCAAACGCGAATGAAGAACAAGAAAAGGAATCTGGTCAGGCTTGGACTTTTTTTCGTCGGTTCAGTCGTTGCAAGCACAGCTGCAGCTGATCCAAAAAGCACGCCTCAAGCGGTGGATATCAGTGAGCAGCAAGTTGCCGGGCAGCTGTGTGCAACGGCGCTGGTCTCAAGGAGCGCGCTCAAAGAGAAAGCTAGGGATCTCGGTGTGAGTATCAGTAGGATCAAGCATTTGGAGTGCAATCAGATTCCTGCCCTTGCCCTAATCGAGTCTTCCCAAGGCGTAGAGCCCCAGTTCGACGTCCGAAACTTAGCCAACATCGAATGAGATAGGGTTTAACCTCAGGGTATCAAAGCCGCGCTTCGCGCGGTTTTTTTCGCCCAAAATATTCACTGACCACGAGATTGCATCAGGAAATTACCTCGAACGTTAAAAAACGATGTCGCATCCACTCAAAGCTGGGCTGGTCCAGCGCACCTGGATCCTCCATAACTTCGGACGATAGTGACTCGGAGCTCCTGATTTAGGGCTATTCTCTGCTCGTGTAAAGATTTTGTGAAGATACGTTAATTTCTGATTAAGCCTGTGGGTAAAGCCTTGTGGCCAAGCTGAAAGAGACTAAGCTTCCTGCATGTTATTTGGCTTCCCCATAGTTAAGGCATTGAATCTCTGCAAAGTCCTGCGAGCTGCGGCTCTAGTGGCTGTCTTTTCAGTACCTGCCTCCTTTTCGTCGGTAGACGAAGAACATACCAATGAAGGGGCGTTCGCTGACGCACTCGCTATGGTGCAAACGGACCGCCAGCAAGCGGACGTTCTGAGAGAAGAGAGTGTCAACGAAATTGAAGATCACTACGGTGATGCTGACCTGTTCAAGCGTTACATTATCAATCGACCACTTCGAGCAGTTTAGAGCTAAACAACGCAATCGCCACTAGCCTGATAACCCGCAAGATTCTCACTCTCTGATTGGTGCCCCGCCAACCCATAATTCGCAACGATTCTTATTCCCTTCCAGCGGCAGGGAGCAGAATTGAGACCTATCGTCGATAGCAAACGGGCGCTGAACCTATCTCAAGAAAATGGGGCCCTGAAACCTCAACCCTGATTCCACGTCATCGGCATGACAGTCGCAGTGCGATAAGCCATCGATGTCGGCGTCAGCAGTGTTAGAGAAATCGACTCTCAAAAGCGTCTCGATCTTATAACGCCACGTTTGATAACAGGATTTTTATAAATTGCTTTTCATAGCATTACTTTTCACGGCAGCGGAAACAGCCATTCCATTGGGTTGATTGCATCGACGCTCGGTGTTTTTTTCGGCAAACTGTCGACTCTTTTTCATTTAGGCCATCGATATGGAAGACGTAGTAATTGTTGATGCCGCTCGCTCAGCGGTAGGTAGAAAAAACGGCACACTTGGGCTGGTGCACCCATCCGATACGCTCGGACCGCTCATGATGGAGCTCCTCGAGCGCAATGGAGTCTCTCCCGACACGGTGGATCAGATCATCGGTGGCTGTATCAACAAACTGGCCGCACAGGGCATGAACATCACTCGAACGGCCTGGCTCTCTCACGGCGGTGCAGAAGGCACGCCTTGTATCACTATCGATTCTCAGTGTGGTTCATCTCAAGAGGCGGTGCATTTAGCAACGAGCCAATTGCGCGCTGGAATGGCGGACGTCGTCATGGCCTGTGGCGTTGAAAACATGTCCCGGTTGCCAATTGGTTCTGACTCGGTTGGCCTTGCACCAGAAATGGGTAAGCCCGTGTCCCGCTCCTACTTTGAGCAATACGAGTTCACCAGCCAGTTCGAAGGTGCGGAGCGAATGGCTGAGAAGTATCAGCTGACCAGGGGCGACACAGATGCGTTTGGCCTTGAGTCACAAGAGCGTGCCAGACGGGCGATTGATGCGGGTCATTTTGAATCCCAGATTATTCCTTTAGAGGTGCCTGTGTTTGGGCCGGATGGTAAGCGCACCGATGACAGTGTGATGTTCAAAACGGATGAAGTTCCGAGAGAGACTAGTCTTGAGGCACTTGGTGAGTTAAAGCCAGTGGCTAGGAAAGATGGCGTTCACACTGCTGGAACCTCATCACAAATTGCAGATGGTGCAGCGGCAGTGTTACTGATGACGGCCTCAAAAGCTGCGGAGCTAGGTCTTAAGCCGATGGCGAGGGTGCTTGATGCGCAGCTGGTAGGGTGCGACCCGGTTCTTATGCTCGAAGGCCCAATCCCTGCGACCGAGAAAATGTTGGATAAGACTGGACTTTCGATTAACGATATTGACGTTTTCGAGGTGAACGAGGCATTCGCATCTGTTGTTTTGTCTTGGGCGAAAACGGTTGGTGCAGACATGGACAAAGTGAACCCCAACGGCGGCGCCATCTCGCTCGGTCATCCATTGGGTGCGACCGGCTGTTTTCTGACCACGAAAGCAGTGCACGAACTGCAGCGAACGGGAGAGGAGTACGGCCTTATTGCGATGTGCTGCGGCGGTGGTCTTGGCACTGGAACGATCATTCAGCGTATCGACTAGCCGTAGCAACCTTCTGAAAAGGGTTGGCGAGGCTAACGACTGATCGTCTGCGGCCCACTAAGCTTTTTTATCCTCCTTAAGCGTCTAGAGCGGTACCGGCTCCACGACGAAGCTGGGACGATCGGCCGCGATCTTCACTCGAACCTCACCGTTCTGGCCGTTTTCGTATAGATCGACGACCTCTTCTGCCAGCATACGCGCCGGCATCATTGGTCTAGATTTGAAGTCAGGTGGCACGATGGCAGTGTCCACCACGCCAGGGCAGATAGCGTTGATGCGGACCTGTGAACCCGCGTTTGCAGCAGCGACGGCTCGCGTGAGTCCGATGACGGCGTGTTTCGTTGCGGTATAAAGCGGATCTACGGGGACGAATCCCAGCCCTGCAATGGACGCGGTAACAGTGATGCAGCCTCCGCGTTCTTGCATAGTCGGCAAAAAGGTTTGGAGGCCGTTGAATACTCCATCAAGATTGACACCCATGATTTTGCGGTACGCGTCGAGCGGCACGGTTTCAATCGGTTGGTAAGGCTCACCAGGAGCGGACGTCATAATGCCGGCATTGAGGTGGGCAAAATCAGGCGCTCCAAGCTCTGCCTTGCATCTCGATGCCGCAGACTGAACGCTTTGAGGGCTTGCGACATCGCACTCGACACCTATGCCGCCAATCGATCGGGCCACTGTCTCCGCTTTGTCTCGATCAATGTCGCAGACGGCAACGAGGAATTGATGCTCCGCGAGCAGGCGGCACACCTCCTCGCCGATACCCGATGCACCCCCTGTGACTAGGGCAACCTTCTGCTCCATTTTTCGGCTCCTTAGGCTCAATCAGTTTGTCAATTAAAAACCCTATCAGACTAAAGCGGAACTGTAACCGGCTCCCTTGACTGCCTTGTGCCTACAAAATAAGCACGGCTGAGTAGGCGACTGGCTTGCACAAGGGAGGCATAGTGTGGCCAGATGAGGGTCTTTCAATGACTCGATCGACAACGTTGCCAATGCGATGACCTTTCAGTTTGATCAAGACACGCGTATCGAAGTGATTGGTGATGGACGCTACCGAGGCGTCATGACCGATGGCTGGAACATTGGCGACAATCCTAATGGCGGCTTTTTGCTCTCCATCATTTCTGCGGCCTTCTCGGAAGAGGTGAGCCATCCAGATCCCATTTCTTTTACCACGCACTATCTGAGGCCAGGGCTCTCCGGCCAACCTTTCGAAGTGGACGTTGAAGTGTTGCGGGTCGGGCGGTCGTTGACGACGGCACGCGCGACGCTCATTCAAGACGGTTCCGTAAGGCTCGTATCCATGGCTGCATACTCAGATCTCATGCAATCAGCGGGTGTCGATGCGGACATCTCCATTGCCCCGATCGAGATACCGCCGCCCGAGGAATGCCTCTCTCGTACGGGAGACATACAGGGCATCGATATCCCGATGATGAGTAAGTTAGATGTGCGCCTCAACCCGAACCAGATGAATTCGGGACTGCATCAAGCACCCAAATTATCGGGATGGATTCGGCACAAGGATCATCGGCCAGTGGATGTTCGCTCGCTCCTTCTCTTTAGTGACACGTTCCCCCCGTCGACCTTTGTCAAACTCGGTAACGTTGGTTGGGTTCCTACGATTGAGCTCACTGTTCATGTTCGACGGCGCCCGGCCGATGGTTGGGTGCTTGCCGAATTCCAAACCAGTGATTTGAATGAAGGGAGGATGATCGAAACGGGTTGCCTATGGGATAGCACTGGTCAGCTGATTGCCCAATCAAGACAGGTTGGATTGGTGATGAGTCGCGACGGGTAAGTCTTTGCTTGCCCAACATTCAGTGGTCCTACCCACTAATGCTTCAGGGTGACACTCAAGCCTTTAGATCTCTCTGCTGGGTATTCTTGTAACTGCTCCTTAGCACGCATCATTCATAACCAGAGTCGCACTCAGGTGGTTTGCCTTTGTTGCTGATCACCAGCGCTTCATGTCGATCCTCACTAACGCCTCAGGCCTTTAGCCTTTCATTACGAACCGAAGGTTTTCTACCCCTTGGTTTCTGCTCGCTGGTGAGGATATTGACCAAGAGTTATTGAGACCGAACTGTCAGGTTGATGGGTCACAGTGCGAGTGGCGGATGATCCATCGGCGATCGATGAATACCCATGGTCAATAACAAGTGGTTTTTTCGATCGTTCTCATTGAAATAATGCGCTATACAAATCGTTCGCATTAGAGAGAATGCTTGCGAGGGAAAGCGCAGGGCACAGGCAACAGGGTCTGACGCTGCTG
>Ga0255772_10003094_pt1 | contig 16055 bp, 13 predicted proteins | sample 071ome_34_FD_179970 | JGI IMG/M metagenome (GOLD analysis project Ga0255772, IMG submission 179970) | Coastal salt marsh microbial communities from the Groves Creek Marsh, Skidaway Island, Georgia - 071411BT metaG (version 2) | ecosystem: Environmental > Aquatic > Marine > Intertidal zone >...
GCTCAGGCTATCATCGTTAATCCAATGAACTACGTAGTAGGTAACTGGAGAGGTTTAACAATCGAAACTGCACGTGATGTAGTTGCACAACAAAGAGCTCTAGTTGCTACAAGACGTTTCGGTTTTGTTGCTAAAGAAGCTGGTGCAGCTGGTAAAGCATCTATGTGTCTACTAACTTACGGTGGTTAATAACTAACTACTTAAGTATAGTTAACAAACATAAAATCGCTTCGCTTCGGCGAGGCGGTTTTTATAAGCGTATTAGGAAAATATAACAAATGGCTAATTTAGTAACAGTATCAGAATATAAAGGCTTTGCCGGTATGAATAGTACCCTTCGTGATGCTGAAATTAATGCTTTAATTTCATATGGTAGTACGCTTGTAAAAACTTATTGTGGAAGATCATTTATTGATTACTACTCAACTGCAAAGACTGAGTATTTTGATATTGATCCTCAAACTTCAAGAATTTATCCTGAAGAAGTGCCTATTACTTCTGTAGTAGCACTTTATGAAAGGAAAAATGCCTCAACTGAAAAACGTGACGTTGAGAATAACTTCGCAGATGAAAATAACTATCATCTTTTAGAATCTGGAACACCTCAATGTTCTCTTTCTACAAAAAGCACAGAAACTACTTGTATTAATAATGACTCATTCACTGGAAGTGGATTAGATGACTTGACTATCACTGGTTACAACGCAAATACGTCGTCAGGTGAAGTAGGACGTAGTTATAGAATACAAATAGATAGCGCAGGAACGCCAGATACCTTTAAGTGGTCAAGAAATGGCGGTACATCGTGGAAGGCGACAGGAGTGTCGATTACAGGTTCTAGTCAAAAACTAGAGGGTGACATATATGTAACCTTTGGAGCTACAACTGGTCATACAGATGGAGATTATTGGGATTTCACATCTGAAAGATGGACTGGTCATTGTAGTAATACTAACTATGCAACTCAAGCTACTTGTGAAGCTGCTGGTGAGTTTTGGACTGCTGATAAAGAGTACGAAATAGATGCTGGAGCCTTTTATGTAGAAAAACTACATCATTTAACAAATAGTGAAGAGTATTTCCGTAGTGGAAATCGTGCAGTAAAATTAGTATACAAAGGCGGTTATGCCTCTACTCCAGCCGACCTCAAACTGGCAATCTTCGATTTGATTACTTATTATTTAAAGAAAGAATCAACACCGAAGAAGCAAATTCCTGGCATGGCATCGCAGGATAACGCATCAGCTAGTAAATTACCGGCAGATTTCCCACCACATATTAAGCGTATTCTGGATTTATATAGGAACATAGACTAATGAGTAAACATTTATCGGCTTTTATGAGAGGGCCTATAATGAACGTATTAAAGCAGGATTTAGACAAAGACCTTAACAAAGTTATTAATGAGCTAGAAGTAGATAAAAGATATACTAAAAAATGGTTGAAAATAACTTATAATTTAGACTCAAAACAGGCGGAAGAAATTTTTCAATTTATAATAAAAGAATTAGATGCACATAAAGGTCTTGTAAGAAAACTAGGAGTTCCAAGAAAGCCTAATATATTTATTCCAACTACAAGTACAAGTCAATACACTTATTTATCTACCTGGAAAAGAGAAATGGGTAAAAAGTTAAATAAGCAATTTGGAAACTTTTCCGATTTTAGTGATTTTGGTCAAAAATTTCACTTAGGTCATGGAGCCTCTTCTTTTGCTAAAGTAGAGTATAGAATACTAAAAGCTGGAAAAATGCTACAAGACTTTATGAAAGATAATGAGTTGAATAGCCCAGCAGGACAAGCAGCTCTAGGCTTTATTAATCAAACATTAGCAATTAAAAAAGCAACAGTACAGGATGATGCACATAAAGTATTTAATGAAGATCTTAGTATGTTGTCCACTTATGAGGTTCGTTTAAAACTCGAGTCTTCAAAAGAAAATATTGATGCATCATCTCTTGAGAAAAAAGCAAAAAACCTTGTAGAAGGAAAAATAGCAGAGTTAGCTATGAAAGCTGCTTTAGAGGGTACAAGCAGTCCTAGTACAAATGATCTTATATCTTCACAACTTGATAAAAAATTAAAAGGTAAAAAAGTAACCAGGCACAAAAGTAAATATAAAGGTAAAGAACACACATTATTGCCGAAGGTAAAACCTAAACAAGCAAAAAGACCTGTTATACCTAGACCCAGAAATGCAAAAGGACAATTTACTTCACCAATTGCTTTAATGAACTTAATAAATGCTAGGTTACATGATATGATAAGAAAAAACATGGGTAGCCCTGCCTTAAATTATCAAACTGGTAGATTTGCAAGGTCAGTAAAAATTACAAATATATCGCAGACAAGACAACAGCAAATGACTGCGTTTTATACATATATGAAATCACCGTATCAAACATTTGAAAGAGGGTACGAACAAGGCTCTCCACAGAGAGACCCAAGAACACTAATTAGTAAATCTATACGAGATGCAGCAGCACAAATTATGGGTACTAAATTTGATATTAGGACTAGGAGACAATAATGGCAGGACAGTCAAGAAGTGCAATTGCTAATGCAATTATTAAAAAACTGAAAGAAATTGACGGCAGTGGCTCTTATAGTATTGACCTAGGAGATAATGTAACTAATAAATTAGTATTTTGGGATGAAGTTAATGACTTTCCATATGTAAGTGTAGTTCCTACAAATGAAACGAGAGAATATCATCCTAGTGGATTTAAATGGGGTTTTCTAGGAATTACAATACGTATTTATGTATATGATGAAGAGCCAAATGAAATATTAGAAAATGCTCTTACAGATATAGAAGATAAACTAGATGCTAATCAAAATTTAGCATATGACATAAATTCAAGTGGCGTAGACAGTAAGTTTACCGAACAAATAAGTATTTTATCAATTTCTACGGATGAGGGATTACTCGCACCGTATGGAGTTGGTGAAGTTACTTTAGAAGTTAGATACGCAGTATCTTAATCTAAAGTATATTTTAAGTCAATTAGCTGATAGACAATAGTCGAATGACGCTAAAGACAAGATATAAAAAGGAGAGGCAAAATGGCCTTTGCATTAAGTAGAAACGCAAAACTGTATTTATCAACAGTTGAGTCAAGCTGGGACGGTAACGGTAGTGGTGAGTTTACATTCGCTAATGCTAATACTTTTGAAGTTCCTATTCTTGATGGCTTTTCATTTGGGCAAGCTACAGGTACTCAAACAATCACTCTAAACGAAAGTGGAACAACTCCTTCAAGAGGACAAAAGATATTCAACACATCTTTAGATCCAGTTGAGTGGAGTTTTTCAACTTATATGAGGCCTTTTACAGATGCTACAGCAAGTGATCAACACACAGCCGTAGAAAAAATTCTGTGGAATGCTTTAGTAGCTGGTGGTCTTGATACTAATGAGGATGGTACTTATGGTATTACATCTGACTCAAATGGAATGGTAGTCGACTTTGAATCAAGTAATGTGAATCAGCTTTTAAAGCTACACGGATATTTTCATTTTGATGATACTGGGTCTCCAGGAATCACTTATAAACTAAAAAATATGTGTGTTGATTCAGCAACTATTGATTTTGATATTGACGGTATTGCTATGATTAACTGGACTGGTTACGCAGACTCAATTACTGATGTTGGTGCAACTTATCCAGACACTTCAGGAACAGATTATGTTCCAGCTCCTGCAACTGCAGATTTCATTCTAAACCGTTTAAGTACGCTTAGTATGACTTCTGACATTTCAGGTTCTTCAGTTACATACTCTTTCCCAATTACTGGTGGTAGCTTTGCTATTAATAATAACATTACATACGTTACTCCAGAAGAGTTAGGAAAGATTAATAGCCCAGAAGATCACTTTACGGGGTCTCGTACAATTTCTGGTTCATTAACAGCGTATCTAGATACGTCTAGCAATGAAACTAAGACGCTATACAATGATATCCTTGCTGATATTAATGGTGCTGACCCAGATATTACTAACGAGTTTGCTATTACATTAGCAGTCGGTGGCTCTTCATCAGCTAAAAAAGTTACTTTGTATATGGCAAAAGCTCACTTAGAGCTTCCAGCTATTGACACTGCAGATGTTATGGGTGTTACAATTAACTTTACAGGTTTAGAAGGAACATTTGGTTCTACAAACAACGAAGCAACAATCACTTACGTGGGCGAAACTTCTGTATAAACCTAATGAGGCTCTTCGGAGCCTCATACTTTTTTTTAACTTAACAAGAGGAAGAAATGACAACAACTACAACTACAACGGCTACGGCAAGTCCAGGTATTTCTAATTTATCAGACTTACTTACACCAAGCAAAACAACATCTATTGAATATCCAGGATTTGAAGGATTTGAACTTCAAGTATCTTATTTATCAAAAGATGAATTATTAAAAATCAGAAAAAAATCTGTTAACACTAAATTTGATAGAAAGACTCGTCAACCAATAGAAGAATTAGATGAGAAACTTTTTTTACAAGAATATACAAAATCAATTATCAAAGGATGGAAAGGATTTAAATTAAAATATGTATCTCAAATGTTACCTATTGATGAAGATAAAATTATTAATCCTGAAAATGAGTTACCTTATACAGAAGAAAATGCAGTTTCTTTAATGGAAAACTCAACCGAATTTGATACTTGGATAAGCGAGGTAGTTAATGACCTTGCAAATTTTACGAAGAACAGTTAGAGTACTGGGAAGAAAAACTCAAAAACCATTTTAAAGAAAATATAACACAATTTGATGCTGATAAAGAGTTCGATATATTAGTACAAATGGAAGAAAATGGTATGAAAGTAGACTGGGATAATTATTATAGACGAATTCAAGAAAGTAATGATATTATTTTTCCTATGACTATTCAACAAGCTTTTCAAGTATGGAATTATTTGACTTCAAACTGGGAAGGAATGGGTGGAACATATTTAGGAAGATTCATGCAGGGTATTCAAGAAATTATGAATCTTTTAGAGATAGAAGAGCAAAAAATAGTATTACAGTTTGTTCAAAAAATAGATGGATACTATGCTAAAGAAGTCAATGATAAACTCGCTAAAGAGCGCAAAGCAGCAGAACAAAAAAATTCTGTTAGGAAATAAATATGGCTGATATTAAAAAGAATGTCAATGTTAACGTCAAAACTACTGGGGCTAAAAAAGCTACTAAGGAGTTACAAAATCTTAATGACGGTATAAAAAAGACAAATAGAGGATCAAGACAATTTGATCGTAATATGAAGGGCAACTCTCAGATGTCCGCTAATGCCAGTAAAAACTTTTCCAAGCAAGCACAAGGTATGCAAGGTATACTTGTACCTGCTTACGCAGAAGTAGCTGCTCGTGTATTTGCTTTAACAGCTGCTTATGGAGCATTAAGTAGAGCAGCTGATTTTGCTATTTTACTTCGTGGACAAGAATTATACGCACAACAAACCGGTAAAAATTTATCACAAATTGCAAAATCATTACAAGAAGCTACTGGTTACATGCTTGATTTTCAAGAAGCTTCTCAAGGTGCCGCACTTGCAACAACCGCTGGTCTTAATACTACACAATTAGAGGATATAGCAAAAGTAGCAAAAGGAGCTTCAGCAGCGTTAGGTAGAAGTTTACCAGATGCTTTTGACAGATTAACTCGTGGTATTGTAAAAGGCGAGCCTGAAATTCTTGACGAATTAGGTTTAATTATTCGCCTAGATGATGTTTATAGAAACTACGCAAAAACATTAAATACAACAGCAGCTGAATTAACTGAGTTTCAAAAACTACAAGCAAGACAACAAGCAGTTGTAGAGCAGCAAGGTTTAACAAAATATGGGGCAATTGCAGAGGGCATTGATGCTAATCAGTTTGAAAGATTAAGAGCGTCTTCTTTTGATTTACTTAAAGAGCTGTCCCAAGGAGTAATAGCGGTATTTAATCCAGTAGCAAAATTTTTAGCAGAATCTCAAGGAGCTTTAGCGCTTATATTTGCTTTAGTTGCTAAAAGCTTAGCGACAAAGATTTTTCCAGCATTAGAGAGTATAGGTAAAAAACTTGGTGGACTTCCAGAGTCTATGAAAGCGAAGTTAGAGGTATTAAAACAGTCTCGAAAAGATTTAGCAGCATTAGAAACAAAATACAATAAAAAATCTTTAGATTCTGTAAGAGAAATGTCTAAACTTAAAAAAATGACATCAAAGATGGCACTAAGAGAAGGATCAGTTTTAGAGCAAATGTTTGGGCTTTCTCAAACAGGTACTTTAACTGCTAAACAAAAAGCCAGATTTATAAAAGCAGCAAGAGAAGCAATAAAATCAGCAAGAACTGCTATAAGCCAGGGTAGAGATCCTAGTGGTAGTATGGTGGGTCAAACCTCTCAGACACTTGATGCTTTTGAAAACCAAGTGAATAGAGTAGAAGCAGCACAAAATAATGTAGTAAAAGGTTCAAAACGTATAGCTATCGGATTTAAAGGAGCTGGAGTAGCCATAAAAGAAAAATTTACTATGGTTGCTATAGCTAGTATGGAAAAGTTGCAAAAACCTATAAAAGTAGTTACTAAGTTAATTTCTGGTTTAGGTAAAGCTATTAATATTGCAATGAGAGCTTTTGCAGTAATACAAGTACTATCCTTTATAGGAGATTTAGCCTCCGGATTAAGTAGAACTTTTAGTAAATCTACTGAAGCAGTTAATGACTTTTCTCAAGCAACAAATGAAGCTTTAACTTCCATTGATGAAACAAAAGTAGAATTAAATCCCGTACTTGTAGCAGGAAACTTTAAAAAAGCTCTAGAAGCTGCAAAGTTTAGATCAAATATTGCAGATGGTTTAAGTACTTCTTTTAATAAAGCAATAAGACAGATTGATTTAAATGTTGCTACATTTTCTGATGGATTTGCAAAACTATATGATTGGACTAAATCGATATTTGGACAAGGCGTAGAAGACGGAATAGGAGAGGGTATAGCTAATGGTATACGTGCACTCTCAAGAACTGGATATAAATTTAATGAAAGTATAACATCAGAATTATTTACTAGAGGTATTATATCTGAAAGAACGGCAGAAAAACTCAAAGCAGGAATTTCTATAACAGCAGAAGAGGCACAGCTTATAGAGGATGCAGCTACTGCTAGTGATGCAAGATTAAATATTATAAAACTTATTGGAGCTGCAACAGATGATAATGCTAGAAAACAAAAGCTATATAATATGACTCTTCAAGCTGCTGCAGATAGCGCCAAAAAAATTAAAGATGCAATTAAAGACTTAAATGAATCTTTTAAAGTTAAAACACCTTTTGATAAGTCTGCTGACGCATTTAAAGATGCTATTAAATCCGTGGATAAGGTTTCAAAAGAATTAAAACCAGAAGCGTATTTAGAAAACTTTGGAGCAATTACTCCTGGGCTAAAAAAGCTACAAGATTTTAATATAGAAGTTGAAAGAGAAGAGACTAGAATAGCAAAATTAAGGGCAGAAAATAATGATAGACAAGCTTTTGTATTAGAGAAAAATTTACAAACCAGAATGAAAGATGTTGAGGGGATAAAAAGCCAGATACACGCAGAATTAGAACTTATGACTGTTAGAGAGGCTGCAATTAAACGTTTTGGATTTGACCCTGAAGAAGGTAGAAGAAAATTAATAACAATACAAGAAAATACAATCAGAAATAATCAAAAATTGGCTTTATTAGACCAAGATAGTATAAAAGCGTTAGAAATACAAAAAACTTTAAAATTATCAAATTTACAATTAGAAAGAGATAACTTAAGCTATCAATTAAAAGCTTTGCAGCTTCTTCCGAAAGCAGAGCAGTCTGAGGAATCTATCTTACAAGCTAAAAAACAATTAGAAAATAAAGAAAGAGAGATAAGAATTTTAAGGGCAGATAACTCAACGCAATTAGAACTTGAAGCAAAATTATTAGGAAAAACAGTAGAACTAAGAGATAAAGAGTTAAATCAAATCGCAATGAAAAAAGCAAGCGGCTTATTTAGTGATACTCAACTTATTCAAATTGAAGAATCAGAAACACTAGCTAAAGCAGTCGAGTATACTAGACAATCAGTTTTATATATTACTGACAGTTTTAAAGATGCCATAAAAAATATTGCTGATTCATTTAAAACAGCAGTTAGTGACGCTGTAGTCGATTGGGTAGAAGGTACTGATAATGCAAATATTAGAGAAACTCTTGGAAAAAGCCTTACTAGACAAGGAGCAGATATTGCTGGAGGAGTTGTAAGCGAAGGAGTATTTGGCAGAACAGGACTTTTAGGCTCTGCTATGGATGCTTTAGGCCTTGGAGGACTTGCTGATGACATTATTCCTAAAACTCAACTAGAGATTGCAAGAGAAGATTTAAAAGTACAGAATGAAATATTAAATGAGTTAAGATTTCAAAATGGTTTAGGAAAAGTTACAGACGGAAGTTTTATTAGTCAAGCATTTAGTATGATTCCATTTGCTAATGGTGGTATTGCAAAAGGCGGTTTTAAAATGTACGCAAATGGAGGAGTTGCAACTCAACCACATGTAGGAGTAATTGGAGAAGGTAAATACAATGAAGCAATAGTACCTTTACCAGATGGTAAATCAATTCCTGTAATGGGTAGTACTGGCGGAGTAAATAATGTTACTGTAAACGTTTCTGTAGATTCAAATGGTCAAGGAAATGCTCAAGCACAAGGTGATGGCGGTAATATGAAAGAACTCGGTTATCAACTTTCTCAGATTGTTCAAGATGAGCTTGTGAAACAACAAAGACCTGGAGGACTATTAAGTAGTTATTAATTATGGCAAATTTTAATACAGAAGTAAATATTACACCAGATAGAGGTCTTAAAATAAATTCAAAGCCTCGTGTACTTGTTGCTAAGTATGGGGATGGTTACGAGCAAAGAACATCTGCAGGTATTAATACAGAAGAAGAAAGTTGGGATTTAAAATGGACAAACCGTACACTAAACGAAGGAAATAAAATTGTAAAGTTTTTTGAAGATCAAGGTGGTGTAACTGCATTTGACTGGTATCCAGCAGGATATGAAATTTCAAGTACAACTACTTCTGCAAATACTGATAAGTTAATTGATACAAATGTTTATTTTACAAATCGTTACTTAAACGCAACAGTTTCAAATACTACAGATAGTACTACTGCCACAGTAGAAATTGTTGATAGTGGTACACAATTAAGCTTAAGTAGTGACATTATGGCAAGTGGAGAGTCCTATACAATTTATCCATATAAAAAATATATTTGTAGCGAATGGAGTGCTACTCATCCAGTAAATGGCATACAAACAATTACTGCTAAATTTAGAAGAGTTTTTGAAGCATAGGAGATAAAATGTCTGATATAATTACAGATGCTCATAGTTTTGAACCAGGAACAATACTTGAACTATTTGAGCTTGATTTATCTACTGGTTCAGCTGGTAGTGACTATCAGATATTTAGATGGCATTCTGGTAACGATGAACATCTACATGAAATATTATGGCAAGGAAACAGATACTTACCTTTTCCAATTGAAGCAGAAGGTTTTGAATTTTCAGGAAAAGGCTCAATACCAAGACCTACTTTAACACTTGCAAACATTACTTCACTACTATCAAATGCTATCAATCAATACGATGATTTAGTAGGAGCAAAAGTAACAAGAAAAAGAACTTTTAGCACGTATTTAGATTCACATTGTGATGTTTGGGGATATACTCTTGGAGGTACTTGTGCAGGCGAAAGCGGAGCATATTGTTCAGATAGTAATTATACTACTCAACAAACTTGTTTAGCAGCTGGTGAAACTTGGTATGGAAGCTATAGTAAATCAGATTGTTTAGATTCTACTAAATATGGTTCTGCAGGTACTTGGACAACTTATACTGATGTATCTTGTGTTAATAATGGTGGCATCTATTATGACCATTCAGCTACAGAAGATGCAACTGCTGAGTTTGCTGATGAAATATGGTATATTGACAGAAAAGCAATCGAAACAAATACATATATTCAATTTGAGCTAACAGCAGCACATGATGTGCAAGGAGTTAAACTTCCTTCTCGTTCTGTATTATCAAACGGGTGTCCTTGGAAATATCGTGGTACTGAGTGCGGTTACTCTGGAACAAACTACTTTGATATTGATAATAATTCGGTAAGCGACGCAGGAGACGATGTTTGTGCTAAAACATTTACTGCTTGTGAAAAACGATTTCCAGATGAAGACGATGAAATACCTTTTGGAGGTTTTCCAGGCGCTGGTGTTAAAACTGGTGCTGTACGATGAAAGAATACGTTTTAGATAAGTTTAGAGAACATGTAAAAAGTGAATATCCAAAAGAAGCATGCGGATTTATAATAGCAATGCCAAAGGGCAGGCCAAGATATTTTCCAGCAAAAAATATATCAAACACTCCTGAAGATGATTTTATAATTGACCCTCAGAGTTATGTAGATGCAGAAGATACTGGAACAATTATTGGAATTTGTCATTCGCATCCAAATATGGGAGCAACTCCCTCAGAAGCAGATAAAGCAGGATGTGAAGCTTCACAAAAGCCTTGGCATATACTTAGTTGGCCTGGTAATCAATTATATAGCTGGGAGCCAAACGGATATGAAGCACCTTTAATAGGTAGACAATTCAGTTATGGAATTTTAGATTGTTGTACTTTAGTAAAAGATTTTTACAAAAAAGAATTAAATATTGATTTTGAATGTTATCAAGGTCAAGACGGGTGGTGGGATAAAGGAGAGAATAGATATTTAGATAACTATGCTGAACAAGGTTTTACACAAGTTGATGATTTAAAAAAATATGATATATTTTTGATAAAATTAGTTTCACCTGTACCAAACCATGCGGCAATCTATCTCGGAGACAATAAAATATTACATCATGTACATGGTAGGTTATCAAATAGAGAACCATACGGCGGGTACTGGAGAAAACATACCACGCATATATTAAGGCACAAATCATTATGTTAAAGAAAGTCAAATTATATGGTAAGTTAGGTGAGCGCTTTGGTAAAGAGTGGGAGCTTGATGTAAAAAATGTTCGTGAAGCTGCAAGAGCTATTGCAGCAAATAGACCTGACTTTCACAGAGAGTTTTCAAGTTCTCATGAAAGAGGTATTGGTTATCATGTAATGATAGGCGATGAATATGTACAAGATTACGATGGATGTGAAGTTCCTACTGGTAAAAAAGAAATTAAGATAATACCAGTTATTATGGGAGCAAAAAGCAAAGGTCTAGGTATGATATTACTTGGAGCTTTGATTATTACAGGTATTGGGCTTTACGGTATGGCAGCTGCAGGTGGTGGATTAAGTTTTGGTCAGGGTATTGCTTATGGTATGGGAAGCATGGGTAGCTTTGGAACTATTGCAATGAAGTTTGCAGGGGCTCTTATTATGGGAGGAATTGGAGCAATGTTAGCCCCCACTCCAAAACCCATTGAAAGAAAAGATGAACCTGAAAACTATGCTTTTAATGGACCTGTAAATACTACTTCACAAGGAGTACCAGTTCCAGTTTGTTATGGAAAGTTACTAGTAGGTGGTGCTGTTATAAGCGCTGGTATAGAAGCGGAGGACTATAACCCATGAGCGAAAAAGATTGGATACGTGGTTCAAAAGGTGGCGGTAAAGGCGGCGGAGGAGGCTCTGCGCCAAAGGAAGAAGATAATACTTTATTTTCTACAGCCAAAGCTCGTATTATTGACTTAATATCAGAAGGCGAAATAGAAGGCTTAGTGGATGGAGCAAAGTCAATCTTTTTAGACGAAGTTCCAATTCAAGATAATAATGGAGATGATAACTATAGTGGATATAGCTACGCGTCTCGTGTAGGAACAAACTCACAATCATATATACCAGGATTTCAAGGGTCAGAGCAACAAGTAGGTTATAACCAAGAAATTAAAAAGTCTTTAAGCCCTTATGTAAGAACACTAACTACTACAACTGCAGATGCAGTAAGAGTTACACTATATGTACCTCGTTTAACTTTTCAAAAGTCTAATGGTGACTTAGTAGGTTCAAAAGTAGAATTTAAAATAGAACTAGGGTATGATGGGGGTAACTATACAACTGTAAAAGAGAGTTCTTTTGATGGTAAGACTACTCAAAGATATGAAAGAGCTTTTCGTTTTGATATACCTAGTGCCTGGAAAACAGCAGGATTTACAAGTATTAGTATTCGTGTAAGTCGTGTTACTGATGACGATGATTCAGCACAAACAAATAATGATTTATATTGGGGAACTTACACAGAAATTATAGATAATAAGTTAACATATCCTAATAGTGCTTTAATGGCACTAGAGTTTGATGCAAAACAATTTAACTCAATTCCTACTCGTGGATATGAAATTAAAGGGTTAAAAATAAAGATACCTAGTAACTACACTACATATGATCACGGTTCTTGTAGTATAGCAGGAATACGTAGAAAAGATAGGTGTATTTCTCAAGGAGGTACATGGACAGGTACAGAAGTAGGCGATAACTTATATAGTGGAGATTGGGATGGCACGTTTACAACTGGATGGACAGCAAACCCAGCGTGGGTACTTTATGACTTATGTACAGATGATAGATATGGGTTAGGTAAGTGGCTAACTGCAAATCAAATTGATAAGTGGGCATTATATGAAATTGCAAAATACTGTGATGCTGTAGATTCTTCTGGAAACTTTGTGGGAGTTGATGATGGATGGGGCTATAAAGAAGCTCGATATACTTGTAACTTATACCTACAATCTAAAGAAGAAGCGTTTAAAGTATTAAACGACATTGCTTCAGTTTTTAGAGGAATGTTATATTGGCAGGAAGGACAGATAACTGCGGTACAAGATTCTCCACGTGACCCAATTATGACATTTGCAGATTCAAATGTAATAGATGGAATATTTACTTATGAAGGAACAAGTCGTAAACAAAGACATAATGTTGCACACGTAACTTGGAATAACCCAGATGATTTTTATCGTCAACATGTAGAATACGTAGAAGATACCGATGGTATTACTGCAATGAACAATGAGATTTTTGCAGTAGATATTCAAGCAGTTGGTTGTACTTCTCAGTCTCAAGCAAGACGTATTGGTAAGTGGCTACTTTATACTGAAAGATATGAAACTGAAACAGTAACTTTTTCTACAGGAATGGATGGAGTATCTTTAAGACCTGGAGATAACTTTTATATAGCAGACTCATATAAAGCAGGGATAAGGTATGGAGGAAGAGTTTCTAGTGGTAGTACAAGTACTGTAATTCAGCTTGATAATGCTACTCCAGTTACTGCAGGACAGTCTTATAGGTTAAGCATACTAAATACCGAAGAAGCTTGTATTGCTTCTGATGGTTCTAAATCTACTGAAACTACGCAAGAGGCGTGTATTAATGCTGGAAAGAAATGGGCTCCTTATGTTTGGACTGAAACAAAAACAGTTGATACAATTTCTACAAGCGAAAGTGTAACTTCAATTACAGTAACTTCTGCATTTGAAAATACACCAGCACAAGGCACAATGTGGATATTAGAAGAAGTAGGCACTGTAGAAGCTCAAACTTTTAAATGTTTATCAGTAAGAGAGAAAGAGCCTAATATTTATGAAATATCTGGTCTAAAACACTACGAACAAAAATATAATGTAGTTGAACAAAATATTGATTTTTCTGCTAAGTCTACGAGTAATTTACCAGATCCAAGTGATCCAATACCGGCTCCTGGAGACTTAACAATTAGTGAAGAACTATATGTAGACTCTACAAACAATATTAAAAATAGAGCTACTTTTTCGTGGTCAAATCCAAAAATTGCTGGTACAACTCAAAACTATCCGTATGTTGGTAGTTATTACGTAGAATATAGAAGAACAGATACAAATTCTTCCAATTGGATAAGCTTAGGAAATACAGTAGCAAACAGTGTAACAATTGATGATGCGCCAGCAGGCAAAGTACAGTTTAGAGTTAAGACAAGGAGAATATTCTAATGGCAAATTTATATTCACCATTTGCAAGTTTAGAACACGAAATATTTGGAAAAACTACAGCTCCTTCCGATGTTGAAGACTTTCAATTTGTAGTACAAGGCTCAAAAGTACTATTATCTTGGACTCCAGTATCAGATTTAGATGTTATACATGGCGGAAATTATTGGGTCAGATATAGTAGTGATACAAATGCTGCTTGGGGTTCTTCTTCAACTGTTGATAGATATATTCCTGGAAGTAGCTCAACAGCACTTATACCTCTTTTAAATGGTAGATACTTAATAAAAGCAGTAGATTCTTCTGGTAATGAATCTGTAAATGCAGCTACGGTAAATGCTAGTGTAGACGCAGATATTCTAAATTTGAATGCTGTAGAGACCACAACTCAGCATCCTAATTTTGGTAATGATACTTCGAATACTGGGGTTAATGATTCAAGTACTACAAATATTTATTACGATACGGCTAACCAAGCGATACAGATAAGCGCAGAATCAATATTTAGTGGTACACACGATGAGTACTATGCTTCTGGTACTAATACCGACGTAGTAGGAGTATATGATAGTACACAAGACTCAATTTTAGACGATAACAGCGGTTCTAATTACGCTGCAACAGTTGGTGCTAATATTTTTGATAGTGCTTCTGGTAATTTTGATGATAGAAGCGGTAATTTTGATGATATACAGCATACAGCTTTCAAACTAGAAGATGATAATGCTAGTTTTGATTCAAGTTGGGATGATTTAATTGTAAGAAATGTTACAGATGATACAACAGCTACAGTTACTAATGTTGATAGCGGTACTGTATTAACTCTTGACACAGATATATTTGATGGAACTTTACAAGAGTATAGATTAGAAGTTTTGCCTAGTACTTTAAGAGATACTTCCGTAACTTTTACTTCTTCTTTAGTAAATAGAACAGTAAGACTTGATGACAATAGTACAGCTACCGTTACTGCTTTTGTTGATGCTAATACTCTCACACTATCTTCAGATTTAATGGAAGATAATCATGGAGCAGATTATCATATTGAGTGGGGGCCTTATCAAGTTTATGATAGTACTGGTCCATTTACTTCCTCGTTAGTAGGTAAAACAATTTATAATACTACAAATGCAACATCAGCAACTATATCTGCTTTTGTAAGTGCATACGAATTAACTTTAGATGATAATATTTTTGAGCACGAAGACGGCGATTCTTACAATATACCAGTAGCAGCAAATATATTAAGAGATACTGCAGCATCTTTCGATAGTACGGCAGAAAACAGAATAATAAGAAATTTAGATACTGGACAACAAACAACAATTTCTAGCCAAGATAGTTCTACAGAATTAACTTTAGTATCAGACATATTTCCAACTGATGCAGCAAACTATCAGATAGAAGGAGATATACAATCTCAAGGTATTTATTACTTTACAGATGAGTATATTGACTTAGGAACAACCTATACTTCAAGACTTTTAGTAGAATATTCAACAGACTCATTTGATGTTGTAGAGTTATTTGACGCTACTTCAGGTAACTTTGATAGTCGTACGGGTTTATTCGATGGAACAGATATTTCATCAACAAATGCTCAAGTTCAAGTAAGAACTACTAATGACGATCCTTCTGGATCTCCAACTTGGGGTTCTTGGATTAACTTTTATATTGGTGATTATACGGCAAGGGCATTTCAATTCAGAATGGTTTTGACTTCTTCTAACACTACCCAGAACGTGCGATGTACTGCTCTTAAGGTCACTATTGATATGCCAGATACAATTAAACGTGACTATAATGTACAAACTGATTCTGGGGATGATAATGAAATTAAAGTCATTACATACGCAACACCTTTTAAAACAACACCAACAGTTAGTGTAACCCCAGTAGACTCAAATGATCATATTTCATTTACTATTAGCAGTAGTAGTAATACTGGATTTACAGTAACTTTTCATGATGGCAATCTTAATCAAGGCTCGCAAGAGTACTTTAATTACGTAGCCGTAGGATATTAATATAG
>Ga0255772_10003097_pt1 | contig 16040 bp, 19 predicted proteins | sample 071ome_34_FD_179970 | JGI IMG/M metagenome (GOLD analysis project Ga0255772, IMG submission 179970) | Coastal salt marsh microbial communities from the Groves Creek Marsh, Skidaway Island, Georgia - 071411BT metaG (version 2) | ecosystem: Environmental > Aquatic > Marine > Intertidal zone >...
AACATCTAGTGCACAAACAATAACATTATCTTTTTGGGTAAAATCTTCAGAAACTGGAACATTTAGTGTGTCTTTTAGAAATGGTGCAGGAGATAGAAGTTGGGTTTCTAGTTACTCAATAAGCACAGCAGACACCTTTGAATATAAAACTATAACAGTTACTGGACCAACTGACGGAACTTGGGCAACCGATACTAATGCTTCAATCTTAGTAGAGTTTTGTTATGGTGGGCAAACATCCAAATCCACTTCTAGTTTAGACCAATGGGTAAATGGAAATTATACTGCTGCGACTGGACAAACAGATATTATGCAAAGCACCAGTAACTATTTTGAAATTACTGGCGTTCAATTAGAAATGGGTTCAGTAGCAACCCCATTTGAACATAGGTCTTATGGTGAGGAACTAGCAAGATGCGAAAGATACTATCAAGATACTGGACTTTTTCGTTATAAAATAGCAGCAAGATGGAACACGAATTCTGGTAATCCTCTTTGTGAATATAGGATGTCAACACCAATGCGGTCTGCACCTTCAGTTTCTGTAGGAACTTCTTTTGAGACTGGTGATTCTTATATAGGTGATCCAACTATAAGTGGTGCAACATTTAAAGCATTTTATATGGTTGGTTCAGGTACATACAGTACTAATACTATAGGTTATTTCCACAATGGCAGTTTAAAATTAGATTCGGAGTTATCATAATGAATATTACATCAGCACAATACAAACTTAACATTGAAGGTACAGAAAATGATTCTATTCAAGCAACCATCGACGGAATCGAAATGTCATTACCAATAGACCCTGTTAACAGACACTACGCTGAGATTATGCGTCAAGTAGATGCAGGTACACTAACAATAGCAGATGCAGAATAGTATAAATATATAAAAGAATTAGGAACCGATTATGAGTAGATTAAAATCAGATACGGAACATTTATACATAACCACAATCGGTGATGGATATGATGTTTATTTACAAAGTAATAACAATACAAAATTAGTTACTTCTGATATTGGTGTGGCAGTAACAGGAAGATTAAGCACAACTGATGTTTATGCTACTGGTAATATTGGATACGATTCAAGTGATCATTTCACATTTACTAATAATACTAAGGTAGATGTAATACTAAATGGAAGTAACGAGTTTATGTTAGCAGCAAATGGTGACTTCCATGCTGATGGTGATGTTGTAGCATTCTCTACAACCACTGCTTCTGATGAAAACCTTAAAGAAAACATAAAAACAATTGAAGATGCACTTGATAAAGTTAAACAACTTCGTGGTGTAGAGTTTGATTGGAAAAAAGATGGAACTCATTCTGCTGGTGTGATTGCTCAGGAAATTGAACAAGTATTACCTTTTGCGGTTAAAGGAGTTGATGGACTTAATGGTGAAGGCAAATTTAAGACTGTAAGATATGATACTTTACATGCTTTACTTATTGAAGCAATTAAAGAGCAACAAAAACAAATTGATGAATTGAAATTAAAGTTAAGTTAAAAACAACTTTTTGGATTTTTTATTATGAAATACTATTGGTGGTGGTGGCAATCAGAACTTTCTGATGAAGAAGTAAATAATATAATTAAAGTTTGCGAATCAGAAAAATATCAAGAAACCGATGCTTGTATCGGTCATGGTGCAGGTGAACATGTAGATTCAATTTATAGAACAAGTAAAATTCGTTTTATTAATGAACCAGACTTATCAGATAAAATTTGGAACTATGTTCACGAAGCAAATAATAATGCTTTTGGGTTTGATATTGTAAAAACTAATTCTGATATTCAATACACAAAATATAACTCTGAAGATGCTGGACATTACAATTGGCATAGAGATAATAATTGGTTAAAACAAACTTATTTTGATAGAAAATTATCAGTCGTAATTCAACTATCCGATCCATCTGAATATGAGGGTGGTGCATTACAATTTAGAATTGATGGTGAAACACTAGAAGAAGAAAACTTTAAACCGAAAGGTAGCATTATAGTATTTCCTTCTTTTATAAAACATAGAGTCACTGAAGTTACTAAAGGAACAAGGAGATCTTTGGTTTCTTGGATAGAAGGTCCAAAGTTTAGGTAAATTGTATTATAAATAGATTAAAGAATTAAGAGGATTAAATTATGGCATTACAAGGTTCTGGTCAAATTGCTTTAAGTGATATTGCTGAAGAATTTGGTGGTTCAAGTGACATAGCAATGTCAGATTTTTATAGTGCTGCAGCAGGAATTCCTGCATCTGGTGCTATCAGTTTTAAAAACTTTTACGGTAAATCAGCACAATTTGATTTAGCAATTTCATCAAATGTAAACGATTATAATATATATGATGAAGCAACAAGTGCTGGGTTTGGTGGAACTGGTAAAGTTGTATTAACAATCGATTCAGGTATAACAGTAGGTTCAACATCTGTTTCTACTGCTGCTCTTAGAACAGGAACTGGGTGGGGTTCTGGTTCAACATTAGAAATTGTAAATAATGGAACAATTGTTGGTGCTACTGGAGCCACTGGTTCAACAGGTTCAACAGGTTCATCTGGCACCGTTGGTGGCGGTGGCGGTGGCGGTGGCGGTGGTCCAGAAAGTGGTGCTAGTGGAACTGTTCCTGGTGGTCCAGGTGGTGGTAATGGACAAGCAGGAAATGCTGGTCAACCTGGAGGATTTAATAATAATAGTTTAGGTGGTGGATCTGGTGGTCAAGGTGGTCCAGGAACAGCAGGTGGTCCAGGTGGTCCAGGTGGTCCAGGTGGAAACGGTGGACCAGCATTTAATCATGAAGAAGCAAGTAATTTAACAACAACCTTTACAACAGTAGGAACAGTATCTGGTGGTTCAGCAGGGTCAGGTGGTGCTGGAGGTCCAGGTGGTCCAGGTGGTCCAGGTGGTGCTGGCGGAGGTGGTGGTGGAAGCACTAGTGGAGGAAGTAGTGGGATAAATAATTCTGCTCAAACAGGTAAAGCAGGACATTCTGGTGGATACGGTGGTGGCGGTGGTGCAGGTTGGAGTCCATCAATAAGTCCACCAAATGCAGCAACTGCAAATGCAAGAGGAACTAAAGGCACTACTACCCTTCAACATTCTAATGGTGGTTCATATGATGGTGGAAATGGTGGAGATCCATATAACTATACAACCAATCAATATGGTGCAGACGGTGCTATGGGAGATCCATCAGGACAAGGTAATGCATATGTATATAACTTAGGAACAAGAACTGGTGGATATAGAGGTCCAACTGGTTCTACTGGTCCAGCAGGTCCAGCAGGAACTCCTGGTTCTGCAGGTTCGCAAACTACTGGATATACTGGTCAAATTTCAGGATTATAACTATGGAAGCAAAGATTAAAGAAATAAAAAATATAATTAGCAGTGCTAATAGAAAATACATACAAGGGAAAATTATTGATGGCGATTTATCTGCAGAAGAAATATTAGAAAAATGGCATTATGCTATATTATGGAAATTTGAAATTGTTTCTGGTCCAGAAAATTATGAACCAGTAACACAAGCAGGAAATGGTCCAGAAAATCAATACTTTAATTTCGCCAGTCCAGTTTCCCCACAAATAGAATTAAACTTTGTTGATGCTGGTGAATACCAAATCAGGTTACATGCATTTTTAGAAAGACATGAGACCGCAACTAAAATAAAAAGAAACATTGATGCAGATGGTGAATTGGTTGAAAGGGAAGTTGAAGTTCTTGTTTCTGTTACCGAAGAGTTATCAACAAACCCATTAACTGTTGTAATTGAGGGTGATGCCGAGGAATGGATATAATAAATGAAATAGTTTATGCTGAGGGAAAGGAATATAAAAAAACAATAAAAAAAGAATCCTTCGACGAAAGACAAGCACCTGCTGAAAGCACCAGAAATTCTGATGGACAAGTTTCTACATATCATGTGACAGAATCATCATTTTTTAATAATGATCCATTATGTCGTATGTATTCTTTGAAAACAAATAAAGATGGAAGTAGATTAATAAAATATTATCACAACACGCACTTTGCTTATAAAGAAATCTTTGGAGAAAAATTATATAAAAAAATATATCGTGATAAAATTATGGGAATAGATGTTTCTGATTTAGATTTATGTCCTGATGTTCCATTTTATTGTGGTTATGCTTATTATAAAGATATGTCAACCAAACCATATACTTTAATGGAAGGAACATACGAATTAGTATTTGTTGTTCCTACAGATGAGATATTAAAAAAAGCGAGTGTATATTATAATCTTCCATACCCATTACCCGAAGGAATGTCAATAGAAAGCGAGGAGTGGGATGCTAAAGACTGGAGAGAAGTAATAAGAAATGTTGGATTAGAAGGAAAAAGAAATAAATATAATACTGGATTTAAACTTGCCTCTGTAAGATTTGAAAACAATAAACCCAGCATTTTAAAAATGTATAAACATAGATTAAGAGAAGGAAGTCTAGATTTAGTTCCGAAGGTAATTGAGGAAAGAGAATTATGTCAATAGAAAATTTATTAGAAAACTTAAGAGACAATAGACAAGCAATCAAAGAAGAGTATTTAGAAAAATATGATTCTCTTTTTATTGAACCATATAAAAGGCAGTATTTTGAAGAACTTGGTAAATTAGAATATGATGATAAAACTATTATAGTAAAAGATCCATATAATGTATATTCTGACAATTTGGAAAAACTTGAAGTATTATCTAATATAATTAGTGATAATGATGATGTTGATTACTTTTTAATGCAAATAGTAAAACTAGATAATTCTAAACATGATGTTCCTTTTAAGGGTATAGATAATTTTTTTATTGATATTCCCGAAAATTTTATAGCAGAAACTTACTTTTTACATTTTAGTGAAGAAGATAATGCTCTTGGTGTAATAAAAGATTTGCCAGAAAACCTTCCTGCTCCAATAAGTGGATCTTATGCACCATTAAGAAGTGTTACACTTGTAGATTATGATGATCAAGATAATATTGATTCTTATCCAGGTGCAACAACAGCAGATAGTTTTATTATACTTGTAGTTTTTAGAGAAACTCCAACTGAAACTGTTCTACATAATTGCCTTACATTATATAATGAAGAACAGGCAGATCTATCTAGAAATATATTTGGCGATTAAAACTTTACTTTAAAACTAAACTAAAGTATAATATATAATATGTGTTTAGTGACTTTTTCTAAAACTCCAGAACATTCTGGAAGTAAAAAATTTATCAATCGGGAATCCGATCAGCCAGTCTGGGCATACATTTCAATCATAGATTCTTGTTCACATAATTGTTCATGGTGTTATGGTGCGTATAATAATCATGACTATGATGTTATGTCTGAAGAACAGTTTAATATTATTACTGATAAACTATTAGATATTGGTATTAAACAAATAACATTTTCAGGTGGAGAACCCACCGAACATCCACAGTTTCTAGACTTAGTTAAAATAGCAAACGATAAAGGTTTTCATATTCATATTGCTACTCATGGTGAGTGGATGAATAAAGAAATGATTGATAAACTATTAGTCTACGAAAATGTTTCTCAAGTTCAAATGAATTTTCAAGGATTAAAACGGCACAATCAAATACATGGTCAGGGGCATCTAGAACAAATTGCTGCGTTTAAATTATTAGCAAAGACTCGTATAGAAACAGTTGCTACAATTACTGTTGGTAGATATAATATAAATGATATTGGTCAGATAATGAAAGAAGCAGATTCTTTAGGAATGACTCGTATCCGTGTGATTGATGCGACTGGTCGTGGTGTTAAGTGGAGAAAGATGGATCTTATAGATTTATTTGATACTTGTAAAGCAGAAGCACAAAAACTTGGATACAACTATACTTTATCTTACGATCCACTATATAAAGGTGATGTAACGGTTCCTTGTTTACAGTTATCAAATGCTTTTATGGATATTGATACAAAAGGTCGTTTACAATATTGTGGTGCTGTATTACCTAATATTAAAATTAGTAATTTTTATGATAATACACCTCAGGAAATATTAAATAGTTATAAAGAAACTAATGCATTCTATGCTCAAGAAGGATGGAAGTGTAAAGCAAGAGAGGTCACAGTAGATTGAAAAACATAGTCATTGTTGGTGGTGGTTCAACTGGTTGGATGACTGCAGCATATTTAAAAACAGAACATCCTGATTTTAAAATAACAGTAATAGAAGATAAAAATATTCCAACCACTGGAGTTGGTGAAGCAACGACACCTTATTTAATGAGATTTTTTAAATCAGTTGGTGTCAAAACAGAAGAAGAATGGATGTCTAAGTGTAATGCTGTTTATAAAAATGGTGTTTTTTATCAGGATTGGAATAATATTGGTAGTCGCTTTTGGCACGCATTTGAAGTAGATGAAAACAAATATACTTATTGGAATAAAAAAAGAATGGTTGAGGGTTTATCTAATGAGGACTATTGGCATTCATCTATGTTTACTGGACAACTAGGAATAAGAGATAGTTCTAAATGGTTAGCAGATGATACTGGTGAAGTTGCCATTCCATATTACCATACCAAAGCATGGAACGGTTGGCCACAACATTGGGCATACCATGTAGATGCTGGATTATTTGGTAAATATCTAAGGGAAATTTCTTTAGACAAAGGTGTAATTTGGCGAGATGATTTTCGTGTTGAAAATGTTGAGTTAGACGATACAGGTAATATTAAATCAATTATATCTTCTAACAATGAAAAAATAAATGCCGACTTATTTATTGATGCTTCTGGATTTAGTAGAGTGTTAATATCTAAAGTTGCTGAAGAACCATTAAAAACTTTTGAACCATACTTAACTCAAAACAAGGCATGTGTTATTCGTAGAGATTATATAGATCCAGAAACTGAAATGAAACCAAGAACAGGTTCTAAAGCACTAAGTTCAGGTTGGATGTTTTATATTCCAATGTATCATACTCAAAGTTTTGGTTATGTATATACAAGTGATTTTATATCTGATGATCAAGCAGAAAAAGAAATGAGGCAAGAATTGGGTGAGCAAAGAGTTAAAGATGTAGATTCTTTTACTGTTGATATAGTATCTGGGTATTATCCTAAACCTTGGAGTAAAAATGTAGTTGCTATTGGTCTCGCTGCAGGTTTTATTGAACCATTAGAAGCAACCCTATTACTTGCAGTTCAAGCATTTGGCATTCGTGTGTCTGAAGTAATAAAAGGAGAAGCGACTAAAGAAGAATTTAATAAATTAGCAGGAAGTGGTATTACTGACTTCTTAGATTATATTTCTTTGGGATACAGATTAACTCATCGCAATGATACTGAGTTCTGGAGAAGCAGAGGAAAGAATACACCATTATCTGACAGAATGGAAGAATGGTTGGAAAGATGTAAATATGAATTAGTTCCACCAAAAGATATTCGTTGGTTTGTTCCATCAAGTTGGATATCAAAACTTATTGGGTTTGGTTACTATCCTACGAACGATAAAACTAAATATCGTGATGTGGACGAAATGTTAGCAGAAAGGCAAATGAATGAGGTTAAAAATTTCAATTGGAGTAAACTCTTAAGTCAAAAAGAATTTTTAGATAGGTTTAGATATTATAAATAGTCTAATAACAAGTTTTTTGGAATTAGACACATGGCAACTCCCACAACTAGAACAGAATTCAAAAAGTATTGCCTGAGAGAATTAGGACATCCAGTAGTAGAAATAAATGTAGACGAAGATCAAGTTCAAGACCGTATTGACGATGCTCTTGACTACTATCGTGACTTTCACTACGATGGTTCATTTGAAGATTACTATAAACATGTAGTAACTTCTTCAGATATTTCTAATGGTTATATTACACTCGATGAAGACATACATAGTGTTGTAGATATTTTTCCAGTAGGACAAGGACTCAACTCAAGCAACCTATTCAATCTTAAATATCATATTACTCTTAACGAGATATACGACTGGGCACATGGTCAGTTTTCATCATACACTATGACTAAAGAAAGGATCGCATTACTGAACGAGATATTCGTTGGTAAGCAACTCTTTAGATTTAATCGTAATACAGATAAACTTTATATTGATATGGATTGGGCACTGATGACTGCTGGTGAATATATCATTATTAAATGTTATAGAACAACAGACGCATCAACCTATGCTGATGTTTGGTCAGACAGATGGTTAAGAAAATATGCTACTCAATTAATTAAAAGACAATGGGGAACAAACCTTAAGAAGTTCTCTGGTATGCAACTTCCAGGAGGTTTGACATTTAACGGTGAACAAATCTATCAGGAGGCAGACGAAGAAATTAAAAGGTTGGAGGAAGAAGTAATTAATACATACTCTATGCCAAGTTATGATATGATAGGTTAATTATGCCAACAGTAAATCAATATTTTAACAACTTCGGTCACCAACAATCTCAATGGTTAATTGAAGATTTGATCATAGAATCTATTAAGATCTATGGCATTGAAGTTCAGTATATGCCTCGCACTCTTGTTGCTGAAGATACTATTTGGGGTGAAGATACTTTATCTAAGTTTGAGGATGCTTACCCATTAGAAATGTATGTTAAAAATGTTGATGGTTTTGAGGGAGAGGGTGATTTCTTATCTAAGTTTGGTTTAGAGATTAGAGATGAAATGACACTCACCGTTGCTCAAAGAAGATTTAGTGAAGAGATATCATTAGCAGATTCTACTACACCTACTGATGCAACTGATGGTATCGGTAGACCAGCAGAGGGAGATTTAATTTACTTCCCACTTAACGGTAAGATTTATGAAGTTAAGTTTGTCGAGCATGAGTCAATGTTCTATCAAATGGGTTCACTACAAACATACGACTTGCGTTGCGAGTTATTTGAATACAGTCATCAACAACTTAATACTGGTGTTACAGAAATCGATGCTATTGAAACTGCTTACTCTGGTGATATGACTGACTTACAATTACTTGATGAGTCTGGTAATGTTCTTGTATTCGAAGACGGTAGTCCAATGATACAAGAATCGTATCGTATTGAAGATACAGATAGTTCAGCAAATAATGAATTATTCCAAACTTCTTCTGAATCGTTTATTGACTTCTCAGAAATGAATCCATTCTCAGAAGGGAGTAGGTGGTAATGTTTGGCCAAGATTATTATCATGGAATAATCCGTAAATATATTATCATGTTTGGTAATATGTTTAATGATATTGATATTCAAAGATTTAATAATTCAGAAACCGCAGTTCAAACTATTCGTGTTCCGATTGCATATGGTCCAAGAGAAAAGTTTCTTGCTCGTTTAAATCAAGATCCAAACTTAAATAGAGAGGTTTCTATTCAACTTCCTCGTTTGTCTTTTGAAATTACAAATATGACTTACGCACCTGATAGAACTTTAAATAAGTTACAAAAGAATACTGCGTTAGGTGATAATGGTGATAGTTTAAGAAGTCAGTTCGTTCCAGTTCCATATGATATTGAAATAAGTTTATATGGTATGTTTGATAATAATGAAGATGCTGTTCAAGTAGTTGAACAAATCTTACCATTCTTCAGACCAGACTGGACTAACTCAGTTAAACTTGTTCCTGAGATGAGTGAGTATATTGATATACCAACTGTATTAAATGGTATGAGTATTGAAGATAGTTATGATGCAGATTTTCAAACTCGTAGAGCAATTATATATACTTTTAATTTTACTGTTAAAGGTTTAATATATGGACCAGTTTCTAAGAAAGGTGTTATTAAGAGAACTTATGTTGACCTTACTGCACAAGACGCAAATACTGCGATAGGAACTGAGCAAGGTCCAAATAGAAGAGTTAGAATACAACCAGGAATGTATGCTAACGGAAGTCCTACTGCTAACAGTAGTGCATCTGTAGCAATCACAAGTATCAATGCAAATAATAATTGGACTTACGCATTTGATGACTACGATTATTTTGACGGTGTGAATAGACATAATCATGAGTAAACTATGGCAACTAAATTTGAAAAAAATCTAAACGATATCTTTGATATCGATGGTGAGATAGTTCAGGAAGAAACAACTGAATTAGCACCTGTTCAACAAAACGAAACTAAAGATAAAGACATTGAGAATGACTATGAGTTCGCTCGTAAGAATCTATATGATGTAATCGGGAAAGGAACTGATGCACTTGATCATCTAATAGAATTAGCAAAAGTATCAGAACACCCAAGAGCATTTGAAGTAGTTGCTACTTTATCAAAAACATTAATGGATGCCAACAAAGATCTACTTAATGTTCAAAAGAAAGTTAAAGAACTACAAAAAGAAGAAGAGGCAAAGGGAAACGACCCCAAACAAGTTACCAATGCATTATTTGTAGGTTCTACTGCTGAAATGTTAAAGATGTTAAAAGATGAAAAATAATTTGCTTTTCTAAATACTTTATAGTATAATAGTAGTAATACATTTTATTGGAGTTTATTATGAAAGTTGGATTTACTTGTTCTAGTTTTGATTTACTACATGCTGGTCATGTAGCAATGCTTAAAGAATGTAAAGAAAACTGTGACTTTTTAATTTGTGGTCTTAATGTAAGTCCAGTCAAAAGAGGCAGACAACCAGTTCAATCTGTAGTTGAAAGATTCCTACAACTTGAAGCAGTTAAGTTTGTAGATAGAATTATACCTTACACTAGTGAAGATGAATTAATGGATTTACTTAATGTTGTAGATCCCGATGTTAGATTTATTGGTGAAGATTATAAAGGCAAAAGATTTACAGGTGATGAGTTAGAAATACCAATCTTCTATAATAGTCGTAAACATAGTTATAGTTCAAGTGGGTTAAAAAAACAAGTAGTAGACAATCAAAATACTCCACCGTTATCAGGCAAAACAGTTAAAGATAATGAGGTTTACACAATAGTAGATAATACTGATTTAGATGCCCTTACAGTATCAACTACAACTCTACATCCTAGTCAAGAAACATCTGGTCATAGTCATCCAGGCATTGAAGAAGTTTATACATTCTTAAGTGGCACTGGTGTAATGCAGATTGATGAGGAAGAGTTCCCTGCTGAAAAAGGCAAAACATTTACGATCCCTGATGGATCATTTCATAAAGTATATAATAACAGTTCAGATGAAGACCTTCTTTTTATTTGTGTTTTTAATAAACGCAGGAATCATTAGTGGTTGCCAAGGTATGCCAGTTATGGATGCCTTTTCTGTAGCAAACATATTTAATGAGGCAACCAAAAAACAACCAGAAAAACCTGCTGAGGTTGTAGCAGAGAATGCCTATGATGAAGAAAAGTTTTATGACTCATCACATAATTGGAACAATCCAAAAACAACAAAGGTTGAACCAGTTAAAATTACGTCGGAACCAAAGAAAAGTAAATCAAAACAAATAAAAAAGGAAGAACCTGAAAAGGAAATAAACCTACCTTGGCCACTTCTGTTTATAGTTTTAATCTCAGGATTAATGTATATTATAAATACGGTTAGATATTATAGACAGAGGAATGAAAAATGATACCAGTTGAATTGATAACAATGGCAGGTGGTGCTGCTATGGGTGGACTTTTTAAGTTCATGGATCAGGCACAAAAAAATAAAGCAGAGCAACAAAAACTACTAATTCAAAGAAACGAATCCGACCAAAAACTTAAAGCAGCAGATAGAGAATCTGCTTCTAAGTCTGCAGATGCTGCAGCGAAAAGAGTTGGCAACGATCCATTTGCTAAAATGACTAGAAGAATATTTGTTCTTTCTATGTTAGGTATGGGTGCTTGGGCAATGACTGCTGCACTTACAGGTTTGGATATCGTTGTCCCAGTTGAAGTTCAAAAGGGTGTGAATATCTTAGGTATATTTGATAACACTCATACTACTACTGAATTCTTTAGATTTGAAAATGCAGTAGTTGCTTTTGAATGGTTAAAGATTTCAATACTTGCTGCTGGTTCATTCTATCTCGGTAAGTCCTAATGTATGAATATAAGTGTGAGTTGATCAAAGTCGTCGACGGCGACACGATCGACGCATACATTGATTTGGGTTTCAAAGTAATTCTTAAAGAACGCATTCGTTTGATGGGAATCGATACTCCAGAGTCAAGAACTAAAAACTTGATGGAAAAGTCTTGGGGTAAAGCATCAAAGAAATTCCTTAAAGAAAAGTTGGAAGAGTGTGAGGGTAAATTCACATTAACAACTAAACTACAAAAGAAAGGTAAGTTTGGTAGAGTGCTTGGAACAATTATGATTAATGGTAATGATGTAAATCAAATGTTGATTGATAACAAACTAGCAATACCTTACACTGGTGGAAATAAAGAAGAAGGCAGACTAGAATATAATGTCAAGACACTTTGGGAAGAAACATATTATCAGGATCCTAACGCAGGAGTCTAAATGCCTGAGGATAGAGGTTATCTCGGTAACCCACTTTTAAAACGAAAAGGAACTAATTTTCGTTGGACTGAGAAAAGGATAAAAGAGTTCGTAAAGTGCTCCAAGGATCCCATATACTTCGCTGAGAACTACATTAAGATTGTGCATGTTGATAAAGGGTTAATACCTATTGACATGTATGATTATCAAAAAACGATCGCTCAGTTAATTACAGATAATCGTAGAGTCGCTGTTGTTACTTCTCGTCAAGCAGGTAAAACTACCACTGCTGTTGCAGTTATTCTACATTATATTTTATTCAACGAACATAAACTTGTAGCACTCCTTGCTAATAAAGGTGATAGTGCTAGAGAAATCTTAGATAGAATTAAAATTGCATACGAAGCATTACCGAAATGGTTACAGCAAGGTGTAATCGAATGGAACAAGGGTTCTGTTGAATTTGAAAACGGTTCTAAGATTATTGCTGCTGCCACTTCCTCAAGTGCTATTCGTGGTAAATCAGTTTCTTTCCTTTATATTGATGAAACAGCATTCGTAGAGAACTGGGATGAGTTTTTTGCTGCAGTATTGCCAACCATTTCATCAGGTAAAACAACTAAGATATTATTAACTTCTACACCAAATGGTTTAAATCATTTTTATAAAACTTGTGTTGGTGCTAAAGAAGAAACTAACGGATACAAATATGTAGAGGTTCCTTGGACTGATGTTCCTGGTCGTGACGAAGCATGGAAACAAGAAACACTCGCTTCAATGGATTTTGATAATCAAAAGTTTGCTCAAGAGTATGAGTGTGCTTGGTTAGGAAGTTCTAACACATTAATTGAAGGACATAAACTTAAATCATTAATTCCTAGAACACCTATTAAAGATAATGGTAAGTTATTACAATATGAAGAACCAAAAGAGGGTGGTCAATATGCTATGGCAGTTGATGTATCAAGAGGTAAGGGTTTAGACTATTCAGCATTTCAGATTATTGATATCTCACAAATGCCTTATAAACAAGTTTGTGTATATAGAGATAACTTTATAACACCTGTAGAATATACTGAAATTGTATTTAGAACTGCTCAGTTATATAATGGTTGCCCAGTTTTAATTGAAGTAAATGATATTGGTGGTCAAGTGTCAGATATGTTACACTATGAATATGAGTATGATAATATATTATATACGGAAACTGCTGGTAGAAGTGGTAGAAGAATCTCTGGTGGATTTAGTAAAGGTGCCGATAGAGGTATAAGAACCACTAAAACTGTCAAGTCTGTTGGTTGTTCTATATTAAAACTATTGATTGAGCAAGACCAACTTATTCTGAATGATCATCAAACGATATTTGAATTATCTCGTTTTAGTCGTAAAGGTAACTCTTACGAAGCAGAATCAGGTGTTCATGACGATACTGTAATGTGTTTAGTGTTGTTTGCTTGGTTATCTGACCAGACATACTTCAAAGATATCACAGATATAAATACTCTATCAAGACTTCGGGAAAGAAGCGAAGAAGAATTGATGGAAGATTTATTGCCATTTGGTATTCAGGATGACGGTGTAGAACAGATGGAAATAATTGAAACAGTTAAACACGATTGGTTAATCGATGGAGAAGAGGATAGATTCTTCTAAATTTGATTTATTATAAATAATTTCAAATAAAAAAGAATTTTTTAACTTAAATTTAACATTATCAGGAGATAGACAATGCCTTTCCAAGTAAGTCCTGGAGTGAATGTATCAGAGGTCGACTTAACTACTGTAGTTCCTGCAGTCAGCACAACAACAGGTGCTGTTGCTGGTCACTTTAAGTGGGGTCCAGTAAACCAAAGAGTTTTGGTTGATACTGAAGATCGATTAGTAAGTATATTCCACAAACCAAATTCAAATACAGCAACAGACTTTTTTACTGCTGCTAACTTTTTATCTTACGGTAATTCTCTTTACACAGTTCGTGTTGTAAGTGGGGCAAATAATGCAACATCGGGTTCTGTTGGAACATATATCGAAGGTGAAGATTATTATAACGAAACATATACAAACCAGTCTGCTCATGGTGACTGGGTAGCAAAATATCCAGGAGATATGGGTAACGCACTAAAAGTATCAGTATGTCAAAATGCTAATGCTTGGGAATCTACAGTATCTACTTCATACTATGCTACTAGAAACAGTAAGACTGTATCACTAGCAGGTGATGGTCAAGGTTCTTCAAACACCGAAACGCAATTTGTAGTTGGTGACTTGGTTTTACTTGGTCCAGATAAAGAAACAAGAAAGATTAGTTCTTTAAGTGGTAACACTATTACACTAACATCTGCTTATCAAGGAAATACAGTTTCAAACTATACACCAGACCTAACTCGTCGTTGGGAGTTCTTTGGTAACTTTAATGGTGCTCCTACTACAACTGCTTTTGCTAACACCTATAATTCACAAGGTGATGCTATTCATGTAGCAGTTGCTGATCGAGTAGGTGTAATTACTGGAACTGCTGGTGCTGTTCTAGAAACATATGAAAATGTATCTCAAGCAGAAGATGCTAAAACAGATACAGGTGCTGGAAACTACTATAAAGAAATTATCAATAACCAATCACAATGGTTATGGTGGGGTAAACATAACACTAATCTAGGAAACGGTGGTGTTAAAGCAGGTCTAGGAACTAATTATCCTGGAAATGATTTACCAGTTACAAATAATATGACTGGAGGTAAAGATGGTTCTATACCAAGTTCTGCTCAGAAGATTGGTGGTTATGACAAATTCAAATCTGCTGAAGATGTAGATGTATCTTTAGTATTAGGTGGTTCTGCTGACGCAACTCTTGCTGAGCATTTAATTACTAATATTGCTGAACATCGTAAAGACTGTATTGTTTGTTTATCTCCTGAAAGGGCAGATGTAGTAAATAATAACGGTTATGACGGTAAAGAAACTGATGATGTTATCTCATTTAGAGATAGTTTAAGTTCTTCTTCATACGCAGTAATGGATTCAGGTTGGAAATATCAATACGATAAGTATAACGATGTTTACAGATATGTTCCTCTAAACGCAGATACTGCTGGTTTAATGGTTCAAACTGACTCTACTAGAGATCCATGGTATTCACCTGCTGGTTTTAATAGAGGAAATGTTAAGAACACTGTTCGTTTAGCATATAACCCATCTAAAGCAGACAGAGATAAACTTTATAAGAAAGGAATTAACCCAGTGGTTACTTTCCCAGGACAAGGAACTGTTCTATTCGGTGATAAAACAATGCTTGCTAACCCAAGTGCGTTTGACCGCATTAATGTTCGTAGATTGTTTATTGTTCTTGAGAAAGCAATTTCAACTGCTTCTAAGTTTACTCTATTTGAGTTTAATGATGACTTTACAAGAAGTCAATTCAGAAACTTAATTGACCCATTCTTAAGAGATGTTCAAGGCAGAAGAGGTATTACAGACTTTAGAGTAGTTTGTGATGCTACTAATAATACTGCTGGAGTTATCGACAGACAAGAATTTGTTGGTGACATTTATGTTAAACCTAATCGTTCAATTAACTATATTCAGTTAAACTTTACGGCAGTGAGGACTGGAGTAGAATTTTCTGAAATAGTTGGTGGTGCGAACTAAATAGAGTAAA
>Ga0255772_10003105_pt1 | contig 16022 bp, 15 predicted proteins | sample 071ome_34_FD_179970 | JGI IMG/M metagenome (GOLD analysis project Ga0255772, IMG submission 179970) | Coastal salt marsh microbial communities from the Groves Creek Marsh, Skidaway Island, Georgia - 071411BT metaG (version 2) | ecosystem: Environmental > Aquatic > Marine > Intertidal zone >...
ATTTCGCCTCGGGCAAGGTTAACAAGGATAGCATCAGATTTCATTGCTGCGAGCCGAGAGGCATTAATAAGATTTTCAGTTTCTTTAGTGAGTGGTAGACTGAGAACTACAACATCAGATTTTTTCAAAAGTTCATCCAAGCGGTCTATTTGACCAATCCAGTCAAGGTACCCAGCCTGATCTGATGCTCCGCGGCGATTGACGGCAATGGTTTGCATTCCAATACCTTTAAAAAGTCGCGCCATTGCCACTCCGATGCCTCCATAGCCGACAATTCCCGCAGTGCCGCCTAGAAACATCTTGTTGCGCGAGAATTGGTTAAATTCTCCTTCTCGCATCTTAGAGGCTTCAAACGACAAACGTTTGCCGGCGGCTAAAGCCATCGCAAGACCGTGTTCTGCCATCGGCTCTGCAAAGGCGCCACCATTTCCTGCAATAGGAAGATCATTGGGGAATTGTTTAAGGGGTAAAAAATCTACTCCAGAAGAGTAAAACTGAAGTAGACGGCAGTCCTTATTAATACCTGACCCATCGTCCGGAAGGTCTGAAGGGCGACTAGCGAAGATCGCCGTGGCAGAACTCACCGCCTTGCGTTGGGCATTAACCTCAAGGTCTCTAAGAAAAACAATTTCAGCGTCATCTCTAATTACATCGCCAATAATCTGACGACGTTCCTCGGTTGCCTCAATGGCTACGACAAGGGTTGGTTTAGGCATGGGGATTATCCAAATTTTTATACAATTTCAAAAACTAGCTAAAAGTACTTAGAGAAGACTGCCATTAAGAATCAAGCGGGTCTATGATTCAGGTTATGGCACTTCTCCCTGCATCAGGCCCTTATACTCGTGGTCAACGTATACTCATCACTGTGCCAGTATTAATGGCTTCACTCTTGCATGCCATAAATATGAGTACTGCGTACGTGGCGTTGCCAAATATACAAGGAAATCTCTCTGCTACCGCCGATCAAGTGGGATGGGTGATAACGGCTTTTGTGGTCGCTAGTGCAGTCGGAACAGTTTTAACCGGTTGGTTATCGCAACAAGTTGGCAGGCGTGCTGTCTTCCTGGGTTCTATCGCTGGTTTCACAGTCACAAGTCTACTCTGTGCAACTGCCGTTGATTTACAACAACTAGTGCTTTTCCGTGTGTTGCAGGGATTTGTTTCCGCTCCCTTACTGCCAGTCTCCCAGTCAATTATGCTTGATACCTATCCACGGGAGAAACACGGTTTCGCGATGTCAATCTGGTCGATGGGCATGATCCTTGGACCAGTAATTGGACCTACAGTTGGAGCCATAGTCACTGAGTTCTATGGGTGGCGATACCTTTTCCTTATAAATATCCCTTTGGGGATAGCTGCTTTTTTAGCCATTCTTCCCACCTTGCCTAAAGCACCTAACAAGCCAACTGGGTTGGACTGGATTGGAGTTACTACCCTCATAATAGCGGTGTCTGCGTTCCAACTTATGCTTGATAGAGGAGAGCGTCAGGATTGGTTTGAGTCTACAGAAATAATAATTTCAGCATTTGTCGCGGCGCTTTCCTTTTATATCTTTATTGTCCATTCATTAACTGCATCACGGCCCTATATAAATCTCGCAATCTTTCAGGATCGGAACTATGTCGTAGGCGTTTGTCTGATTTTCGTCTTTGGGGTCGCTGTATTCTCCAGCCTCTTCATTTTACCTCTCTTTTTGCAGAACATTCAGGGCTATTCAGTTATTTCAGCAGGCTGGGTAGTTTCTGCTCGAGGTGTAGGAACAATGATTGCTATGCTGTGTGGAGGTTTTCTTGCAGATCGATTCCAAGCTCGACATTTACTCATCGCAGGTCTTCTCTGTTGTGCTTTTTCCAATTGGTGGATGACCGGTTGGTCAGCAGATGTTGGACTCGATGAAATTATCTGGGTAACGCTGGTTAATGGCTTTGGGATGGGCGTCATGTGGGTAACCCTCTCCACAGCTACGTTCTCTACTCTGGCTCCAGAATTAAGGGTTGAAGGTGCATCCCTATTTTCTCTTGTGAGGGCTATTGGTGCCAGCGTGGGCACATCAATCGTAATTATGATTCTGGTTAGATCTGCCCAGGTAAATTATTCAGAGCTTCGCGACCGCATCAGTTTTGCTAATGAAGCATTGCAAAACTTTAGTAATGGCGGTTTGTGGAATTTGGAGACCGCAGGTGGCGTAGCTGCGTTGTCTAAGTTGGTTTCAGAAGAAGCTTTGATGATCGGTTTTTTAAATGACTTTGTCTTTCTGGTTGCTATAGCTGCAGTTGGAATTCCGCTAGTGTTTCTTTTGCGTAGATCATGAGTGGTATCTCTTAGAGTAGGCGTTTTTCCGTCTTTTAAGGGTTATAGTTGGTCAGGCTTTATTGGGAACCGAGGTTGGTTTGAGTGTCCAATTAGAAGCTCTGTTGAATGCCCTAAACTTAAAAAGCCCAATGGACTCTAGTCCATCGGGCTTTCTATCCTTTAGGAATAGATAAAACCTTAGAGGCACATCACTATTCAGCTACTACTGGGTTGCTCAGCACACCTACTTGCTCAACTTCGATATCTACAGTGTCTCCCGGAACCATGAATCGAGGTGGTTTTCGAGCATATCCTACACCTTCAGGTGTTCCAGTAACTACGATATCCCCTGCTTCGAGGGTCATGACTTCGGTCAAGTGCCATATCAGTTTTGCAATTGGAAAAATAAGGTCCCGCGTATTTGCGTTTTGCATCGTTTCTCCGGAGACGCGGGTTTGCAATTGTAAGCCAACACCACCCGGTGTTACTTCGTCTGCAGTTACGATATCTGGCCCAAAAGCTCCGGTTCCATCAAAATTTTTTCCCATGGTCCATTGACTGGCCTTGCGTTGATAATCGCGCACGCTACCGTCGTTGAAGAGGGACCAGCCATAAATCATATCGAGTGCATCAGACTCGGCAACATGGCGGCCTGTCTTCGCTATCACCATTACTAGCTCACCCTCAAAATCAAATTTGTCGGAGGCCTTAGGAAGAACAAGAGGGTCTCCGTGAGCGATAAGCGAGGAAGGAAATCGGACAAATACCTCAGGATAGGTCGGTGGAGCAGCTCCACCCTCGGCGGCATGTGCTGCGTAATTGCGACCAATACACAGAATTTTACCAGGGCGCGGAATGGGAGGAAGAAGTTTTACAGAAGATAAGGGGCGAGCTTGAGCGTTGGCAGCTGCAGTTTTAAGTGCTTCTTTGGCCGCGGATCCCCCTTTAATTACCCCAATCATATCCCCGCCGAAGGACTGACTGGCCTTAGTGACGTCAAAAACATCTTCTCCAACACGGACACCAATTTTTTCAACGCCGTCTTCTGCAAACGTCACTAATCGCATGTTTTATCCTCATATAAAGCTAAAAGGTTATCTTCAGTTCAAATAACCTAACGTATGGAACAATACTACACTGCGAGAATTTATATCTTCAGTTGGTTGATCAGATTAATCTAATCTTCATTCGAGATCCCTCAGGCTAAAACCAGTGTAAAATTGGAGATTGTCTCCAATAATTGAGGGCTTGAAATAACGTACCATCACACTCGGTTACGATTTTGTTGATTTTGATCCCATATCAAATCCGGCCCTATGTCAGCTATGTTTCGGCACCCTACTTGGCTCATAATTTTGTTCATTTCGTCTTCAACTATGGCCACTGCTTTTGATGCTCCTTTATCTCCGCCGGCTACAGCACCGTAAAGCATTGGCCTTCCCATAAAGATGAATTTTGCTCCGGATGCTAAGGCTGTTACGACATCCGATCCTCTGCGTATGCCGCCATCCAGCATTAAGGTCATTTTGTCTCCAACCGCGGCATCTATTGGTCCGAGAGCATCTAATGAAGCGGGAGCACGATCAAGTTGGCGTGCTCCATGGTTGGAAACAATCAGGCCGTCTACGCCAAGAGCGGCAGCTCGCTCGGCTTCATCAGCGCGGATAACACCCTTAAGAACCAATGCTCGAGGCCATATTTTTCGGATGCGCTCTATATCTTTCCATTCAATACTGTTCGGTAGTTGGCTCGCTACAAACTCAGCAACTCCCGGTGCATCTGTTCCTGGCGGAGCATATGCTTGCCAGTTTGGTAACATGGCAATGCCGTGTTGGAGATAGTCCAGCATCCATGCAGGCTTAGTTAAAGCATTAAGCTTAGTGGCTAGCGTCAGTTTCAACGGACGACCAAAGCCATTCCGACGATTGCGCTCCCGGTTTGGAGACACGGGCACGTCTACGGTCACAACTAGGACAGGCATACCTAAATCAGCGGCGCGCTTCACTTGGTCATCTGCAATACTTCGATCTTTTGCAGTGTAAAGCTGATACCAACCGTGATCTGGTGCTTCTCGAGCGACATCCTCCATCGCAGCTGTTGCCGCACCCGAGAGAATAAAAGGGATATTTGCATTTCTTGCGGCGCGGGCCAGCATCAAATCTCCACCACGCCGATAGTTGCCGATACCCCCCATCGGTGAGATGCCAAAAGGACTTGAATAAGTTTTGCCAAAGATAGTTGTTGAACGGTCGATTGGCGCATCTCCGGCCATGTACTTAGGCATCAAACTACGATGGGAAAATGCGTTTTCATTTCGAGCTAAGCCGCTTTCGTCATCCACTCCACCTTCGATGAAATCATAAATTAGTTTGGGTACTCTGCGTTTGGCTATATTACGCAGGTCATCTAGGTTTATGCAGTTGTCTATATTCATCTTGAATATCCAGGAAATTTTATATCGTACGAAAGCTAGCTTAGAATTTACCTGTTTTCTTGCAAATGGTTTCAAAGAGAGTGCTATGACAATTCTGTTTGTTTCAGACCCCATAGTTGGGGGTGAAGAAGGTTGGCGAAAGGCCATGGCAGAACGTTTGCCAGACATACCCTTCAAGCTATCAACAGAGATTTATGACAAAGAAGAGATCGAGTTCGTTCTTTGCTTTAGAGCGCAGCCAGGACTTTTTGCTGGAATGAGAAACCTAAAAGCAATTTTGGCAACTGGAGCAGGGGTAGATGGCCTATTTCTTGACCCAGATTTGCCAGATGTCCCAATCGCTAGAATTGTCGATCCTTGGATGGCAGATCAGATGGCGGCGTGGACGACTTATGCCGTACTGCATTTTTTCCGAAGATTTGGAGATTACCATAAGCAACAAATTTCGGCTGAATGGCGCGAGCTTGAGCCTCCGCAATCGGCTCCACCACGGGTGGGGTTTTTAGGGTATGGAGCAATTGGATCTACCGTAGGCAAGGCCTTAGGCAATTTTGGTTTTGAAGTCTCGGCTTGGACACGCGGCTATCGCGAGCTTCCTGGGGTTTCCCATTATCATGGCATGGAGGCCCTTCCTGAATTCATGGCGAAAGCAAATTTTCTTGTTTGCCTTATGCCTTTAACGCTCGAAACTAAGGGTTTCTTGAACAAGGAACGTCTCGGACTACTTCCTAATCCTGCATACCTAATCAACCTTGCTAGAGGGCAGGTTGCGGTTACTGAAGATATTATTGCTGCGCTCCAATGCGGTAGGCTTGCAGGCGCTTTTCTAGACGTAACAGATCCAGAACCGCTGCCTGCGGATTCACCACTCTGGTCGATGGATAATGTCAGAATTACACCTCATTGCTCTGGCCCTACCAATCCTGAAACAGCTGCAGATCAGGTTGCAGGAAATATTCTGCGAAGTTTGAAAGGAGATCGGTTGGAAAATTTGATCCGTCGTGAACTTGGCTATTAAAGAAGTCTTTGCCACCAGCCAACATCGTGCCAAGCATTTAATTTGCGGCCGACTTCTTTGAATGTTCCAATGTGCGTAAATCCCACAGCTTCATGCAAAGCTATGCTTTTGGGATTGGGAAGGGTGATGGCTGCAAAGGCAGCATGAAACCCTTTTTGTCTGAGACGCGGTAGTAGTTTTGCGTAAAGTGAACGTCCAATACCTTTTTGTTGTTCATTTTGTGAGACATAAACAGTTACCTCAGTGGAAGGCTTATAAGCTTCCCGAGCCCTATGCACAGATCCGTATGCATATCCAACAACCTTATTATTGCTGATTGCTACGTAATAGGCGTGAGTGGCGCGATATTGTTCAATACGCCTGCTCATTTCGTCGACTGTAGGCACCTCTGTTTCAAAAGAAATTGGGGTTTCTTTTACAAAAGGGGCGTAGATTTCTTGGATGCTTTCAGCATCTCCAGGGCAAGCTTCTCGAAGGTCGAAGACTGTCATTGGCTTAGCGTGTTAACCGAGTTGTGAGAAAAATTAATAGAATGATTATTCCCGAAAGTAGCCAGAGAGCGGAGCCAAACCCCCCAGACATTTCGGAGATTGCTCCTAGAGCTAGTGGACCAGTTACGCCACCAATTTCGGCAGCGGAAAAAAATAATCCAGAAGCAGCTCCAGCGCGGCGTGCTCCAATTTCAGGCATTTCAACTAAAATTAAAATGGCGACGGTCATAAGGGAAGAACGGGCTATTCCTTGAAGAGTTAAGCCAGTTGCTAGTCCAATTCCTGGTGAAAGATGCATTAAAACAGTTGCGGTCAAGGCAGATAGCAAGAGTGCCAGAAGAATAAAATATCGCCTTTCACGCGTTGCAAGTCTTGGAATTATCAGAGACCCAGCAACGCCAACCGCCGTGGGTATCATTGCCCATAGATCAGCAGATGTTGCGGGTAGGCCTTTGTCTCGTAGGAGAGTAGGCAGCCAATTATTCAGGCCATGGTTTAAAAAGAATATACCAACACTCATAATTAGCATTAGCCGAACTGTTGGAAGTGTGAGGAGCTCTTTCCAGACAAGCAACTGTGGTTCACGTGGCGCACTTCGTAGGCCTGCCTCCACGCGACGGGCTTCCGCATGAGAAGATATCAATAGCCAGATAGCGGTCGCAACGGCAGTTATGACTGCATAAAATAGAAGAACTGCGCGCCAGTCATGATCAAATAATGGCATTAAAAGGGGATTAGTGATCGCCAAGGATGTGATGGCCCCAAGACTTGGTCCTGTGATATATATGCCCATTGCAAATGCGCGATCTTTGCTATCAAACCAAAGCGCAATTACCTTTGGGGCACCCACTGAGACCAGAGGTCCTCCAAGTCCAAAGACCGCAACAGCGACTAAAAATATGCCATAAGTGTCTGCATATGCTCTGAAAATCCCAGATGCAGCTATCATCAAACCCGCAAAAAAAAGAGTTTTTCTTGGACCGATGCGATCCATCGCAGCGCCGCCGGGTGCTGCAGAAATGATATAGACGAGTTGCCACGCCCCAAACACAACGCCCATTGCAGCGTGTCCGACACCAAGGTCTTTGGTTATTGGTCCGACGAGAGGTGCAAGGGATGCTGAAGTGAGGCCAAAGCATAAATACAGCAACCAAACAGCTCCGAGCATCATCCAGCGGTGTGGATGCCCAGCTGCAAGAGCTTCAATAGAGGTGGTAGAACCGCGGGCCATACATCGCTCTACCATTGCCATCCAGTGCTTACGACAGGCAGGATGTCGCTCTTAATCTACTATGAGGGCAAGCATGAGTCGGATGGATGGTCGTAAAGCTGTTGTGACCGGAGCAGCTGGGGGAATTGGGAAGGCTATAGCGTCGTTGTATGCCCAAGAGGGCGCAAAGGTGGTTATCGTAGATTTAAACCAAGAGGCGGCGGATGAGACAGCGCACGAGGTTGGTGCTGTTGCTGCTTTTGCCTGTGATGTAACTCAGATGCAGTCCGTCGAGAAGATGTCAGCACAGGCAGTATTGGCTTTGGGAGAGGTGGATACGCTAGTCAATAATGCTGGGATACCGGGACGAGGTTTTCTTGTTGATATTGATGAAGCTCTGATTGATCGAGTGATCAATGTAAATGTTAAAGGCGTAATTTTAGCTTCGAAAGCTTTCGCGCCACATCTCATTCAAGTTGGAAAAAGTGGCAGAGATGCTTCAATCATCAATATGTCTAGCCAGGCCGGTAAAAAAGGTTGGCCGGAGCTAACAGTTTATTCCGCATCTAAGGCAGCAGTACTAGGATTTTCCCGTGGACTTGCAGTCGAATTGGGCCCCAATGTGCGCGTGAATTCTATTTGTCCTGGCTACATTAGTTCAGCGGGTATGTTTTGGAGAAATTGGAGTCAGATAGGTGATAAAGAGAAGACACCTGAGGAGAGGGGAGCAGAATTTGCTGCTAAACATTGGCCTCTCGCGCGGCTACAGAGTCCTGAAGATGTAGCTAATGCAGCTTTATTTCTTGCCTCTACTGAAGCACAAGAAATTACCGGGCAAGCTATTAATGTCGCCGGCGGCGTAGTTATGGATTAATATCTTGGGAAAGAGGAGTTCAAGATGGCTTTAACATTTAATGTTGGTGAAATGCGTGTCGATCGTGTGATTGAGCAAGAATTACCCGGTTTTGATCCATTCGAATTTTTTCCGAACCTCACCAAGGAGGAATTGGAAGAGCATCGCTCAATGCTAGAGCCAAATGCGCTGGATCCTGCAAGCGGATTGTTGGTGTTTACTATGCAGTCTTATGTGGTGCGAGTTGGTGGCCTCACAATTCTTATTGATAGCTGTATTGGAAATGATAAGGACCGACCAACACGTCCGCTTTGGCATATGAAAACGGACACAACGTATATGGATGCGCTGAAGCAAGCAGGTCTAACTGTAAACGACATTGATATGGTCATGTGCACGCACTTGCACCCAGACCATGTTGGATGGAACACTAAGCTTGAAAATGGCCGTTGGGTGCCGACGTTTCCGAATGCAAAATATGTATTTTCTAAAATGGAGTTAGATTATTGGACGGAACAAAATGCCAAAAAACCAATTGGTCATTTTGTGGACTCGGTATTGCCAATTGTAGAAGCAGGAAAGACTGAGCTTGTAACCAGTGATCACGAGTTAACCCATGGAGTTCAGTTGCTCCCAACACCGGGACATACGCCGGACCACTATTCTGTGCGTCTATCATCGGGTGGTTCTGAGGCCATAGTTACTGGTGATTTGATCCACTCGCCACTGCAGTGTGCTTGTACTCATCTGCATGCACGTCCAGACGTCGACCCTGTCCAAGGTCTCGCGACCCGAAATGCAATCATGGAGAAATATGCGGATACAGATACACTAATAGCAGCAACACACTTTCCATCGCCTTCTTTGGGGCAATTCATTCGGAATGGTGATGCTTTTGGTTATCGTTATCGTGAAGGTTGAGGTGGCCTGTGACTATTAAATATTCTGTCCTGGACCAATCTATAGCAGTTGCTGGTGAGCCGCAGGGGCAAGCTATTAGAAACACTGTTGAGTTGGCTGGCTTCTGCGAAGGCCTTGGCTATGAGCGTTTTTGGGTTTCTGAGCACCATAACCATCCAAGCATTCTAGGCTCTGCTCCAGAAGTGTTGCTGGCTGCAATTGCTATGAAGACTTCAAGAATACGAATTGGCTCTGCCGGAGTGATGTTGCCGCACTATTCTCCATATAAGGTGGCAGAGCAATTTCGTGTCCTCGACGCACTTGCGCCTGGGCGCATTGATCTTGGTCTTGGCAGGGCTCCTGGCTCTGACGGCCGTACGGCCTTTGCTCTCAACCCCAATGCTAATGAACGCCCTAACCAGTTTCCTGCTGATGTTCGAGACCTGATGGCTTGGGTAAATGGTACCCCCCTCGTTGATGGACATCCTTTCGGAGCTGTAAAAGCCTATCCTGCTGGAGATACATCACCGCAGATTTGGATGCTGGGCTCATCTGACTATGGGGCCCAAGTTGCTGCGCATTTTGGTTTGCCATACGCGTTTGCTTGGTTTTTCACTGATGGAAGAGGAGCGGATCAGGCTCTGAAGTTATACAAGCAGTTCTATCGGCCTTCAGAGTTGTGGCCAGAACCAAATGCTACAATTTGTGTCTGGGCGCTAGCTGGGGATAGCAAGGCAGAAGCAGAACGAAACTTTATGCCAAGAGCGAAATGGCGCCTAGCCAGAGACCGCGGCCAATTTATTTCTATGCAGACGCCTGAGGAAGTCTTAGCTGAGGGTTTCAGTGAGAGTGATGAAATGCGCATCCAGGCAATGCTCCGAGACGGTTTTGTAGGAGAGGGTGCCGAAGTTGCTCAAAGGATAAAAGCTCTTGGTGCTGAACTCGGTGTACAAGAGATTGCTATTGTTACTTGGGCTCATGAAGAATCTATTCGTCAGAGAAGTTATGAGCTTTTGGCACATCATCTAGGAGTTTCAGAGGCTCAAGGTGTAGCGGCTTGACATCGGAAACGGGTATTTTCCTATTTAACGAGCCAGTTTCCGCGACTGGTGTCATGAGAGTTCATTTTCACTGCGCATCCTCTTGGTCTAGCGATGATCCAGTGCTGATTGTTCTTCATGGGTATAAGCGTAACGCGGATACTTATCTCTGCGACTGGAAATTAGAGGCTGAGCGCCTGAATGCACTCCTTTTATGTCCAGAGTTTGACAAAGGCGGTTTCCCCACTCCACGCGAATATGAAGTCGGCCGGATGCGTACGCCGGATCGTCGCGCATTCCTCCCTCGTGAGGAATGGAACTGGGGTGCAATAGAGCGTGCCTTTGATGCAGCGTGTGAGAGGTTTGGTGCAAGCCAAGATAGTTATTGGCTTTACGGGCATTCAGCAGGAGGGCAATTTGTGCATCGCTTTGCACTTTACTGTCCAGAATCCCGTGCATCGCACATCATCGCTGCTAATGCTGGCGCTTATTCAGCTCTAGATGACCAACGTTTCCCTTACGGAATAGGGCAAAATGGGCCAGCTACAGATCTTTCAGCTTTTCTAAGCCGGCGTATTACTGTGCTTTTGGGGCATAAAGATAGGAAAACTAAAGGCGGGGTCTTGTTAAGGTCGCCTGAGGCACTCGTCCAAGGCCCTCATCGCCTAGCACGCGGGCGTTTTTTCTTCCAAAGTGGGAAGGAAATGGCTGCAAAACTTGACGTGCCATTTTGTTGGAATTTGGTCGAAGCCCATGACATCGGCCACAGTAACCGCTTACTGGCACCCGTAGCAGCAGATCTTTTTGCAGTCTCGGTTTAAAAGATAATCACTGCCCGCCAAAGTTTTGTTTGGTAATATTAGTCAGAAGATAATCTCTGATGCGGGCTCTCTCAATTTTCAACCTTAGGTACTGTTTTCTAATTCTAATTGGTCCAGTTCAGTTTTGATTTGCTGTAAATCGACTTTATTTACCCCGGTCATGGGAAGGTTATCCTTAATAAGAATGCGTCGGGGATGAGCATAAGCTGGCCCGTTTCGAAGCGTAAAATCCTTCAAGTCCTTCTCTGTCACTTCCGGTTTGTTGGTTACTACAGCTGCAACCGGGCAAGTGCCCTTTGTTGGATGGCTGTGAGGCATTACTACTGCTTGGATCACTAAGGGATGCTTAAGCAGAATATTTTCCACTTCTTTGGGGTAAATATTTTCACCCCCGCAGACGAACATATCGTCAACCCGTCCTTCAAAATAGAAAAAGCCATTTTTGTCTTTTGAAAGTATATCGCCTGTGCGAAGCCAACCCTCGACAAACCTCTCAGCATTTACCTTGGGTAGATTATGATAACCGGGCGTATTGGCGGGACTTTTGATCCAAAACTCTCCAATTCGATCGCTCTCTTTACCATCTGTCCCAACAAGTTTTACTTCCGTTCCTGGCATAACGGTTCCAACAGATGAAGGTGGTGTTGGTCGCCCGTCTAGTGGCGGTGCCATACAGCCGCCGGCTGTTTCTGTCAGGCCGTACCCTTGGGCACTAGGACAGTTAAAAACACGCGATATTTCGTTCATCAGTTCTGCATGTGCTGGAGCAGAACCAAGGCGGAGCATTTGAAGGGAAGAGAAGTCAAGTTTTTTGGTTAAATCCTGCTGCTTTAGAAGCATGGAGAACATGGTTGGCACACCCCCAGCTTCCGTTACCTTCCAGTCATGGATTGCTTGGAGATAATTACGGGCATCAAAATTTCCCATTAAAACTACTGAACCGCCCGCCCTGATCTTTGGCTTGAAAGCAACAGTCATGGCATTTTTGTGATAAAGAGGAGCTGCTATCAGGCCGCGTTGATCAGGTTTTGCTGGCCAGTATTTTTGCCGAGTTTCAATCAGCCAAGTTGTATTTAGGTGCGTGAGTATGACGCCTTTAGGTCGACCTGTTGAACCAGAAGTGTATGGGTGGAAGGCTGGAGCGTCAGGCGAAATTTCTAAAGGCTCAAAACTGGCACTTGAGCTCTCGACAGATTTCCAAAAAGGCAACCAACCTTCTGGTTCTTCTCCAAAAGCAAATTTTAAGGGAATATCTGCAGCTGCATCAGTGATGTGCGCGCCAGCAGCTGGTTCAATAATTGCCGCTTTAGCTCCGGAGTCTGCGAGAATATAAGCTAGAACATCTTTACTTTGTTTTAGATTTATAGGGACGGGAACCAAGCCGGCGCGCATCGCACCAAACATGGTCATTAAAAATTCCGCCCTGTTGGATATAGCAAGACCGACTCTATCACCTGTCTTGAGGCCTGTGTTTCGGAGCATTGAAGCAACGCGGTTCATTGCATCGTCTAGATCTCGAAACGAGTATTCCCTTGGTGCGTCTTGGCTTATGTCAATGAGAGCAGTTTTATTGGAATACTCGGCTGCAGCTCGCCAGAAAAACCACCCGAGTTGTCCTTCTCCTTGAAAAGTCATGATTTGTTTTCCTTGACCAGACCGCTGGGAGTTGTGTCTAACAAACTAAAGTATGTGTCAGTTAGGAGCTTTGCACCAATGTTACATTCATTGATGGTTACACTGCACCTTGTTGCCGCTGTAATTTGGGTTGGCGGTATGTTTTTTGCCTACATGATAGTTCGTCCCGCAGTAGCTGCGCTTGAGCCTCCAGAGCCAGCGCGCTTTTGGGGACGCATTTTTACGAAATTTTTCACATGGGTCTGGATAGCAATATTTGTTCTTCTAACAACTGGATACCAAATGTTGGTCGTTGAATATGGAGGCATCGGAGCTGCCCCTGTATATCTGCACGCGATGCAACTTTTAGGTTTAGTTATGATTGCATTATTCATGCATCTTTATTTCGCACCATGGCGCCGAATGAAGTTCGCGTTGAAAAACTCCGATTATCCAGAAGCAGCCAAGCAAATACCCCAAATTCGCCGAATAGTGGCGATCAATCTTTCATTGGGTATTGCTAATGTAATTATTGGAGCTGGAGGGCGTTACTTTCTGGTATAATTTCTACTCTCGGGGAGCATGTTTGGCTAAAATTCTTTGCAGGGTTCGTCTGTGCATCCTCAAGCGCCTTGCAGTTTCCGATACATTGCGGTCGCACTGTTCATAAACCCGTTGAATGTGCTCCCACCGTACTCGGTCAGCAGACATTGGCATTTCTGGCGGTGGAGGAGGAGATTCTGGCGTGGCTAGTAAAGCCGCTTCAATTTGGTCAGCATCAGCAGGCTTTGGGAGATAGTCTATTGCACCGGCCTTTACAGCAGCTACCGCAGTTGCAATGTTTCCATAGCCCGTCAGTATTATTGCGCGCACGTCTGGACGCTCTGCTTGAAGTGCAGAAACCACATCAAGCCCGCTACCATCCCCAAGTCTAAGGTCTACTACAGCATACGCTGGCTTGAGATGCGCAGACTGTAATCCTTGCGCAGCACTTTCTGCTGTATGCACATCGTAACCGCGCCGCTCCATTGCTCTTGCGAGTCTTCTTAGAAAAGGCAAATCGTCTTCAACGATCAGTAGGCTCTTTTCCTCGAGGGCGTTTTCGCCAACATCTTCTGTAGTCATATGGCTAATCCTTTAACTCCGCCTCAAGATCACTGCGGGACCAGGAGGCTGTAATTTCTGCCCCAGCTCCTGATCTATTACCAAATGTAAGCCGAGCGCCTGAATTCTCCAACAATGTTCGAGCGATAAATAATCCAAGTCCCATATGGCCATCTTTGTTTTTCCGAGTTGAGATATACGGATCCCCTATTCGTTCCAATAGATCCGATGCAAAACCAGGACCATCATCTACTACGGTGATGCTAACGTTTTTAGCGCTCCAAGCAATAATAATAGATACCTCTTTGCGCGCGAATTGTAATGCGTTGGCAAGTATATTCGTGATTCCATTGACTAATTCAGGAGATCTTAAAACTCGAGGTTCTACTCCAGCATCTCCAGCTATTGGCCGTTTCAGTATTGAGAAAGTAATCTCAGCCGGCTTGCGCTCTTCTGCTATTTCCTCAAGCAAAGCGGAGAGATTGATAGGGTAAAAGTGTGCTCCTGTGTCATTTTCATCTTCGCTGGGCCGAGCTGTTAGATCAGCTAGAATGGAACGACATCTTTCCGACTGCGATACTAGCAAAGCGATATCTTTGCCTGTTTCGGTATCTTCTGGAATTTCTCTTGAAAGTTCTTTTGCAACAAGTGTTATGGTTGCTAGAGGTGTGCCGAGTTCATGCGCGGCCGCCGCCGCAAGTGCTCCGACGGCCGAAACTTGTTGCTCTCTTCTCAGAGTAGCTTCGACAGCATGCAATGCTTGCATCATTCGACGCTGTTCCGCAGCAACACGGGCAACATAGCCAGCGATAAAAATCAGGCCTACTAAAGTCGCAACCCAAGCGGCTATTCCATAAATTGTAGCTAGTTCAGGTGCAGGTCCTGGTAGTTCAACATGCACCACCGTTAGCAGCGAGACCAATATTGCAACCAAAATTCCGGTGCGAATTGTATGTTTTACCGGCAGAATAGCAGCTGATACTGTAACTGGGGCTAGAATTAACATTGAGAAGGGGTTGTAGAGCCCTCCAGTTAAACCGAGCAAAAATGCCAATTGAACAGCATCAAACCGGAGAGAAAAATTAGCGTCCCGCCGTTTCATTTGGCGGGCGTTACGATATTTCCGTGTAAGGTGAAGATTTAGCATGCAGGATGCTAAAATAGAAATTAGGCAGAACGTCAGCGGTAGATCAAAGTCAAGCCAGAAGCGAACTGTTAAGACCGTAACTAACTGTCCAGTTATGGCTACCCACCTGATGGCGATGAGGGTTGCTGCACGAATGTGCCTAGGACGCATTCCGGGAGCGTCATTGAAAATGTCAATTTTGAAGGCGTCAAATATGCCTGCCATTTAGGCCTCAGTCCCTTTCAAAGAGTATGGCTTCGGGTCTATTCGTTTTCGAATACTAACCCGATAAGAATGCACCGTTCTACTTACTTCCCCTAGGAATAAGAAAAAAAATCAAATTAGTGTAAACATGCCGTGCGTTTAGAGGTTGCCACTTCAATTGCTATCGAGTAATTTCCGCCGCTCTTGCCGTTGGAGATAACGGTACCGATTAGCGCCCGTAGCTCAACTGGATAGAGCGTCTGACTACGGATCAGGAGGTTGGGAGTTCGAATCTTCCCGGGCGCGCCATATTTTATTTATATAAATCAATAACTTGATCATTTAATTGTTACCGCAGCCGCTGGCTAAGGTGCATTCAGTTGACGCTCAGTTGACACAGAAGAGCTGTTTTCAAGTCCTTTTCAAAAAACTCTAGTCAGAAAAAAAGCCCCGAACAGACCGAAGTCTGAGGGGCTTAAGTTTGAATTTAAGAGGATAATCTATGCAACGGCTGATCGAACTGATGCAGGTAGGAGCGGAAGGATTCTGCTGCGTCAACCCGGACCATTTTCCTCCCTCGTAAATAGGCAAAATCAAAGGTTTTCCCGACTATTTATGAGAACGGATTCACTATCCCGAAAAGTCCGTTCCGGGTCAATTTTCCCCGTTTTGAACCCGAGATTCGCCTTTCCGGTATTGGGTGCACAAACGACGTTTTTTGCTGGAGTTTGAAATTTGTGCAATGATTTCCGATCTTCCCCGGATTGCGGAACAGTTGTGGCGGCGAAGAAAACGGTGATTTTTGACCCGTTGCCGTCATCGCTACCTTTCTCATTTCGCATCGCACCATCAGGTCGCCTCGCTATAAGCGGACCTAAGCAAGCGCAACCTCACCCAGCCGCGTGACCGGCG
>Ga0255772_10003106_pt1 | contig 16016 bp, 6 predicted proteins | sample 071ome_34_FD_179970 | JGI IMG/M metagenome (GOLD analysis project Ga0255772, IMG submission 179970) | Coastal salt marsh microbial communities from the Groves Creek Marsh, Skidaway Island, Georgia - 071411BT metaG (version 2) | ecosystem: Environmental > Aquatic > Marine > Intertidal zone > Salt...
ACGTCGGGAACAACTCCGCGGGCAAGTTCTGCGGGTTGATCTCGTGATAGTTTCGCGGCAAATTATTCATGCAATCGCACAAGCAACACCTCCACGATTTCCTCGCGTAATCTACCATGCAATGCGGATTCAGCACGCCTTGACACCCTTCGCACACCACCGGTTCGTACGGCAACACCGGCATCTCCGGAATCGATTTCCCCGGCGTCACGATGGCACCGGTCGGTAAAACGATTCGCGTCGCTTCGATTCGCGAGCACGGCCACGCGTTGAAGGACATTCGCACGCCTTCCCGGTTCTCGTACGCCGCGAAATCCATCTTTGTTTTTGTTTATGTGCGCGTGTATTTTATCTCTCTCTCTCTCTCTCTCTTTGTGGTTCTAAGAATTCAAAGAGAGCGCGCGGGGGGAATTTTTAGGAACACACAACGGCACAATCCAAAACTCTCAAAATCTCTCTCTCTCTCTCTCTCTCTCTCTCTCTCTCTCTCTTTCCTTCTTCTGCGTTTAAAAAAGAGCACTCGACGACACGCAGACACGCAGACAGAGAGACTGAAATCGATCTGAACGCTCGAAAAGAAACTGCGCGCTCGCGCGTTGGTTTTCTTCTTCTCGGTCTTTCCTCTTCTTCTTTCAAAAATTTTTTGACGCGATTCGAAGAAAAAGAAGAAAGAGAGAAAGTCGATTTTCGTATGTTTAGGGTTTAGGGTTTAGGAAAAAAAAGGGCACTTCACAAAGGCACGTTTTCCCGCACAAAAACACACAACTGTAAAACCGCAAAACGCTTCTCCGCGCTTCCTTCTTTGTTTTTGCGCTTCGCGGGAAAAGAAAGAAGAGAGAACTTTGAAGAACAATGCTTTCTGCGCTCTCTCCGAAATCGTCGCCTTCTCGCGCTGCTGCGCGCCGTTGTTCCAAAGAAGAAGACGAAGAAGAAACGAAAAATGAATCTCCTCCGCTGCACGTTTTGGATACCGTCGCCGGCGTGCGCGAACGCGTGCGCGAGGCGAGAGGAAAGTGCGATCAAAAGATTGCTCTGGTGCCAACCATGGGAGGGTTGCACCAAGGCCACGTCTCGCTGATTTCCATCGCGCTGAAGAGCGCGGATTTTGTCGTCGTGAGCATATACGTGAACCCGATGCAGTTCGCGCCGCACGAAGACTTTGACGCGTATCCGAGAACGCTGGAGGAAGATTTAAAGAAAATTGCGGATTTAGGGGAGAACTCTCGCGTGTGCGTGTTTGCGCCGAAGGAATCTTTGTTCGGGAAAGGCGTGGACCCGTCGGAGTGCGCGAACGTGACGGTGCCGGGGGTGAGTCAGGGATTGTGCGCGACGACGAGGCCTCATTTTTTTGGCGGCGTCGCGACGGTGGTATTGAAACTATTGAACATCGTGAAACCAGACGCGGCGGTTTTTGGGAGAAAAGATTATCAGCAGTTGAAAGTTATCGAGAAGATGGTGAGAGATTTAGATTTGGACGTGGAAATTTTGAGCGGGGGCATTGTGAGAGAACCGGTGAACGGAGAGGCGTCGGACGCGGAGTCTTGCCCGGGATTGGCTATGAGCTCGAGAAATACGTATTTAACCGAAAAAGCGAGAAAGCAGGCGGAGGCGATATCGGTGGCGCTGAAAGACGTCGCGGATGGTATTTCCGGACGGTCGGATGAGTTTACGCCGGCCATGGGTGCGAACATGGCGCAAGGGTGGGTTGGTTTCATTAAAAGGTGCATAGAATTGAGCGGAGGTAAAGTCGATTACGTGGAAATCCGCCAACGAGAAACGTTGGAAGGGCCGGTGGAAAAGTTAATCAAAGGCGAGAAGTACGTGGTTTTAGCGTGCGCGTATTTCGGTGGCGTTCGATTGCTAGATAATGTGGAAGTGGATAAAGCGTGATATAATAATAGAATGTTGTAGTGATGATGTGTAAGAATAGTATTGGGTAGCGATGTTGTTGAGAAGAGAGCGTAAATTAGTTATTTATTTAATGAAGCAGTCCTTCAAAGAGCTAGTGCACGCGCCCGCGCTCGTCGTGGCCTTCTTCCCGTCGTAACACGCCACCCCGTCCGCGTCGGTTTTCAATTTTGGCAACACCTTATCCAACTGTTTTTTCTTCGGGTTCAACACCTTCTCCGGCTCGCCTTCGAAACCTTCAAACGTGACGCGCTCGCCGATTTTCGCGCCGCTCGGCGGCTTGACAAAGTCAACCTTCGTGTGGTCCTCGTTCGAGGCGCACAATACCATGGCCTCAGAATTCAAACCTCGCATCTTATTCGGTTTCATGTTGCAAATGACCAGAACGTCTGCGTTGGTCATGTCTTCTAAAGTTTTAAACTCTCGTAAACCAGAGCACACTTGCAACGGCTTTTCTAATCCAACGTCAATTTCTTCGGCCCATAACTTATCCGCTTCCGGGTGTTCCCACGCTTTAACGATTTTACCAACTCTGATGTCGACGACGGAAACGTCCACTTCTTTCTCCGCCGCTGCCGCATCTCCTCCTCCTGCTCCTCCTTCTGCCTCGGCTGCCGCTTTTCTCGCCGCCTTTGCCGCCGCTTTCTCCGCCGCTTTCGCCTCTTTCTTCGCGATGGCTTTCAATCTCTTCGCCTCGGCCACCGGATCGTCCAACGGTTGCGACCCGCCTTGAGGATGCTGCTGCTGCGGCTTTTCTTCCCCACTTTCTTTTTTCGTCCCCGAAGTGGACACTTCCGCTTTCCCGCCGCTCTCGCTTCTCGGCAACGCCGTCCACGTCGCGTCCATCGCCGAAAAGTCAATCGCGCCTTCTTCGCCCGCCGACAACACGCTCTGCATCCGCTTGCACCATCGCACCAAACTCTTCTTCTGCTTCAACTGACCGGAGGCCATCATCTGTTTCACTTTCTCGCGCACCGCGCCAAACAAAACGATATCCGCTAAAGTCACTCGATCGTTCGCAGCGACGTGAGACTTCGTCTTCAAGTGCTCGTTCAGAGACTCCAAAGCCTGTTCGCAATCGGCGTCGAACTCGACGCCGGTGTAGGTGGTGTTCACGGCGGCGAGCCAATCATCGATGGCGAGTTTTTCCGCATCCGTCGCGCCGAGGAGTAAAGACGCGTCGTCTCCGTCTCCGCACAGCGCTTTGGCGACCGGAACGAGACCTTCAAACGACGCTTTGATGTCGTCGGCGGCGTCGTCTCGATGATATCGCGGCGGCGTCGATGGATTAGTTTTGGAATCGACGACGACGACGACATCGGAGGAGGAGGAGATGTTTTTATACGCGCAGAGGAGCGCGATGGTTTGCCCGGCGGGCGAGGACGCGTCGCAAGTGACGCGAGGAGATGACGACATGTGCGTTTCGTGGACGCGCACGTGTGGTTCTTTTTTGGGGGGTGTTTCCTGATGATAAAAGTGCTCGCGCGTACGTGTGCCTCGTTTGTGACTTGTGACGGACTCACGAAAAAAAGGTGCACCCTTTACTACAAAATACGAAAAGGCGAGACGCGAACGCGCACAGATCAAGAGAGAAAGAATTATTATTATTCAAGTTTTATGATGATCATATATATATATATTCCAAATTAAGCTAACATAAACACCCCCCAACTCTCTCTCTCTCTCTCTCGTCGCGTCGGCGCGGTTTTCGCTCTCTCGAGCGCCCACCGCGTGAAACGCGCGATTGATCGTATACTAAAAATTTAATACATGATGAAAAATATGTTTAAACGTTTAATATCTGTAGGCAGCCGGCTTGAACGGACCTTCAATCGGGACGTTAATGTACGCGGCTTGTTCCGCGGACAATTTGGTCAACTTGACGCCAATCTTTTCCAAGTGCAATTGGGCAACCTTTTCGTCCAAGTGCTTCGGCAAGACGTACACCTTCTTGTCGTATTTGCCAGATTTGCGTTCGTTCCACAACTCCAATTGCGCGATGCACTGGTTGGTGAACGAGCAAGACATGACAAAAGACGGGTGGCCAGTGGCGCAGCCCAAGTTGAGCAAACGACCTTCGGCCAAGACGATGACGCCGTGTCCGTCCGGAAATTCGTATCTGTCGCATTGCGGCTTGATGTTCATGCGCTTGGTGACAGCTTCCAAACCAGCCATGTCGATTTCGTTGTCAAAGTGACCAATGTTACCAACGATGGCGTTGTTCTTCATGTTCTTCATGTGGTGAGCCATGATGATGTCCTTGTTACCGGTGGTGGTAATGAAGATGTCGCACTCGCCGACGACGTCTTCGAGCGGGGCAACTTGGTAACCTTCCATCGCCGCTTGCAACGCGCAAATCGGATCAATTTCAGAGACGATGACACGGCCGCCCGCCGCCTTCAAAGACGCGGCGGAACCCTTGCCGACGTCACCATAACCAGCAACCCAGCAAGTCTTACCGGCAATCATGACGTCAGTGGCTCTCATGATACCGTCCGGCAAAGAGTGTCTGCAACCGTACAAGTTATCGAATTTGCACTTGGTGACGGAGTCGTTGACGTTGATCGCCGGGAACAACAATTCGCCCGCCTTTTGCATTTCATATAACCTCTTGACGCCAGTGGTGGTTTCTTCGGAAACACCAACGCACGTCTCGACGATCTTGTGCCATCTCTTCGGGTTAGTCTTCAAGTTGGCCGCGATGATGTTCAAGACGCACTTCATTTCGGCGTTGTCCGTAGTGGACGGGTCCGGGACCGCACCGGTGGCTTCGAACGCCTTTTCGGCCTTGTAACCTTCGTGGATCAACAAAGTCGCATCGCCCCCGTCATCAACGATGATGTCGAGCGGCTCATCGCCCCAGTTCAACATTTGGTCGGTGCACCACCAGTACTCCTCGAGCGTCTCGCCCTTCCAGGCAAAGACCGCCGCGGAGTCTCTCGCAACCGCCGCCGCGGCGTGGTCTTGCGTGGAGAAGATGTTGCACGAGCACCATCTGACGACGGCACCGAGCTTAACCAAAGTTTCGATGAGGACCGCAGTTTGGATGGTCATGTGCAACGAACCGGAGATGTTCGCGCCTTTGAGCGGTTGGCTCGGGCCAAACTCGGAGACGCAGGACATGAGACCCGGCATTTCAACCTCGGCGAGTTCGATTTCCATGCGACCGAAATCGGCTTGGGCCATGTCGCGAACCTGTCGTGTGTATTTTCGGAACGAACGAACGTTAAAGGGGGAAATGAGAGAGACGCGCGGTGAGCACATGTTTGTGTTTGTGCCTACGAAGCGTTTTTGACAGACACACACAAAACCAAAAAAAAAGGGAAAAAAAGCTGACGTTTCCCCTTGCGATGAAAGAAAAAAACGCGCGCTCGACGAGATGCCGACTTTTTTGTTCCGACGCCGCCGGCTCCATCCAATCCCCTAAAAAACGCGAGATTACGTCACGCGTTCGGACGATTTCACTTCTCCAGAACGCGAAAGTCGTCTCGTTCCGAACGATTCGCCTTCGCGTCGAGAAGAGGGGCGTCTTTGGCGCGATTTTGATGGATTTTTTTTTTGCGCGCGAGCGGCTGTGAACGACTTTCGCCGTCGCTTTTTCTCACAGGTGCGTCTCTTCCCGTGGTGTGGGGGGAAATCTTTCCCTTCTTCTCTCCGGGTGTCGGAGAAGAGAACGAAGAAACGCGCCGTCTCTCGGGAAAAAAAAGCAACAGCTGGTGTTTCCTTTCTCTTCGTTCGACGCCGGCTTCGGTTCTTCTTCGTCTTCATCAAAGAAGAAGAAGAAGAAGAAAAAGTCGCATCAAAGATGATCGAAGAGACGGCGAGAGAGAGAAAGGGAACATTTATCCAATCTCAACGGCGCTCGCGCTCTCTTTCTCGAGAGAGAGGAATACGAATATAAAAAAGAAAGAAGACGATGCATAAACTCGTACCTTGTATTCGCGGGCGCCGGTCGTTTCGACGACGCACATTTCAGTTGGTTTAGAAGCCATGTTTTCTTGTGTTTTTTAGATGTGAGTGAGTGTAGTAAGTTGCGTAAAGTGAGGCGTCGAGAGGTGCTTTGGGAGCGCTTTAGAGCCGTCCATTCGTGCGTGCTTAGGGTTTCAATAAGATTTTTTCTTTTTTTCTTCTTCTTTTCGATTAAAAACTTCTCATATAATAAAACTCTTTCTTCTCTTTCTTCTCTCTCCCTCTTCCCTCTCTCTCTCTCGATAGTATTAATAAAACAGTGTACATTTTGTATAATTGTTTCTCTTTGTCGTTCCATTTTGTTGTTGTTGTTGTTGATTCTTGCTCTTTTGTTTTTTTTGGGTTTGCTAGTGATGTACTTCTCTCGTCGGAGGACGACGGCTATTGCGCCGCGGAGCGCTGGTTTTGAACCGTCAGGTGTCGGCAATAATTTGGACTTCCTTTCCCCCATTGCAAGGCACCGTTCAATCCGTGACCTTTGACTAGGATATTCTCGACGCTAAACTCGCAGTGCGAGTTGTAGTTTGGCTCGTTCTCGTCTACGCCTAAGCTGGGGACTTCGCCCATGCAACCGTGGTAACTCTGGTCGCCGCCGACGCCGTTCCAGACGTCGGAGAGTAAAGTCCACTCGCAGTTGGCGCCTTCGGCACAGCCACCGGAACCGTAAATGTTCATTTGCTTTTGGTTCGGGTCTTCGTTGCACCAGCACGCGTACTCTTTGTCCGGCCCGCGTTCGCCGAATTCGCAGTCTTTGCAGTCTTTGTATTTCGGTTTGAAACATTCGCCGCCGTTCGCTTCCGCCTCCGACGCTTTACAGGTGGTCACCGTAATGATTCCAGCGTCGTCTTTACGAATAGTCGTGTGTCCCCAGGCTTCGTCGATGTCGTACGGGTCGAGTTCGACTTCGTGGCCTCCGCCAGCGAAATTCATTTGCATTTTTTTGCGCAAACATAATTCAGAGCCGTCGATTTCCCCAGAGCCCGGGCCCCATTTCCAAGTGTCTGGACTCATCCACAACGGCGCCGCCCAGACGCCTCGGCATCGAGACATGGTCCAATCGTAATTTAACGACTTGAAGTCGTGCATGGGGATTTTACATTCTCTCGCGTGCGCTAACATGCACTCAGCTTTTCCTTTTGACACGGAAATTCTCACCGAAGCTAAATCATCGTCGCACATCTCCGGTACATTTCCCATATCGTTCACGCCTCCATTTTGCGACTGACACGAAGGGTGCGTCGTGTTCCCGACGTGGAAAGGCCAATCGAGATCTTTCCATTTCGAGGCTTGACACACCTTTCGCGCTCTTTTACCCGGAGCCTTGGCGAGGCGTGATTCACCAAACCGGGACTCATCGTTTAAATGGTTTACTCTTTGCTGAGCGATGTACGCTTGCGCAGCTTTCTTTTCCTCCTTCTTTTCCGAAGTCTTGACCGCTTTCATGGCATCTTCGTACGCTTTCTTTGCAGCAGCGGCAATTTCTTCCGCTTTGATGCGATTTTCGCGAGCTTTTTCAGCTGCAGCCTCAGCTTTTTGTTTCTCGGTCATCGCCTCTGCGTATTTCGACTGAGAGTACTTCGGAGTCGAGGGCGTTTCCGCATCCTTCTCCTCCTTCGATTTCTTTAAAGACGTCGATTTTCTAGGCAAAGACTTCGAAGAGGAAGCTTCGACAACATCATCATCGGCCTCGACAACCTTCGTCTCCTCATCTCCCATTGAAGAAAACGACGATGAAGAATGATACGCGTGGTGCCTGCTGCGTTCTTTCGCTTCTGGCGCGAAGTCGAACGACGTCGTCGCCAACTCTTCCTCGACTTCTTCCCTCGGCGCTCGGCGTTCGTCAAGGTCTCTTTGCGAAAAATACGGATAAGACGACTCTCGTGGGTCGCGCTTTTCAGCATACACGGAAGAAGAAGAAGAAGAAGAAGAAGAAGAAGAATCGTGCTCTGGTTGACGTTTGAATCTTTCTTCTTTTTCCTTTCTGTCGTCTTCGTCATCATCATCGTATCGTTGGTAGCGGTGCTTCAGCGAAGGTTCATCGGAGGTAGATTTTTCTTCCTCCTCCTTTTCGTCATCTTTCGCCGGCTCTTCTTTGTCGACGAGTTCCGCTGGGCAGCATCCAATACCAGGAATCGGTACACCGGCGATGCACTTCGGCCAAGGATTGCACGCGACGTTTTTGTACGGATCCAACTTGAATGTGTGCGGAACTTTGACGTTTTGGATGACAATCATGCCCTTCTCATGATACGGTTTTGGCGCGTTAGCTTTCGCTTCCGCCTCAGCTTTCGCCGCGGCAATGGCGGCAGCTTTAGCAGCCGCTTTCTTTTTCTTTTCTTCTTCTTCGTCGACGTTGATATTTGCGATGAGCTCCATTTCTTCCTTCGTCATACCGTTCGTTTCGATGCCTTTTGGCATGTATTGTGCGGCGATCGGATCGATCAACGATGGCGTTTCCGTTGAAACTTCCGAAGTCGCTCCATCATCTGCCTCCACAGCTTGTTTTGAAACTTCTCCAGATTCTAACTGACGCATTCGTTCCTCCAAACTCGCTTTCGCGTCGTCTTCACTCTGTCCAAGTTTAGTCAAAGCTCTCGCTTGCTGCGCTGCCATCTCAAACTTGCTCGCAACCGTCGCGTCGTTGCCTAAACTCGCCATTGCTTCGTTGTACATTCTATTTCTGTTAAACTGCGCCAAAGCTTGCGGGCTCACACCAAGCAAAGCTACATCTTCCTCCTCAACAGGCGCGTCAAAAGTCTTGCGTTCCCCAAGCGCAGCCTCTCCGGCTTCATCACCACCGTTCGCGAAGGAGTCATCCTCCGCTGGGGAATTAAAGTTTAAAGAATCAATCAACTTTTGTTCTTCCTTTGTTAACCCAGTCTCCGGATCAACTTTATTTCGAAGCTTTTCCAGATGTTTCTTTCTGGCTAACTTGGCTTCCATGGCACCCGTATCCGTGCCTTCGGACAGAGGCACAGTCGTTGCAACTTTCTTCCATTTGCGCGGTTTCAAGCTCATCGGGTCCACGTTCGGTGCCGGCTCTTCGTAAGAGCTCTCAAGAGAGCCTTCGAGAGCAACGCCGAAAGATTCTTCTTCAGACTCACCAATGGAAGGTTCAACGACATCGTTTTCCGTCGCTTCCTCTCCCTCGGTGACGTTGTCGTTGTCGTCGTCGTCGCCGTTGGAGGCAAACACGGAGTCGTCAAATTCAACAGACGCCAAAGCATCCGCGGCTTCTTTGGCTCCTTCTTCGTCCACGGAACCGTTGAGTTGGTCCAACATGAGCTGTTCTTCCGGCGAGACGCCAATAGCCACGTTCTTGTTCGCTTTCCCTTCCTTTTTCCGAGACTTCGCTTCATCTCTGCTAATCTCCGCGCTCATCTCGTCCAAGGCGTCCATGCGTTTCATCAGTTCGATCTCCTCCGGGGTTTTGCCGGCGAATCGAATGGCATCAGCCTTTGCCTTTGCTCTTGCAGCTCTTCTTTCCCGAGCTTCTTTCTCTTTTTTCGCTTTCGCGGCTTCTCGAGCTTCCTCCTCTTCTTGGCGTTTTCGTTCCACTGCCCTCTTGTGCTCTTCAATCTTCTCCGCCTCGGCCAATTTCTTCTTGGCCTCCTCAAAGTCTATCTCTTCTCCTTCGTCCGAGGACGAAGATTTCTTCTTCGCGGCTTCTTTTCGTTCTTTTTCCAAGACTTTCTCGTCATCAGCATGCGCCAAGATCTCGTCAATCTCGTCGAGTTGCTTGTTGGCCGAGGCTTCTTCTTCCTCCGTCAAAGGCTCCGGCTGGTCTGAGACGTTTTTGCGCTCAACTTCTTCTTCTTCTTCTTCTTCTCCCTCAGACTCCTCTTCCGTCTCCGCAGGTGCTTCATCTTCGGACTCCTCTTCAGGCTCCTCTTCCGTCTCCGCAGGTGCTTCATCTTCGGACTCCTCTTCAGTTTCAGCGGGCGCTTCTTCTTCTCCTGCTTCTTCTTCAGGCTCCTCTTCCGTCTCCGCAGGCGCTTCATCTTCGGACTCCTCTTCAGGCTCCTCTTCCGTCTCCGCAGGTGCTTCATCTTCGGACTCCTCTTCAGTTTCAGCGGGCGCTTCTTCTTCTCCTCCCTCAGGCTCCTCTTCCGTCTCCGCAGGCGCTTCATCCTCGTCGTGCTCCTCGCCGGCGGTATCGGAGATAAACTTTCGTGACTTGCTCTTGTGCGAAGATTTCTTACCTAACGGCTGCATCGCTTTCTTCGCCGCCTTGATTTCATTTTTCTCGAGCTTGGTTTGGCGATCGATTTGCGCTTGGCTCTCCGCTTGGATTCTTGCAATTTCTGCCTTGCGGTCTTTTTCTTCTTGAATCTTCGCGTTGGCGGCTTCTTCTTCCGCTTCTTTCGCTTTACGAGTCGCCTCCTCTTGCTCTCTGATGGCTGCTTGTTGTGCCGCGATGATTTCCTCAAGCGGACACCCGTCGTAGTTGCATGGTCCGTCTTTTCGGCCTTCCCTTTCCGCTTGAAGCGTGACGGCAGCTTCGTTCGTCCATCCACCATTTGCAGTGGCGGTGGTAGTAACGGGAGTAGCAGACGCTACATCCACAGAACCCGTCGTCGCTTCCGGAGCGGTAACCTTGGCCGCATCAGCTTCCGACTGTGCTTCTTGTGGTTGTGGTTGAGATTGCCCTTGCAAGTCGTTCAATTGTTCGACAGTCGGGGTAGCAACCTCTTGGGTTTGCTCAGCTTGCGCTTGAGCTGCAGCACCAGTTGTAATCGTCGTCGCTGCCGATTGCTCCGCTTCATATTGCTTCGCGACTTCGTCAAACGCCTGTTTCTCTACTTCTGCTGCTTTCTCTGCGTCCATTTGTGCTTTTTCGCTGGCCGCCTTGAGTTCTTTTTGCAACCGCTCAATCTTTTGCGCCGTAGTTTCGTTTTCCGGAACAACTGCCGTGGCAGGTTCGGAAGCCGTGGTACTTTCCGTCGGTTCTGGAACAACTGCCGTGGCAGGTTCAGAAGCCGTGGTACTTTCCGTCGGTTCCGGAACAACTGCCGTGGCAGGTTCAGAAGCCGTGGTACTTTCCGTCGGTTCCGGAACAACTGCCGTGGCAGGTTCAGAAGCCGTGGTACTTTCCGTCGGTTCTGGAACACTTGCTTTTTCTTCCTCTTTCTCCTCGTCCGTGGCACCATTCAAATCGGCTTCTTCCATAGCCAAAATTTCCTCCGGAGTCATCTCGTTCGACGCCTGCGCGGATGCAGCCGAGGCTTTTGTGTGATCCGAGTCCGTAATCGCCGGAACGAACACTTTTTGCGCGGACATGGCCGTGTTCAAAAGACCGCTCAAGCTCCCGTCGTCCGACGGTTCGTCGTCGTCAGTGGCGCCTCCAACTTGGATTTGCTGCTGCTGTGTTCCGTCTTCCGATTCTTGCTGCGCGTCCAACTCGCACAAGGCCAACTCCGACTGCACGGAGAACGCGCAATCCGAGTGGCAACTGCCCCAAACGAACGACCTCCCGTCACCTTCTTTGTACACGCGATCGTAAAACGTCTTGGTAGAATCCGAAAACGTCGACGACGTGCACTCGTTCATGTTGAACATCTTGTTCGGGTTACGCCCGAGATTATTCTCCGGCACGCACGAATCTGGATTAGTCGCCGACGACAAGCAGCCGGCGTCCTTCCGATACGCCGGCCCGTTCGGCCCGTTCTTCTCGTACAGCGCGAACGTAAACTCGTCCCCGGGCTCCAACACCGACGCATCCACTTCGAACGCCCCGCAATGCGTCGCCGTCATCTCAATCCCGCGGTCGAACGCCAACTCTGGGTTCTGTTGCGACCGAACGATCACTCTCGCGCCCAAGTTTTTCTTCCACGTCGTCGGGTCCGGGTGGAAATCGAGCACGTGCAAAGGAGCGCACGCCGTGTGCAGTTTAATCGTTTTGGACGCGTGCTGCGGCTCCAATGGCGCGTCCCCGAGTCGGGACGATGACGATGCGCCCGAAGACGACATCATCGCAAACGATCGACCGTTATTGCTGTTGTTGTTACCGCTGCTCAAAGCGAGAGTCGTCGCGAGCACCATCACCCCAGAACCGGCGAGGACTTTCGTCCACGACGAGGAGGAGCCGCGCTGATTCGACGATGACGATGATGCAGCCGCGGGCCGCAGAAGGCTTTGCTCTTCCGCCTGCATTTTTGTATCGACAAACTCTTCTTCTTCTTCTTCTCCTCCGAGCAGCGCGTTGTTTCAGAACAAAAAAGTACTCTCTCTCGTCGAGAGGGAAGTCAAGAGATCTCTCTCGAAACCGACGACCGCGTTAAAAGCTTTTCGATGGTATTTGCTCGCGCTCTGCTTACTTACTCCAAGGAACGCGCGCTTTCTTCTTTGGAGATTCTCGGGAGAAAAAGTTCGAAAAAAAAGGCATTTAGGGTGTAGTGAAAAAAGATTTTTTTTCTACCTTTTTTTCAAGAAAAAAAGTACGAACGAAACGAAAAAAGCTCCCCCCAGACGAGAGAGAGAGAGAGGCTCAAGTGTTGTTGTTGCGTATCGTCACGCCATATAGTAGTATTTTACACGTTCTTCTTCTTATGCTACTATTTCTCGAACAAAATCAAGTGCTCTTTCCTCGCGCCGTTGTACACGGTTCCAGTACTTTCCATGGTTCGTAAAAGCGCCAAGGAACAACTGGCGAGGAGCGTAAAACCGGCGGTTTCGGCGCACGCGACGGTACTTTTCAACGCGTCCACGTTCGCGCCGTCGCCAATCATGACGAGCATTCGACCGGATGGTTTCAAGGTTCTGTAGGCGTTACATAACCATTGGTTTTGGGATTGCGTCCATTTGTCGTTGAAAGTGGACGGGTCTTTGCGTAACTCTCGCTTGGCGCCGAACTCGTTGACGGAGCTAAAATCGTCGCTCCACGAAGCGCGGTTGCCGTTTTCATCCAGTTCGTTCGAGCTTGGGACTTTCGCGTCGACGTAGTACGACGTGGGTGGTTTAAGTTGTGACTCTTCTTCAGGTTTTGTCGTTCCCGAGCTGTCACCACTACCCGTCGTCGTCGTCGTCGTCGTCGTCGTTGATGTAGCAGTAGTTGTCCCGACTCCGCGAAATCTCGACCTTTGCTTTCTCGCAAATGAGACGTAGTCGTACACGCCGGGGTACGGCGGACTCGTCAGTATTCCCGAAATTGTTCCAATCTTATCCTTGGGAACTAGATCATCGAATCGTGCGTCGCCTTTCCGAATGCACACGTCTGCCTTTCCATTCACGGCGTCGTGCAAATCCTTCACGCGAAATATGTACTCGTCCACGCACCTTTGGTAAAAGCTCAGCGGCGAATAATACGAGTCGTCTCTATCGCCGTTACCATTGCTCGCTCGGCGCTTTCCGAACCTTTTCTTTCTCTTATTTCGTTTCTGTCGCACGAAATGTCTTCGTTCAGCTTCAGTTAGACAGAAGAAAAGCGCTGTTTTCCGCGTCGTCGCGTCTACGCTATTATTATTTCTATCGCTACTATCGCTACCGCGGCTACTCCCGGCACCGTCTTCTTCATCGCTCTCTAAAATCGCCTTCTCCACCGCCACGGCAATACTTGCAAAACTTCCAGGCAAATCGCGCCGCCGTTGTTGTTGTTGTTGTTGTTGTTGTTGTTGTTGTTCCTCCTGCTGCGTGTTACTATCATCCTCGTTCTCTTGTTCTTCGCTCTGCGCAATAATAATCGCTTCAATCCTCGACATCCGCGCTCTCAACCACTCCTCTTCTTTCTGTACGTTTTCCGGCACCCAAACTCTGTGCCCGCACACGTGCAACGCCAGCGGACTGACATCTGTCCCGTATGCGGTCACGTTATTCGTCATCGCCACGACCGGTACCGTTCCTCCGCCACAAAACGGGTCCAAAATACTGAGCTCCTCTTCTTCGTCGTCTTCTTCGCTCGACGCGTTCTCGGACGAACCGCCACGTCTTATTCCGCTTTTTCTTCTTCTTCTTTTTCCATCGCCTCCGAGAAGAAGTTCCACGCATCTCTCGGCCGCCGCCGGTTGCATGCCGGCTAAAATTTCCCCGAAACCATGCGTCACTCGACGAAATCCACTCGGCACGTGCGTGTATCCGTGTTTCCATTGCATTCGCATAGCGTGAAGAAGCACCGAGGTGTGCTCTTCCTCGCCGTAACAACTCTCCGTGAATTCAGTCGACGGCTCGAGCAAACGCCGATAATAATCTTCTTTTTCTTCTTCTCCTTCTTTAACGGTCGTTAAAACGGAAGAAGACTCGGGATTGGATATCGCGCGTCGTCGAGGAAGGAGGCCGACGGCGGTGGAGGAACGCTTTTCAACTCTCGATTTTTCTGGTTTTCCCGGGAGCCGTCCTCCTTGCCGCGCAGGGACGTTGGCGAAGAGAAGACGCATGAGAGAGAGAGTTTGTTCTCTTCGACTCTTAGGTTTGCTGTCGCGAGTCGTCAACTCCGTGCTTTGCGCGCGTGGGGAGGCCGGCGAAGAGAGACGTGTGTTGGTGAAGAGGTTGTTGGGCACAAAAAAAGTGACGTGTGGATGACGAAAAGCGTTCGCAAGATGTATACATTTACGCAGAAAAAATGCTTCGTGACATCAATTGGTTTAGGTAGTTTGTTTCGTGTTATGAATGGCGCGCTATCATCATCACGCGTTGTTCTTCTCGGCTTTCTCGAACGCTCTTTTCAAGTCGTTTAATAAATCCTCGGCGTCTTCGATGCCGCAACTGATGCGGACCAAGTCGTCGGGCAAGCCTCGCGCGGCTCTGACTTCCGCGGGGATACTCGCGTGAGACATGAAGCACGGCAAGGAAATTAAACTCGTCACGCCGCCGAAGGAGACGGTAATTTTGAACAGTTTCGTTTCTTCGACTATGGTTTTGGAAAAGTTGACGTCGCCCGTGGTGAAGGAGAGGATGCTTCCCGCGCCAGTGGCTTGGGAAAAGTGCAAGTCGTGGAACGGGCTCGATTTCAGACCCGGGTAGTTTACTCTTTCGACTTTTGGGTGACTCTCGATCCATTCGGCTAACTTCATCGCGTTTTCTTGCTGTTTTTTCATTCGCAAGTCCATGGTTTTGATCCCTCTCAAAGCCAACCAACAATCGAACGGTCCCAACAGCGTGCCGCAGGCGTTTTGGAAAAAGTATACGCGTTTGGCTAACTCCTCACCTTTGACTGCGAGCAAACCTCCTGTAACGTCCGAATGTCCTGCGATGAACTTTGTCGCGGAAACCATGCTAATATCTGCTCCTAACTCTAACGGGTTTTGAAACGTCGCGGTCATGATGGAGTTGTCCACGCACACCAAAGCGCCCTTCCTTTTGGCCATCTCGCAAATTTTGCGCACGTCGATGCATTGCAATCTCGGATTCGTCGGCGATTCGAGCATAACCATCGTCGTTGGCCCACCGTTAATGGCATCTTCGACCGCCTTCAAATCCGTGCAGTCCACGTTGACGACTTCAATCCCAACTTCCGGGACGACTTGCGCTAACAACCGACTCGTCCCGCCGTAAATATCGTCGCCGGTGACTATGCGCTCGCCGTTCTTCACCAACCTCGTCACCGTCGCCAAAGCGCTCATCCCCGAGCTAAACGCGAACGCTCTCGTCGCACCTTCGATGTCCGCGAATTGCTCCTCCAACTGATCTCGCGTCGGGTTCCCAGATCTGGTGTAATCGTACCGCCCGTTTTCCGTCGCGTTCGGCTGCGCAAACGTCGCCGTTTGGTACAAAGGAGGCGCCGACGCCGCGTACGGGTCCTCCACGGACGTTTTCGGGTGCACCAACTTCGTCGCGATGTTCAAACTTTTGCGAAGCTTCATCTCGTCGCTTTCCTCTTCTTCGGAAGACGACGCCGCCGCCATCGCGAGGAAGAATCCCCCGCGCGTTTTGTTCTTCTTCCCTCGGTGGTGGTTACCCTTTTTTGCCGACGCCAATCTTCCGTTAATCGCGGTAACAGAGGTAGTAATATCAAAAGAAGGTGAAGTCCTGCTGCTCTTGCTGGCGAGAGGAAGAGGAGACGAGGCAGAACGCGCGCTGCTAAACATTCTTCTTCTTCTTCTTCTTCCCCCAAAACGAACGCGAGCAAGAGCGCTTTTTGGTTTGTTTTTGATGGAAAACTCTATCCAAAACAACACACGAACAGACGAAAAAGGGAAAAATATTTT
>Ga0255772_10003110_pt1 | contig 16008 bp, 15 predicted proteins | sample 071ome_34_FD_179970 | JGI IMG/M metagenome (GOLD analysis project Ga0255772, IMG submission 179970) | Coastal salt marsh microbial communities from the Groves Creek Marsh, Skidaway Island, Georgia - 071411BT metaG (version 2) | ecosystem: Environmental > Aquatic > Marine > Intertidal zone >...
TCATCAGCAGGACGGGCGCCGCCGCCGATTATCAAGGTGGTTCGTTCAGGCTATTTTGTGGCCTTGGGTCGTCACGCGGGGCATCTATGGCGGCATCAAACGGCATAAGTGGACTCCGCACCCATAGAGCCGCAAAGAACGATTGTAAAAACTTGTTAACCCTCACCTGCGCCATTGAGCGACCATAAACAGGCGCCGATGGCGAGATAACCGTTGATGATTTGCAGATTAGAAGGTAAAACTAGTGGGTTAAGGTTGTTTCAGCGAAGAAACTCTAACTTGAATTAAGATAGCGCACACAATTCTGGCTTACATAGCCGGGCATGGCTGTAGAGATAAGAACGCCATGCGGATTTTCTGGGTGATTTGCTAACAGGTGTGCGTTGGCAGCGGAGGAACCGGTAAGGTGCATAGACGTTTCTGTAGACTTATAGCGACAGTTGTTTTCGTCCTTCTCACTCGAGAAGCCCATGCCGATTGGGTAGCGGCCGCAACCACGGATATCAATACCGATGGATTTGGCCTTGTTGCTGAGTACCATTGGCCCGTTCAATGGAATTTCGGTAGGCTCGAGGCAGGCTGGGGAGTCGCTGGCCGCATTGATGAAGATCGGGATGCCTGGTTCGGTGCTGGCCTCACCGGCGAGTACCGGTTTGGTGAAAAATGGTATGTTGATATGAGTTTCATGCCAGGTTTGTACCACCGCGGAGAAACCGATCTGGGCGGCACCGTTCATTTTCGCTCGATGATCGGCTTGGGCTTTGACGTAAATGAAAAAATCGGCCTGAGCTTTACCATCGATCACTTATCTAACGGCAGTATTCAAAGCTATAACCCCGGCGCAGAAGCCCTCATGTTTCGGGTCAAATTCCGACAGTGACCCTCATCTTTTTGCACTAGTCATACTTTATGGTGGGCGTACTTTTTGACGACCGGCAGTTGTTTTTCAAGGGCGTTTGATACCAGCGCTGGCGCCACTTTATTCAACCAAACAAAAAAACGTTCGGGCCAGCCGATGTGCGCGGCGGTTTTACCGCTCTTTAAAAAGGTGATGAATGCCAGAGCAACCACTTCGGGTGAATCCATGGTGACCCCCAATTCAGCGTTCATTGCATTGATTTGCGGGCTGTTAAATCCGGTATTTGTTGCCCGTGGCGCAAAGTAGCGAATGCTGATACCTGGCTCATCGGCGAGCTCACGAGAGAGGGCCTCACTAAAACCACGAATAGCAAATTTGCTCGCGCAGTAGCCACTAAATCCGGGATACCCAATGGTGCCAAAAGTCGAGCCAACATTTATGACTGAGAGGCGCAAGTTCCTCTTTGTCGCTTCACTTACGAATAGCCGCGTGAGGGCCATGGGTGCGAGGACATTAGTTGCGAAAAGCATCTCCAGGTTGGTGTCTTCGTTGGATGCCAGGGTGCCAAAATGACTGATCCCAGCGTTGTTTATAAGAAGGATGTCGTTTGCGTCGCTTGACGCAATGGCATTCAGCACCGCGGTCCGATCCTGAGGCTTGGTGAGATCAGCGGGTTCACAATGTATATGACATTGCGGTGTTTGACTGATGATCTCTCCCGCTGTCGCCGACAGCGCGTCGGCGTTTCGTCCGACGAGCACCAAATCGTATTGCTCCTTTGCCAGTGCTTTCGCCAGAGCCGCGCCAATACCTGAAGCAGCTCCTGTTATCACAGCAAGTGGTTTCACGCTTTACCTCCCAAGTCGGTGTGCATCGAGTCGTTAAATCCCATCGCGATGCACAATTCCCGCTCCGAAAGCGGCACGAGAATCTCTCGTCGGCCGTGCATGACTCGCTTGTTATCGATAATTGCGACCATCCCATCTGCCCAGCTAATTTCTTGCGTATGCAATTCACATAGCTGGCGCAGCTCCTCAAACACCTCGGACGCAATAATGTCACCATTACTAAAACGATAGACAGGCGCTTCATAGTTGTAGGAAGGCCCCAGCAACGCATTGGCGAAAGACGGCTTACCCAAGCGATTGTCTGACCGGATGGCCTGCAACTGAAGGGAGTAAAGAATCCCTTCATTGTCACACATGCTGTAGGACTGGCCGGGAATAGCAGCGATAAATTTTTCCAGTACCTGGGTATCCACGTCGCTCTCAGCTATCGCGAGGGCCTGCGCGATGTAGCGTCGCCAGATGGATGACGAAAGGTAACGGGTCATGCTGTACGGCTTTTCAAATCGACGTCTTAGTCCAGCGCTGAGAGCACTCAAAACCTTAACGCCGTCACAAACAGTTGTTTGTGCGCCGCGTGTTGCGCTCTTTTTACTGAAAAAGGCGACGGTATCTGGGGGTAGCGGCGTATTGCCGTTTTCAATATGAAGCCCTACCGCAACCGTACCGGCGTCGACACTTTGGGCAACAGCCGACACAAACTCTCTTGCGGGGTCGAAGGTAAGTTTTGTGGTAAATCGAGAGAAGAGATCACTGAACTCCTTGATCGAGGAAGCCCCATGAGCTATTAGCGACCAGCCTTGCTGATGCAGTTGATCATTTATAGTACAAACAATGTCGGTGGCACCGACGTTGGCATAAGCAGGTTGCATCAGGCGGCGTCTCCAATATTCTGGTACTTCATGTCGTATTTCGTAGCGATGGCCGCCCGGCGTAACTTTCCATTGTTGGTCACCAGTCCGTTATCTACATGAAACGGGTCGTCGGCTACCACCCATTGCATGATTCGAGCGTAGTCGGGAAGGGTAAGGTTAATGGCGGCAACGGCTTCAGCAATTCTGGCCGCTGCAGCATGCTTACTCGGCACTATCACTGCTGAGAGATGAGGTTGTGCTTCACCAAAGACGGCTATTTGATGGATAAAAGGGTTTGCGAGAAAAAAACTCTCAACCCACTCGGGCGATATATTTCGACCAAAGCTTGAAATGATGACATTTTTGATACGCCCGGTGACGAAGAGAAAGCCATCCTCGTCGACATGACCCACATCACCAGTCGCAATTTCGGTGTTCGCTGGCGCATCATCCAGATACCCCTGCATGGCGGCTCCTGTAACCAGAATCTCGCCTCGCGGTGAAAAGCGAATGTGGGCGTGTGGTAGCGGCTTGCCCACGCTACCGGGCTTGTTCGCCTGCGGTGTATTCAAAGCAACACAGGAACCACATTCGGTAAGGCCATAGCCTTCGTATACCGGCAGTCCAACCTTGCTCGCAAGCTTGAGCAGCTCTGGCGCTACTTTACCGCCGCCAACGGCAATGAATTTCAGGGATGACAGTGAATGGCAGCTATTAGATTCAAGCAGTTGTTTTAGCATCTGAGGCAACAAAATAACGCTGTCTGGTTGATAGGTGTTTACGGCACCCGCGAACTTTTGTGCATCAAAAACGTGGTTGGAATCGAGACCCAAATGGGCCGGATCGTCGATCACGACCGATCTGCCCATAAACCAGGCCAAGTAAAGTCCGGCGACGTTTTCCAGTAACGTAGCGAAAGGAAGTAAACATAGGTGGCGCCCTGAAACAGTCGATGCGAGAGCGGCAGACAGCGACCCGACGATTGTCATCATGGTGGATTCATCCAGACAGGCTCCCTTGGGCGTGCCTGTGCTACCTGATGTATAGGTAATTTTACTGAACGAGACTGCTGACTGATTTGGTCCCCGCAGTGAATAGAAGCAGCCGTCCAGATTCCCCGCCGGCTTCTCTTCAAAATAGGGAAGTGGCCATGGGCTGTCGCTGAAAACAGTGTCCAATTGGCTATTTTCCGTCAGATGTTTCGTCTGTGCTTCACTGAAGAAAAGGGGAATGGGGACCACGGTAATGTCGTTTGCGCTAGCGGCAAGATCGACAATCGCCCAGCTCAATGTGTTTTGAGCGCGAAGACCCAATCGTGTTGTGCCCGACTGCAGAAGTGCGTCAGCCGTGACTTGAATACGTTCGTACAGTGATTGGTAGTCGCAGTTAGCGCTGGGGCTAAGAGAGGCTTCGCGAGACGGGTCGTGTTCTGCGACATATTTGATTTGATCGAGGACTGGACGCATTAGCAAAGCCTCTGGATGTCGTACTTCTTGCGCACCGCCTGCAGGCCCTCACGGATATTGACCAGAACGACCTGCGGATCCTGCTCGTAATAGGTTCCCCAGCTCCCATAATCGCCACTGACGCAGTCGAGAGTTGCGCTTAAAAGCGATTCATGGGGAATTCCTATTCTTTTGAGCGCTAATCTGACGGCAGAGGTAGCGGTAAAAAGCGCCCAGATTTTCTGTTGACGGTGCGCCTCATCAAACAGAAATGCGGTCAGCAGAACGGCGCCGGTGAGATTTGTGGCGGCGAGATTCCCCGCTTCCATAATTTGCTCCCGCGCTACTGGCATACCGAGGTGTTGGCTCAGGTAGACCTCTGCAGGCTGCTTCAAGTAACATTCAACGAGGCGCGGAGACCCGCCGAAGTCATCGAGGCCGACAGCGCCAAGAAGCGTACCGTCTTGTTCTTCAAGAGCGTACAGGTTCACCATTAGGTGACCAAGATTTGCACCGTGAGCGAGGAAGTACTGTTGCCTAATAAACCGGTTGACCTTGCACTTTAGTTCAAGGTGCTTGGCGCAATCAAAAACATGCCAGGCTTTTCTGCCTTGGTGGCAGGAGAGAGAGGTTCGAGGTAAACGCGCAATGTCCGCGGGCTGTATCGCGTTGACGAGCCCTAGTGCCTCGACCGACGCTGAATAGGTTGGCTCGGTAGTCTGCAGGTTTGAAATGCTGCTGAGCATGCTGGTGTCCTTACTGAACTTAGGTTACCAGCATGGCAGGCGTAGCTTAAAACTTTCTTAATCTATAAATCTTTGTTTCTATTAGAAAAATTCGTACTCAAATTCGAGTTTGGCGGTGTAGTCTGCGTAACCATCGACACCGAATAAAATGGCGGCGTTCCAACGAAGCTGTCTGGCTTGGGACATTTTATAAATGCCGGTTGCACCCGGACCAATCGCGCGGGTTTCGTCACCCATGAAAAGCTCCACCGTGGGCTCAAAAGCTGCACCTAGTCGGTAGCGGGTTTGAATGCCGAGACGAGTCTCAGATTCGTCCTGACGTTGCGCTCCCCATTCATAGCTCACCACAAAATTGCTGATGATGCTCCAGCGATCGATATCCTTTTGATTGAGCACACCCACAGAAACCTCATGAGCATCCTCACCTCGAACCGTCTCCAGCTCGAACAGCATCCCCCAGTCGCTACTGTATTCCCCCTGCTCGGTCAGCTGCCAGATAGTCTCTAACTCAATTTCATCCAGACTGCCGTCATCGGTATTCAAATGGGTGACGCTTAGTTCGGTGTAGAGATTGGTAAAAAGGGACGTGCCGTAGCCGACTTTGGCGCTCGAAGATGTGGGGGTGTGACCGTCTCGGCGTTCATCGTGGATCCAAACAAATTCAATCTCTTTCTCCAAAGGCTGAACGTAAGGACTGTAAATTTGCGTGACTGCGCTGCCGTCGGCCAGACTATAAGTTGGCCCAATCGACACCATGATAAGGAGAAGCCAGCGATACTTCGGACGATCCATTACGGGTACCGACGTGGCAGCTGATAGGCCATCACTAAACTGGCAATAACAACAACATAGGCACTTACATGCCATAAAGATGGCGTAGCCTCGTAACCCAGAAGTGCGTAGAGCAACTGACCGATGACCGAATTCTCAGGAAGTAACGCCGATGAGTCCCACAGCGGCGGAGCGCTGGGAATCCGATCCACTTGCTCGAGCAAGGAAACTGCTTGGGTAACAATACCGGCAGCGACGGCCGCCAACAACACATAAGCGATTTTTATCATGTTGCGCTGTATGCCAGTCCATAAAACGAGCAGATAGATAAGAAGACCCACACTGACACCCGTGACTGCCCCAATTGCGCCGCTTCCCAGAATCGCACCCCATTGACCGGCGGATGTGCCAAATGCGTACACATAAAGGAAAATCTCGGAACACTCGCGAATTAATGCCATAGCAACAATGGCAACCATCAAGCGCTTAATCGCGAGTTTATTGGCATCGGGCGCGGTGGAGATGGCAAATAAAAGTGCTATTCCAGTCCAAATTAGCAGTTGTAGCGAGGCGTTAAGCAATTCTTGTCCCGCGTAATCCATTTGCTCGCTGATCCAACCAATATTTTGGGCATAAAGAATGGCGCCAACGATACCAATCGTCGCGGCGGATAACAGCCATCTGGCCCCGAGTCCTAGCACATGTGATACAACCAGAAGCAGGCTGATAAGCAGCGAGGCTTCCAGCACTTCTCGCAGAATAATAACGACCGCTTCAAGAATCATTCCGCCACTACCTCGATGACCCCTTGGGCTGTCTTCGGATTGAATTCACCAAAGAAGGGGTAGGTGCCCGGTTCGAGAGGTCCGATAAACACGACGGCTTTTGAGTGGCCCGCGATGACCTTCTCACGATTCAATTCGTAGCTTTCAAATTCTTCGGGCGATGCGTCTTTGTTGACCACTAGCAGCCGAACCTTTTGCCCGGCAGGGATGCTCAGTTTTGCCGGCGAAAATACGTGATTCTCAATAATTATTTCTTCGGTCGGTGCGGACAACGCGGCACTGCTTACCAGGAAAAGAAACACATAAAGCCAATGAGTCTTATTCATCACATGCCTCCGAGAGAGGTAAATAGACCTTGACGAGGGTGCCGGCTCTACCTGCTCCATCTTCTACATGCCATTCGCCGGCGTGAAGGGTTACGACATGGTCGACGATAGAGAGTCCAAGGCCACAGCCATGGATCGGCTTGTTTGTCTCGCTGTTGATGCGATAAAACCGCTCCTTGACGCGCATTTTAAGATCATCGGGAATTCCAGGACCAGAATCCATAACCGAAACCAAACAGCATTTTTTCTCTTCAGCGATTGTGACGACAATCTTACCGCCGTTCGGCGTATATTTGATGGCGTTGTCGATGAGATTTTTTATCATGGCCTGAAGAGCGAACTCATGGCCAGAAAGCAAAACGTCACTACCCTCGAGAGCCAGATCTTGGTGCTTTTTTGCGACGTCAGCATAGATGTCAGTGATGGTTTCTCTGGTTAGCGCTGTGATATTCACGGGCTCGAATTGTGCCTGTAGTTCGTCTGATCCCGTCCTGTAGAGCATGAGTAGTTGATCAATAATGTGACCCATACGATTAATGTTGCCGTCGATAATGCTGAGCTCTTCAAACCGTTCCGGCAACTGAAAGCCAAGATTATGTACATCAACCTTGAGCGCGCTAACGGGGGTTCGCAGTTCGTGCGCTGCATCACCAGCGAATCGTTGCTCGCGCTCAAAGGCTGACCGAAGTCGATGAAGCAGAGAGTTCGTTGATGCGATGACAGGCAGAAGCTCATCGGGGGGCGATTCAAGAGTAAGCGCCGTCATATTTTTGGGGGACCGGTGTCGTAGCTCACGCTCCAACAGTTTTAAATGACGTAAGCCGAAGGACACGATTGACCAAATGAGCAGGGCGAGGACAGGCATCGAAAGAAGAATTGGCACCAGGGCCTTCGAAATAATATTGTCTGAAATAGCGTAGCGATCAGCTAGACGCTCCGCCACGACAATCGTCTCGCCCGCGGGGTTTGTTTGACTCAGCGCCCGCCATAAGCCGCCGTTGTAACTGACGTCCACCAAAGTACCTTGGGCGGTAATGAGGGGCGTTTTCGGTGCCTGCGCGGAGGCTTTCTTCAATTCGCCACTGGATGAGAACACCTGGTAGATCTGGTGGGTTTGAGGTGCCCCATCCGTCACCACATTCTCTCCTGCAAGAAGCCCAATTTTCTCTTCAAGCAGTCGGTCTAACAACGAGGCGGTCTCATCGCTGCCAGACCGATAGCCTTGGAACGTTGCGATAAAAATGACGATCACCAGTGCAGCGAGGATGACAAGAATCAGGAATGCACGGATCGATGTCACTCGAGGCCTACTCCATAGCCGACACCACGGACGGTCTTGATGAAGTCTTTACCTAATTTTTTACGCAAATTATGGATGTGTACTTCAACAGCGTTGCTAGAGAGCTCTTCTCCCCATGCATAAAGTTTCGCTTCCATCTTTTCTCTCGATAGCAGGCGACCCTTGTTCTCCATCAGCGTTAGCAGTACCGAGTACTCTTTGCCGCTGACGTCGATACGGCGATCGCCGACGCTAATGGTATTAGCGGCTGGATCGAGGGTTACTCCGTTCACTTGGATACGGCTGTCAGCGCGCGCCGAGAGGCGTCGGCTGACAACGCGCAATCGCGCCACGAGTTCGGGTAGCTCAAAAGGTTTGGTCAAATAGTCGTCCGCACCGCGGTCGAGACCTTCGACCTTGTCTTCGATGCGATCCCGCGCCGTAAGCAACAGAACTGGCAGGGACTTATCGTGTTCCCGGATCTTTTTTAGTACCGACAGACCATCCATATCGGGAAGCCCAATATCTAAAATAACCACATCAACCGAGGTGCGTGACACCAAAAACAATGCCGCTTCACCGGTGGCAACCGAATCCACCGTAAATCCCTCATGGGACAACGCCGTGTCGAGGGATCTGGCGATACTCAGGTCATCTTCAACGAGCAGAACGCGCATTGATCAGTTATCAATCTCGATATCAATGTCGAGATCCTTAGCATCTAGTCTATGGGTAGCGGATTGAATGGCTTCGTCCAGCTCCTCGGGAGTTGGTGCTCGTCCCGCTTTTTCCGCGGTGTCGATAGCGCTGCGTATCGCCTGTTCGACGGCTTCAACCGGAAAGTCAGCGTCTTCACCATTGACCCGAATCACCAAGCGCTGTGCGTCTGGGCTTGTCGTCTTATGCTCTTTAATCTCAGGGGCCTCTTCTGCGTGTCCCTGAGCGGCCTTATGTGTAATGAGGTGAACTTGTTTCATGGCCGGGTGGTGTTCGCCATGCATGCTGACGATAATGAAGTCATCGAGGATAATGGCACTGCTAATCATCAGGCCAAGAATAATGGTGGGACCATAGTGGTTGAGCATGAGTGACTCCGGAGCAGGCAGGACCGTACAGGGCGATTTAAAGTGTAGCAATAGACCATTATCGCCCGATGAAGTTCCCGTGTACTAGCCTATGGATGTCACAGGGAATATCGGTTGTTGTTGCATCGGTTAAAGCCAGGCAGGTGTTTCCCCTGACCGGTTTCGATAGGGGCTGCCCATGCAGCATGTTAGTCAGACAGTAATGCGTCTCATTGCTATCGAGGAAAAGTTTGATGAGCAAAACCAAAAATCAATGGGGTAAATTTCTAGCATCAGTGATAACGGCGGGAGTGATAGGTATGGCGTCAACAGGTTGCGATAACCCCGCTGAGGACAGTGAAGCCACTATGGTGAACAAGGTCGCTCAACCGAAGGCTAAAACCGTGTCGGTATCCGAGATTCACTGGGGCGTCGAGATAGCCGATCCCTATCGTTACATGGAGAACCTTGGGGATCCTGAGGTCGAGCAGTGGTTTCGAGCGCAGGCGGCTTACACCGATGACTATCTTAGTCGGCTTGACTCCCGGGCTGCGTTGTTCGAGCGTCTCGAGGCGCTGGATCAGGGCGCCCCCTTCACCACTGGAGGGGTGGAGCGACTAGTCGATGGCACGGTGTTTTTTCTGCGGCGGAATAGCGGTGAAAATCTTTACAAACTTTATGTCCGGCCTGCGGGGGAGGGTGACGCGCGGCTGTTGGTTGATCCGGAAGCCATGGGGACTGACTCTGAGCAGCATTACAGTTTGGAGGGCTATACGCCGTCTCCCTCAGGGCGTTTCCTGGTGTACGGGCTCGCTCAGGGAGGTTCGGAGCAAACCACTTACCACGTGCTCGATGTTGGGAGCGGTGAGCGGGTAGGCGGCCCGATTGATCATATCGAAACAGCCTACAACTGGCCCCAGTGGATGGCGGACGAGACCGGGTTTTTCTACAGCCGGCGGCGTGACCTGCCCGAGGATGCACCGGCGACGGAAGAATACAAACAGACCCGGGTCATGTTTCATCGCCTGGATAGCGCTCCCGAAAGCGATCAGCTTATCGCGGCCTTTGGCCACGCCGAATCGCTCCCCATACTGGATACTGATTTCCCAAGCCTATGGCTGAGTTCGAGATCACCTCACGCGATTCTCAAGGTAAAGCATGGAGATAACAATGAAATCAGTTTGTTCACAGCCCCTAAGGCCTCATTGTTAGGTGGCGATATCCCATGGGTGAGACTGTGCGATGAGTCCGACGCGGTCACCGACTTCGCTGTAATCGATGACATGATCTACCTCGTGACCGCGAAACACGCGCCGCGTTTCCGGCTTGTCGCTATGGCACTCACCAACCCCGAGATCACGGAAGCCCATGACATTATCCCGGCCGGGGATCTGGTTATCGAGGGGGTCAGCGTCGCCGCGGACGCGCTCTATGTGTCTGCCAAGCGAGACGGCATAGCCATAGTATTGAGATGGCGGCCTGGCGGTGATCTCGAAGAGCTGTCACCTCCGCGGGGCGGCGCCGCTTATGTGTCGTCAATCTCCCCAGAGGTGGCCGGGGCGCTAATTTACGAGGCAACTTGGATTCAGGGCGGTATTCGTTATGCCTATGATCCCGACGCCAACACCTTTACCGATACCGGCATGGTGCCGGTCGGGGAGTTCGATAATCTTGAGGGATATGTGGCCAAGGAGTTGGTTATCCCGTCCCATGACGGCGTGATGATACCGCTTACCATTATTCATAAAGAGGGCCTGGTCCTCGACGGTAAGAATCCAACGGTGGTTTACGGTTACGGTAGCTATGGTTCCTCGATGAACGTCGGTTTTAGTGCCACGCGACTGGCTTGGCTGGAGCGAGGTGGCGTTTGGGCGATTGCCCACGTTCGGGGAGGCGGGGAGTATGGGCAAGAGTGGCACTACGCGGGTCGTATGCAAACCAAACCCAATACCTGGCGGGATCTCATTGCATCTGCGGAGTATCTGGTGAACGAGGGCTACACAAGCCCGGCTCACATGGCGCCCTGGGGCGGCAGTGCGGGAGGTATTCTTGCTGGAAGAGCCATCACCGAGCGCCCGGATCTTTTTGGCGCTGCCATTATCGACGTAGGGTCACTGGACACCATCAGGGCGGAAACCACGACCAATGGCGTGCCCAATATCAAAGAGTTCGGCACCGTGACCGAAGAAGCCGGATTTCACGCGCTTTTAGCGATGAGTGCCTATCACAATGTGCGTGACGGCGTGGCATATCCCGCCGTGATGCTTTCCCACGGATTCAATGACCCTCGGGTGGAGCCGTGGCAGTCGGGCAAAATGACGGCTCGCCTACAGGCGGCTACCGCCAGCGATAACCCCGTTCTGCTGCGCGTGGATTTTCAGGCGGGACACGGAATCGGATCTACCCGGGATCAGTATTTGCAGGAACGTGCCGATCAGTTTGCTTTTCTCTTTTCCGAGCTGGCCGGAAACTGACTACTCGGCAGTGAGCGTAAACCAGTCAAGGTGGCGATAAATGGCCCTCAGCAAACCGGCCGGGGTGCCATCGTGAGTGACAGGCCATTGACTTGGATCACTCAGGGATTCAAGACAAGACAGATTGGGGTAGTGCCTGTCTCTGAGCAGATGAATGATTTTGAGAATCCTGAATCCATCAAGCCAGGTCGTGGTGTGATTCTTGCGTTCGATGGTTGTTGAGCCTGCCCGATGAATATGAGCGAGAGCCTTTAGGTACTCCCACTGATTCAACAGTTCATGAAGATCACTTGCGACCGCAGGACCGAACTCGCCTATCAATTGCACAAGTGTGTTGGGCTCTGTTGTTTCGGCCCAGGCATCAAATAAGACGGAAAGCCTCCCCATGACGCCAAAGCAGCGCGCATCGTAGAACAGCGGTTCATGGAAGATATCTTCTACCGCCAGCAGTTTCCCCACGGCGGGTCCGGTACCAAACGGCACTCGCGTCGATAACCGGGGAGTGATCGAGACGCCATTACCCCGGGCACAATGGACAGGAGCAACTTTGGCGAGTTTATTTAGAAGGTAAAAGTCCTCCGCTGCACTGCGTAGCGGCACCCCTCGCACCGCCGCATAAGCACTGGCCTTAAACAGGCAGCTGCTACCCAGGGTATGAAAGCCGTAAGGGGAATTTATGGCTTGCAGATGCAAGGCATAGTGGTGGATTTTCAATTCATAGAGCTGGGTCGCTCGAGCGATCGCAAGCTCGCTCGGTGACTGATGCTTATCGGCCTTATAAAACCGGTGGCTGAAAGGAACGGCAACGGCGCTTGCCTCATCCGGCCATGGAGTGTTGAAAAGATCGGCGGGCCAAATGGCGTCCGCATCCCCCGAGTAAATCCAGTCGGTGTTGATCGCTCCTGTCCGTTGCAATTGGAGCGCTAGGTCGCAGCCAATACGGCGGGCTCTTCCAACCCCCTCTTTGGTCGGTGTCGGGCCTTCGAGGATTTCAAGATCAACGCACAATACAGAACAGGCGTTATTGAGCTGGCTGAGTGAGTAGCCCTGTTCAAAAGTTTTTGTAGTATTTCCAGCCAGTGCCTTCCTGACCGGCTCGTTGGCAGTATGCTCACCTCCCTCGGGCCTGTTGAGCACCAGCACAATGAGCAAAGACGTGTCACTGTAGATTGCCTGCCAGCGAGAAATGAAGTCCGGTGCTTCGTCATAGCAAGGGACGACCATAACGTGTCGCCAGCTCTGGGGCATTTCTGGTAGAGATCCGAGTCGCAGGCTGTACTGCGCGAGATACTTATCGATCGCGCGATTGGCTATCATGGTTAGTGCAGAGCGGCCCTGATCGGCAGGTTCTGCATGCAGCGGGATTCGGCGGAGAGCAGTTGCTGCCAACGCTGATCAATTTCACACGCAGAAAAATACTCTTCAGCCAAGTCGAGAAACAGCTCAAAGTGCCTTGCTTCTGAGCGGGCTAGCGAACGATAAAACGTCTTGAGGTCTCCTTCGGGCAAGCCTTCCGCCACCAAACCGAATCGCTCTGCTCCCCGCGCTTCTATGACCGCACCCGTGAGCAGTCGATCCAGTAAATAAACGTCAGTTCCCTGGCGAATCCAGCCGCGAATTTCGTTGACATAGGGATCCTTCTGGTCTGCGGTAAGCTGCAGATTCCGACCTTGAATCAGTTTAACCACTTCCCTGAAGTGCACCATTTCCTCGACCGCCAATTCTGACATTGCCGTAACGAGCCGGCTTTTATCGGGGTAGTGGGACAACATGGACATGGCCATGCCAGCGGCTTTTTTTTCTGCCGCGGCGTGGTCCAACAGGAACGCGTCAAAGTTGGCGAGTACACAATCGAGCCAGCTGTCTGGCGTTGGATGATGAAGCGGTGACGAGGACATGAATTTCTACATTAAAGGGCAGTGCTTATTGTAGCCAAGTTGGCACCAAGCTTCATGTATCCCTAATCACGCCAGCCGGTCCAACCGGGGCCTCTGACAAACTGACCGGGTAGCGCGCCGGTATGTTCGCCGTCTTCAAAGACCAGCTCTCCGTTGACGAAAACCTTTTCCATGCCTGTGGAATATTGATGCGGTTGCTCGAAAGTGGCGTGGTCCTGAATCGTCGCCGGGTCAAAGACCAGTACGTCGGCAAAATAGCCCTCGCGCAAAAAACCTCGATTCCGCAGCGACAGGTTGGTGGCAGGTAGCCCACTGGCGCGGTGTACTGCTTGTTCGAGGCTGAGTAGCTGAAGGTCCCGTACATAGTGACCCAATACCCGGGGGAATGTGCCATAAGTCCTCGGATGACGGTGGTTCAGGAGCTGATCTCCCTCTGCTGCGACCGAGACTGCGTCGGTGCAAAAGCTAACCCAGGGCTGTTGAATGGCCTTTCTGACTACGTCTTCAGACTGATTAAAATACATAGCACCAACGCGGGTTCGGTCCTCAATGACCAGATCCATCGCCGTTTCCTCGGGTGACATGCCGCGTTGCTGCGCGACTTCAGCCAAGGTCATCCCTGCAAGATGCTTCAGATCTGGGTTGCGAAACTCGACCAGGAGTACCGACTCTGCGCCGCCGCTGGCGAGCCGGTTATCCCAGTCGTCCGGATTCTCCTGCATTGCCTTTACCAGCCTTGCTCGTGTGTCAGGGTCCTGCATCCGCGCTATCCATTGATCGATACCGCCCTCCTTAACCCACGGCGGCATGATCGCGTCGAGTCCTGTTGAGCCTGCGGGGTAGGGATACATATCAGCGATGATTTTTAGGCCGGAACGTCGCGCCTCTTCGATGACTTCAAGCACATCACCGAACCGGTCCCAGAAGGGAGGATAGGAAATTTTAAGGTGGTAAATTTCAGCGGGGATATCCGCTTCCCGGGCGATGGTAATCAGTTCATCAAGAGCCTCAAAAATGCCTTTTCCCTCATTGCGCATATGCGACGCATAGATTCCTCCAAACTCCGAGGCCGCGCTTGCGAGGGCAATTAATTCTTCGGTGCTGGCAAAACTCGCCGGCGTGTAAATGAGTGAGGAGGCCACGCCAACCGCACCTTCTTGCATAGCGCTTCGCACCAGACTTTGCATCTCTAACAGCTGAGCTGGCGATGCTTCAACATCATCGCGACCCAGGACGTGGATTCTCGCTGTGGTTGCCCCGATAAAAGAAGCGACGTTGGAGGACACGCCCTTGTCTTCAAGAAATTCGAGGTACTCCCCTAGCGTAGTCCAGGATGGCGTTACTTGATCCCAGTATTTGGGAAACTCGGCCTTCATGGTGGGGGACAGGGGCCCCATGGAGTTTCCTTCACCAAAGACTTCAAGCGTAATGCCTTGGGAGATATCACTGATACCGCGACCGTCATTAATAAGAGAGGTAACGCCCCAGGCAATCATATTGATGAATCCCGGGCTTACCGCTTTGCCTGTCGCGTCAACTTCCACGCGGCCAACAGCATCGCTCAAATCGCCTATCGCGGTTATTTTTTCCCCGCTGATTCCCAAATCGGAGGAATAAGGCGGACCCCCTGACCCATCGTAAAGGGTTCCTCCCCTAATAATGGTATCGAAGGTTTGCGCGGCCTCTGGGGAATCACCGGCACACCCCACCAGTATATGACAGCTCAGTATGAGCGCTGCGGCGCGGATAAAGTGTGAGGATTGGCTAGTCGTCATCATACTATTGCCCCCCATCGGCAATGGGTTTTTACCGGCTTGTTATCTTTTTTGTGCCAAGTCTAATTAATCTTTGAGAAAACAGCCAAATTAGTCTACCTTCAATGACGGAGGCTAAGACCCTCTGGCTAGTTCATGGCGAGCTGGCACAATCACAAACTGGGGGAAGCAACATGTATCAATCATTGGTGAAAAACACAGCTGGCGTCATAGCTGTCTTGGCGCTCACTGCATGCGGTGCCAGTCAGGCGCCGACGCCTGCCGAGAATCCTAATATTGCAGCGGCCAAGCAATGGGTTACCGCGAGCGCAACCGGTAAAGCGGAGGCCATGGCTAACGTGCAGGCGAACATGGCCGACGACGGGATGCTCTATCGCAGCCGCTATGTGGGTTTTGGTTTTACTTGGGATCCTCAGGATGAAGAGGGGCGCATGATCGTTGGTACGGTGACCCCCGAGAGTCCTGTCGACGGCCTTTTGCAGCCCGGTGATCAGTTCCTCTCTGTGCGAGGCGTTGAGGTTAACGAGGCTAACATGGGTAAGCTCGATTTTAGGGGCAAGCCGGGAGAGGTCGTTGATGCCGTGATCCTGCGGGAGGGCGAGACCATGGATATTTCCGTGGCCCGAGGCATCATCGATACGCCGATTGGCAAGGCGCAAATGCTCCAGTGGATGGATACCGGTGACGCCGAGACTTGGGCGCCGGAGAAATGGGAGCTTCACGAGGCGATAGGGGAAGGCAATGTGGTTTATGTGTGGACGCAGAGCTGGGATACCGATGACGAAAGCGGTTTGCCTATTGACACTCATACCGTGACCCGATTTGAGTTCAACGATGCTGGGCAAGTGGTGGCGCTCGGTAATCTGAGTGAAGATCGCTTCGCTCTA
>Ga0255772_10003113_pt1 | contig 16006 bp, 15 predicted proteins | sample 071ome_34_FD_179970 | JGI IMG/M metagenome (GOLD analysis project Ga0255772, IMG submission 179970) | Coastal salt marsh microbial communities from the Groves Creek Marsh, Skidaway Island, Georgia - 071411BT metaG (version 2) | ecosystem: Environmental > Aquatic > Marine > Intertidal zone >...
CGGGTACCCTTCGTGGCACCGCTTTTGGCGCGTTTGCTGATGCGGTAGGCAACCTTGTAAATCTATTGTCTGATAACAAGAAATCAGATTCTGACATCTACGCGATGTTGGGCGAATTCAACGCTGCCGGATCTGCAAACTTTAACGCCGAATACACTTACGGTTTACCATCAACCGAATGTGGTCAAGGCCCATCTGACGTCACCATCAACGGTGAAGACATCAAGCTGTATTCATGGAGCGGTACCGGCCGTATTACAGCAGCAGGTGATATCTCAGATGCCTTGTTTGCCATTACCGGTTTAGCGTTCGATGAAGGCGAGAAAAATGACGGCATCACAGGTCAGTGCTCATCTCACTTCGGTACGGTACTGCGTGATGATTATTTCATGAACCACATTGACGTAAACAACCACGTTTTGGGTCTAACCTCATTGTTTGAAACCGACCCTAAAACACTGTTTAAGAACCATGCAAATCGCCTTAAGAAAGCAGGCCTTTAAGATTTAATCGGGTGTATGACACCACTCTTTAAGGGGACACTTTCGTCCCCTCTTTTTATGCTCTCAAGGGAATTCACCGATGAAAAAAATAACAATAACCATCTTGGCTGTTTGGTTCCTCTCATTCGCGTTTTACCTGATCGGTGTAGAACACACCAAAGACTTTCAGATAGAAGATTACCAGCAGGTTCAGCAGATCAATCAAACCCGATTCGAACACCCTGTCACAGATGAACACCCAGCCATTCCTATACCGAAATCCATTCAAGACATCGACTATCCGATGGAATTTACCCTGGATAATGATCATCAATTAGTGCCTACTTACGCCGTACGAGAGTTGTTTGATCATTACCTGTCCACGTATGGCGAAACCGATCTCGATGCCATTATCAAGCTGGTCCAATCAGACATTACGGAACACTTGAAGGAGCCAGCTCGATCCGATGCCTTATCCCTGCTTAAACGCTATGTGGATTACAAGATTTCGCTGGCACAACACAGCGCCTCTCATATAGATTCTTTTCCTCAAAACAGTACAACCACTGACGATCCAGAGGCCTTCATTAATACCGTTGAAGCTTCCTATGCGGCAGTCGAATCCTTAAGAAAACAGTCTTTCAATTCAGAGGAATACGACAATTTTTTCGCCATTGAAGATGCCCAGAATACTTACATGCTTGAGCAACTTCGCATCAACCAGGATGCCTCGCTAACTCAGGAAGAAAAGAATCGTCAGTTAGAGCTGGCCAGTGCTCTGCTACCGGAAGACATCCTTGAAAGCCGTCAACGCGTTCAGCAACACGCTAACCTAAGAGAGACCGTCACCCAACTGTCTGCCGATGGCGCATCCGAAGATGAGATTTTCCAGGCAAGAGAAAGTGAGCTTGGCTCAGAAGCAGCAATGGCTCTGGCACAACTGGATAATAAACGCGCCAAATGGAAATCACGTGTTCAGCAGTTTGCTATGGAACGAACCGATATTCTGAATTCCAGCATGAGCGACGAAGACAAAGCTACTGCCATTGAATCCTTGCTCACCATGCACTTTGAACCCAACGAAGCGAAACGCGCACAAGCCATTGTGAATGCAGGCTTAACTCTTTAACTGCCCTCAGTTACCCAATATCTATTGTCGTTCCAATACCAGACCGAAATAAGGTTCAGAAACGACAATTAGCTTTCCTCCCTCACCAAAGGTCATACCTTCCGGTTGAGGGAGATTCAGTGTGTCTTTAATCACCGTAACCCTTCGGGTGTTCAGATCCAAGGTGAGAATCTTTCGGCTCTCATCACTCAACAAATATAAGATTTCAGAATCGGCATCAAAATGGATTGAGGAAAGATCTCTGATCTCTGAGCGGATTTGGTCAAGTTCGGAAGCTGAAAACACACGCGTTGGATTCACTTCAGAGTCTGTACTCATTGTCTTGTGTGAGACTTCCAGCACATCCAAGGGCCACTTTTCTTTGGCTACGTAAAAGACATTCGCTTTCTCATTAAACGCGACTCCTTCAGCGCCTTTATTCTTACTCATTAACCATGAGATCGGTGACCACAAGCCAGAATGATTCAAATCCAACTCAATGATTTCAAACATCTCTCGATCAAGATCGAACACTGCATCTGGAATAACACCAACAGCGAGAGCTCCCCGCTCTTCCACAATAGCGAATTTAGGCCCGGATTCAGTCATTCCCAAAAAAGTCAGATCTTCGGGATCATCAAAGCTCTTGATCCGGATTTCACGGATTAATTGAAAGTGTGCGTCCACTTCATAGATAAAGCCACCTGCATTCAATAACAGGTAATAACTCTGAGTGTCAGGCACCCAGGCTATACCACTCAAGTCATCTGAATGCGCTGCCTGTTTGATGAAATCAAAGGTCAAAGCTTGTGAGGCAGTGTATTGATCATCACGCGTTAGAGGTTCATCAAGGGAAGCTGGAGAAACACACCCTTGCAGTAAGATAAAAGGAAGCGAGACAACAAGTAGCAAGACCACTGCAGAGGATTTCATAACAGGCTCATTTAGATCGGCATTTTTTCTACGACAGACTCAATAGACTACAATCTTGAACTCTAAGCAACCTATATTGTCCTCAGTGAAATTCTCTAACTGTATGAAAAACTGAGCTAGGAGTTTTGCCCTATAATAAATCTCAGGATTGTCTTTTCTAAGACAAGCAGATTCTCTAAAAGGGCTTTAGTTATCCAACCTGACCCTACATATGTTGTACTCACTAACGTTTTATAACGCTATAAAAATAACCCTAAGTCTTTGTATAACACCACTTCTATTACTGAATTCTTTCTCTTACGCGGAATTTACCTACTTCACACATCAACAACCTCAGTATTCATTGAATTATTTGATGCTTTCGGTAGGCAGTAATTTTGCGCCAATCAGGGCCAGTTGTCCGAACACAGAAGAAGGACGCAAGATCATTTCGAAGATTAATTAGTTATTGGATGATGACTTAAGAGACCGAGCCTTTTAGTAGTTTCTGGATGAACTGCCGGAAATTAGAAAACAAGCGGATCAAAGCGATCACCATTCTCGTGGTGAGATATTTTTAAAAGGTCAGATTAACAAAGAAGTCGTTGGTTAATACTTCTGGTTTATCCGTCAACACGCCCTCTTGGGTTCCGCCCGCATTAGCATTTAAGGCACGCATACCACCCACCAGCACCGTCATTTCAGGCACAGTAAGCGTTAACAGCTGGGCCTTATCAAGCATCAACTCGTCCGCAGTGAAAGGCACGGTTAGATCAACACCTGCATCTTTTAACACTTTTTCAAGAGGCTGTGGATTGTTCACTTCCCAATCCTTTTGCGAAGCAAGTCGGATAGGCGCGCCATTAGCACCACCTCGATAGTCCGAGCCACTGAAGGTGGAAGCGAAAGACCGGGCGATATAGAACAGACAGAGACACTTAAACCAGACGCCATAATGTTAGCTTAAGGCACTGATATCTGAATCATCAATAAGGTCATAATCTCGCGCTGGTAATGGATCTTGCCAGATCAAATCTTCAGCAGGGACTTCTGTGCCCAGATAACGAGACCTAGGCCCCATATCTTTGTGAGTCAATTTTAACCAGACTCGAGCAAAGGCATCAGCAAATTGGTCGGGGTTTTCATGGAATCGTTTTGAAATTTCACCATAGATGGGGTCCATACGCATGGACATATCTGCCGCAATCATCATGGTTTTTACATGCTTAGACGCATCATGAGCTTGTGGCGCCATATGTTCTTCAGTCACCCCGATAGGTGTCCAGATCCAGGCGTCTGACGGGCACATGAAACAAAGACAGAGCATAACGTATTGATCAGTCATTCCCGCGTAGGCGGGAATCCATTGTTTTTCTAATCATGTTCGAAGCATTGCTCTAACCACAATTCCACATTTCATTACATTGCTCAAAAAAATTTCTCCCCCGACTCCAAAACGTAACGATTCATTACAACTTTCATCTCTCAATGTTTAACGATTCATTACGTACGCCTTTTAAGAATTTTAACAAACCCCTTTAAATTCAATAAGTTAAAAGTTGGCACGCTACTCGCTATAGCTAAAGAGAATTTAAAACGTAATGAATTAAACAATTCAGTTACTTCAACCTTAAGTAAACAACTTAAAACAAAGTGAGAAACGCTATGAACAACGCAAAAACTAAAACAATCCTTTCTACAACTATCGGTACTTTGATGGCTTCTGCAATTTCAATGTCTTCAATTGCTCAAGCAGACGCTGTTAACCCATTTGGCGCGACAGAGCTAAGCAGCGGTTACATGACAGTTGCTGAAGGTTCTTGCGGTGAAGGTAAGTGTGGTGGCCACGCAGACAAGAAGAGCGAAGGTTCTTGTGGTGAAGGCAAGTGCGGTGGTGAAGCAAACAAAACCGCTGAAGGTTCTTGTGGCGAAGGCAAGTGTGGCGGCGATGCAAAACACTCGGGTAAAACAGCCGAAGGCGCGTGTGGTGAAGGTAAGTGCGGTGGTGAAAAGCGTATGAACAAGAGCGCTGAGGGTGCATGTGGCGAAGGCAAATGTGGTGGCGAGAAGCACACTAACAAGAGCACAGAAGGCGCATGTGGTGAAGGCAAGTGTGGCGGTGACGCATAAGCCAAAGCCTAAAGGTTTAACACAAAGCTCCCGAATTTAGAGACGCAGGATACCCCCATGAACAAGATCACAACGACATCAACACTAAGCACAGATTCACTATCACGTGAAGCATCGTCACCTGGCATTCAAGGTGCTGGCTTGGGCTTACGTCGTGCCCTGTTATCCTCCCTGACAGGTAAGGACGTAGTTGAAACGTCAAAAGATACCTTCGACTTTTTCGAAGTTGCTCCGGAAAACTGGATTGGTATCGGTGGTCGACTGGGTCGTCAGCTGAAAGAGATCAGCGAACGCACCCCCATCATTGCTCATGGGCTATCCCTCTCAGTGGGAGGAACTGCGCCTCTGAATACCGGGCTTGTGAAAGACATCAAAAGCTTTTTGGATGAACACAACATGCCAATCTACAGTGAGCATCTGAGCTATTCGGCCGATGATGGTCAACTGTACGATTTGCTTCCTTTACCTTTTACCGAAGAAGCCATCAAACATGTGGCTGCGCGAATTCGTCAAGTTCAGGACATTCTTGAACGTCGGATCGCCATTGAAAACATTTCCTACTATCTGGTGCCTGAGCAACAGATGAACGAAGTCGAGTTCGTTAATGCGGTTGTCAAAGAAGCCGATTGCGACTTACTTCTGGACGTTAACAACGTCTACGTTAACAGCCAAAACCATAACTACGATCCAAGCGAATACATCAATCAATTGGAAACCGAGCACGTCTCGTATATCCACGTGGCGGGTCACTATCGCGAAGACGACGGCATCATTATTGATACTCACGGTGCTGATGTCATTGACCCGGTTTGGGGGCTACTGGAGCAAGCTTACTCACGCTTTGGAAAACTACCAACCCTGTTGGAACGTGACTTCAACTTGCCCGCGCTGTCTGATCTAACCAACGAACTGAACATCATTAAACGTCTTCAGAACACAAACACTCAGCAAAGCATCAACTTAACGCCAAACCAAAAAGTAGCAGGAGCGCATCATGAACAGTCTGCAGCTTAAAGATCATCAGCACGCAATGGCCAGCCATTTAAGAGACCCTGAACAGGTGCAAGCGCCAGAGCAATTGGATGCGCGTCGCGTCGGCATCTATCGTGATCTGGTGTTTAACAATGTGGAATCACAATTATCAGCTTCATTCCCGGTAATTAACAGCTTACTGCCCGAAGACCAATGGCTAGCTTTGGTACGTGGATTCCTGCGTGATTATCGAGCCCAAACGCCGTATTTCTCTCAATTATCGGCGGAGTTTGTGGCTTTCCTTTCAGAGAGAACATCACAAGATAACGATCTGATCTTTCTGATGGAACTGGCCCACTATGAGCGCATTGAGCTGGATCTTTACATGCTGGATAAAGATCCGGAGCAACAACCGCTGAATGAAGATCAACTGCTGAATACACCGCTTGCTCTGGCCAATATCGCAGTACCGCTGGCGTATCACTATCCAGTGCATCAAATCAGCCCAGACTTCATGCCAGAAGCCGCCTCTGAACAACCAACCTGTTTACTGCTGTTTCAGGATCAGGATGAAGACGTGCGCTTCTTTGAACTGCAACCCCTGGCTTATCACCTGGTGTTGGCCATTGCACACGATCCAACCAAAACCGGTTATCAACTCCTGCAAGCGCTGGCTCTAGCCTTCCAACAACAAGACAACAGCTTGTTTATCCAGCAAGGCGAAGGACTACTCAAACAACTGTGGGAATTGAACGTTTTAGTTCAAAACAAATAGTTCAAAGCTAAACACCGACTCATCGACAGAACAGGATCAAGATAATGACATCACTTATTCAGAAAGCCCAATCGCTGGCCGTAAACGCTCAGCTTCTTTTAGACAAAACCAAGCAATTGGATTTCCTCGCTCCACTATTGCTGCGTTTGTATTTGATTCCCGTGTTCTGGATGGCAGGCACTCAAAAGCTGAGCCATTTCGACAACACCGTTAACTGGTTTGGTAATGAAGATTGGGGGCTGGGCCTGCCCTTCCCTTGGCTGATGGCCGTGTTAGCCATTGCCGCAGAACTGGGTGGTGCCATTCTGCTGGCCTTAGGTTTGGCAACGCGCTGGGTCTCCATCCCGATGATGTTCACCATGGTGATCGCAGCAGTAACGGTGCATTGGAAAAATGGCTGGTTGGCCATCGCAACGGGTGACGGCATCTTTGCCACTGAACGAACCATCGGTGCCATCGACCGTCTGGATCGCGCCAAAAGCATTCTTCAACAACATGGTAATTACGACTGGTTAACCCAGAACGGTTCGGTGGCAATTCTGAACAATGGCATTGAGTTCGCCGCCACCTATTTCATTATGTTGTTAGCTCTATTATTCATCGGCGGTGGCAAGTACATCAGTCTGGATTACTGGATTGCTAGAAAGTACATGACCAAGTAATTTCCATTCCTCTGCAGATAGGCTGTAAAAATGAGACACTCAAACTCGCCTGGACTCCGATTTAGCCAGTATAATCTTCAAGGAGAGCTTATCCACGAGGATTATTTCATGGCAGATCACAATCAGACAGCGACCGCACCCGCCAATCAGACCTTGAATGGCATGCAGGAAAAGGCCATCGCCTCACTGTCTGCGCTGAGTTATCGTACTGGCGAGTTAAAGGAGTATCTCAATCAAATCTGTAAAGCCGTTTTGGAAGTACTAGGCGATGGCGCTGCCGCTGTCACCCTTTACCGAAACGGAAAAAAGAACGTAATTGCTCGTGAACCGCATAGCCCGAAAGTCGGCGTGCCATTAGACATCCACGGCCACCTTTCCACCTTTGTGGTAGACAGCGGTGAGATCCTTCGAGTCGATGATGCCATTGAGAATCCGCAATACGGCAACCCACCAGCGGGTTATTGTTCTTACTTGGGCATCCCACTGAAACTGCCGAACGGTGAAGTGGTAGGTACCCTGTGTTACTTCGATGAAAATACCCGTGATTACAGCGATGCCGATGCACAAGTAGCCAGCTTGTTTGCCGAGCGTATCGCCATCGCACTGGATAACTATGAGTTGTATCTGCAGTTAAAAGAGCACTCTGAAAATCTTGAAGCCAAGGTTGAAGAACGTTCAAAAGAACTGCTTGCCGCGCGTGATGCCCTGGCTCAAAAAGAAAAACTGGCTGCCATTGGTGAGTTCGCCACCGGTCTGACCCATGAGATTCGCAATCCGTTAGCCACCATCCGATTGGCGCTGGAATACTTTGATCGTCAGGGCGATGATCGTTCGAGTAAACGAGCTCAACTGGCCAGTAATGAAGTCTCTCGTCTTGAACGTATGCTCAATGAAGTACTGACTTACGCTCGTCCGGCGAATTTGAATATCCAGACCGTTGATCTAGGCAGCTTTGTTAACACCTTTCTGAAAGATCACGCCTGTCTGGCAGAACCCAAGCAACAATACCTTGAGCTGAATATTGAATCTTCCGTTTCCGTTCAGGCAGACACCGATAAGCTGACGCAAATGTTGTTGAACTTAATCTGCAATGCCTGTGATGCCGCCGACGATGGCGCAGCCATTCAATGTACTGTTTTGGAAAATAACGTTTTGGAAAATAACGTTTCGGACGATGAAGGCTATGGGATTCTGAAAGTACAAAACCAGGGGGCGATCATTCCTCCGGAAAAACTCAGCACCATCACGGAAGCCTTTGTCAGTGGCAAGCCCAACGGGACTGGCTTAGGCTTAGCCATAGTGAGATCGCTGATGGAAGCACACCAAGGCACGCTTGAGATCACATCCGATGAAACGGCGGGCACAGTCATTACTATTGGGTTGAAAAAATCCCAAGAAATTCAGAGATAGTCAGAAGATAACAATAAGAGACAACTATGAATTCACGCATCCTAATCATTGAAGACGAAAGTGCATTAGCACAAATGCTGGCCATGCATTTTGAAGACGAAGGTCATGAAGTTTTCCATGCCAGCACCTTGCGTGAAGCTCGTCAGTTAGAACCGACCCACCAGCCTGATTTGATTCTGATGGATCAAGGTCTGCCCGATGGTAAAGGCTATGATTTGCTGTGTGAATTTCAGGAACAGGACATTCCTGCCACCTGCATTATGATGACGGCAGAGCATGATCTGGATCTGGCCATTGCCGCCATCAAGGCGGGTGCCTTTGATTTTGTCCACAAACCTATTAAGACCGATGAACTGAACCACACAGTGAATCGAGCGCTAGAGCATCAAAAACTGGCCCGTCAGGTAGAAGCGCTTTCTACAGTGCCCGATGAAAGTTTTGCTGAGCCACGACTGTTGGGTAAAAGTCAGGCCATGCTCGATGTCAGTAAAGAAATCGCACTGGTAGCCGGAAGCAACGCCCGCGTTCTCATTACAGGCGAAAGTGGTACCGGTAAAGAACTGGTGGCCAGAGCCATTCACCATCACAGTCAGCGCCCTGGCCCATTCATGGCCATCAACTGCGCAGCCTTAGTGGATAACCTACTGGAAAGCGAATTATTTGGTCACGAGCGCGGCGCCTTTACCGGTGCCACCGATCGTAAACCGGGTAAGTTCGAACTGGCCGAGAACGGCACTCTATTTCTGGATGAAGTCGGTGAAATGGCTTTACCGCTTCAAGCCAAACTCCTGCGAGTGTTGCAGGAAGGTACTTTTGAACGCATTGGCGGTCGTCAGCAATTGACGACCAATGCCCGCGTTATCGCCGCGACCAACCGAAATCTTCCAGAAGAGATTGAACTGAGCAACTTCCGCGAAGATCTCTACTACCGGCTCAATGCCATGCAGATTCAACTGCCGCCTTTGCGTCAACGTGCTGAAGACATTCCAACCTTGGTTGATGGTTTGCTTGATCGCATTTGTCGTGCTGAAGGCAAACCGAACCTGCAGACCACACCAGAGGCTATGGCGTTACTGAAGCACTACAACTGGCCGGGGAATATTCGTGAACTGCACAATGTTCTGACCCAGGCGGTGATTCGTGCCCGAGGCAGTTTCATTGGCCCGCAAGAACTCAGTATCAATACCGATGCCTGCTATGATCAAGCGACGTCAAATTGTGGGGAAATTGGCGCTCAGAACACACCATCAGGCACACCAATGACACTGGCAGATATGGAAGCCAAGCACATTCAATACGTGCTGGATTACACCAAAGGGCATAAAGGAAATAGCGCAAAAATGCTGGATATCTCCCGCCCGGCGCTGGATCGAAAAATCGAGAAATATAGTTTGATGGTTAAAGGCTAACCCTAGAACGAGCCAGTCAGTAGACTATTTCGTACAGCGGGTAATAGCCTGATTAAGAGCCAACAGAATTTCATCTCGCCTTGGCGATAAATTGGCCACATAAAAGCCAATAGCGTATTCATCTATGGGGATAAACTTCGCCGGTTCAACTTCCTTACCTTGTATCGCAGCTTGAGCAAAGATGGCACCATCGGTTCGGCCATGAATGGCTTTCATGATGGCACTTTCATAGCTGTAGGATTCATCGATATCGACGTTGTATTTACGTAAAAACTCAATCCAGTTGGATTTTCTTGGCGCAGAAATCGTTAACCCTTCAAGGGATGCCATATCCGTAATATCGTCTCGGGTAGTGAGAACACCAAACATGACCTTCTTAACGGGTAAGGCGAAGGTCGCGATCAAATCCCGTTCTTCCGTTTGCTGCCAGGCGAAGGCCACATCCAACTGATTGGTTGCTATTAAATGGTGCTGGCGAGAGGTAGGATAGACCTTCAAGGTGTATTCAAAATCTACTCGATCGAGCGCGCATTGAAACAGGTTGCCGACTTCGCCTTTCACTTTCTTTTGCTCTTCATCCCAATAAAACTGAGGCGAAGTAAACTCCAGAACAGAGACTTTAACCTTCGGTGTTTCATCGAGGACAGCCGCATCTTCTGCCACAGCAGACAGGCTGATAACAAAGGCCATCAAGCTGATAGCCAGTTTGTCCAAAAGATTGTGGAATACAGGTTTTGTCATAGTTCTTATAAGCGTAAAGACTAGAAGCAGGTAAAGATACCATGGTCGGAGCCAACAAAAAATGGAGTCACCTTTTAACCGGAGCATAGCCAAAAGTACCAAAACCTTTTTAGTACTTAGAAAGTCTAGTTCCGATGATGACGCTGTCAATTCACCACAAACACTGCGAGCTGTGATTTCACGCCGATTTAATCGGTCTCTCAGCGCTGCTGGAAATCGTTCGGTTAACAAGAAAATCTCGAGATAGGCCATAGATGCTGGTGCAAAACGCAATCAAATTAGAAACCAGCGCAGGATACGACGAAATTAAAAGATTATGCCCGACCCAGCATAAAAGACAGATGAGAAGTAAAGCACGAAGCGTCTTTGTGTTTACTTGAAGATTGCCCAGACAGAAAAACACCAAGGCCAGCGTCGAGAAAACGGAAGGCCAGCCATGCCAGCTTAACCAAGCCACAATCGGCGTTAATATAAGAGACGCCAGATAGATGCGTTTGAACCTGGGGTGCGATTCAAGGGGTATGGCTAAGCTAGCCTGAATGCCAGCAACCGCCATAACCGCAGCGCCTGTGAAAGCACCAAGTAACGAGAAATGCACAAACATCAAGATACAGGCTAAGACTTGACCGCATAACAGGAATCGGCGGCGCTTAATCAGTGGCCATAAGGCATTTGCGATAGCGCCTGCAATTCCAAATACAGTAGATAACTCCACCTAGGTTTCACCCCAATGCTGATTTTGGTTTCAGCTATTCGTAGCCAAGAACTCAAGCGCCGCCTGAGATTGATAAAATCCATCTAACCGTCGTTTCAGCATCACTTCCAGCTGACCACTGTTTCGTAATTGATTTAACAATGGCGGTGCTATGTACTCAGCCTGCTTCACCAATGTCTCCGACGTCACGCCAAGATCTTCAAATAAAATGGCCATAGGTTCATTGCCATACGAACTGTATAGGTAATCCACAACGGAGTGATAGCAATGCTCGAAGTAAGGGCTTTGACGGAAGTCCAACCAGAACTCATAGCCTAAAACCACCAGCTCAGACAGATCAACAGCATCCATGCCTTCCTGGATTTGCCCCAAGGTTTTATTCTCGATGGAATCCCAGAAGTCCAGAATAGACGCTTCCAGTTCTTCCGCTGTCAGGCTATTAATCAGAAAAGATTTACTCTCCTTCTGAAACAGCCCCAAATTGCTTTTGATGTATTTTCGAATGCCTTCTTCCACCGCGCCACCTAACTTAGGCACGGTTTTATTAACGACGTTTCGACTCATCTTTAACACCGAAGAGACACCCGGTATGTTCTTACTCAGCACATTACTTTCATAGATATAACGCGTAATCGCCTGGTAGATCACACCCGAAATCAGTTCCCGGTAGACAGGCAGATCAATCACGCCATTGATAATATTGTGTCGTTGCGTCTCCAGCTCCAACAGTTTGCGAACAAAGCCTTTAAACTGATCGGCTCGCATAATGTCTTTCAGCGGCGTATCCAGATGTTTTGTGGAACGAAACAAGTTCACAGAAGCTTCGCCTGCAATCTCAGCAATCGCGCCAGGGATTTCCTGCTCTACCACTTGCTCTTGAATGATGGCTTTAACTCGATCTGAGCTAATAAATTCAGAAAGAGGGATCTGATTAAACACCTCCAACAGTTCAGAGCTTTCAGCGCTAAACCATTCAAGAAAGGCTTCGTCAGAAAGCTGAGCTAACTCATGTTGCAGATGCAGCTCTGAAAGCTGCTCTGCGCGTTGTTTAACGGAGGGGGAAACTGTCATAAAAAATCCTATCAAGCATCAGGTTTACTCAACCTGCTAGCCAGAAAATAAAGACACATGTTTAAGAATCGGTACGTTCTTGGTCAATGAAGAGGCCGTGTCCGATAACTTGGTGATCATGTGCTGCCTTTGTTCCTGATTCGGTAACGAACCTCGAGCAACACGCTTTAAAACCGTCTTATACTGATCTCTGAATCGGCCTGTGTTGTATGGTATATCATACTTTTCACAAACGGCTCTGACTTTAAGCGCCATTTCAGGGTAGCGATGGGCAGGAATGTCCGGAAACAGGTGATGTTCGATTTGATAACTCAGGTGGCCACTCATAATGTGAAGCCACTTACCGCCGGTAAAGTTACTTGAACCCAACAACTGTCGATAATACCAGGCACCCTTTGATTCATTCTCACATTCGGCTTCGGTGAAGGTTTGAGCATCTTCAGTAAAGTGGCCACAAAAGATAATGGTCGACGTCCAAAGATTTCGATTGAGGTTGGCTAAGCCATTACCTAAGGCGACTTTCGGTGCCAATGGACCAGCCAACAAAGGAAACAATAGATAGTCTTTCGATACTTGCTTAGTCGCTTTCTTGGCGAACTTTTTAATGGCAGGCATCTGCTCTTCAAGCGTTACTTCACCTTTTCTGATGCGATCAAGCTCTAAGCCAAACAGCCCTACCCCCCACTGGAACATGCTGCTTAGCACGGCATAATTTCCTAGTTGGAGTAAATGAACAGGTTTCCAGGGCTCATTCTCATCCAGGCGCAAAATGGTGTAACCATAATCACGATCTTTACCCAGAATATTGGTGTACGTGTGGTGTTCATAGTTGTGATATTTACGCCACGCATCCGAGTCACACACGTTGTCCCATTCGTAGGTCTGGGAATTCAGCTCCGGATCATTCATCCAATCGTATTGGCCATGCATCACGTTATGGCCTATTTCCATGTTTTCCAGAATCTTGGCTACCGACAGCAAACCTACACCCACCGCCCAGGAGATCGGGTTTAGGCTAAAGTGGATTAAAGTTCGCCCGGCAATCTCACTGTATTTATGCTTACGCATAATGTCGCGAATATAATCGGCATCGCGCTGACCAAGATCGTCAAACGCTTCTTGTCGAATGGCATCTAACTCTTTACCGAACGCTTCGAACTCGTCTTCCGTCAATAAATTCATTGCTGATGTTTGCATATCCATCGTTCATATCCTCCAGTAATTACCATTGCTCAAGCGTGACGTTGCCAATCGGCGCAGTGATGCACGACTGCACCACGGTTTGATCTTCGGGAATCAAATTCCCGGTCATCTGGTTAACCAAAGGCCCTTTCGGTCGTTGGCACTTACACTCATGACAGATACCACTTCGGCAGCCGTATTTTGGTGACAGCCCAGCATTCTCAGCCAACTCCAACAAACTTTTAGGGGATGAAGACGTGATCTGTTTATCGGCATAAGTGAAGTCCACAGAGATAGGCGTTGCTTCAAAGTCGTAATCCAGGTTTGAAACGTCGGTAAGGGATGTAGGCGCAGAACCGAAGCTTTCCGTCTGGATCTGGTCTGACGCGATATTCATCGAGGAACAGATGTCTTCAACCGCACTCATGAATCCGGCTGGCCCACAAAGAAAGATGGATCGATCTTCAATGTCCTGAACATCCTGTTTCAAAGCCTTCTGAGTAATCAAACCGTCTCGTTCGGACACTCGATGGACCACCGACAGATACTCATATCGTTCGGCCAGAGCCTGAAGTTGATCGATGAAAATGCCATCTTCATCTGTGTTTGAGTAATACACCAACTGAACACTTTGCGGTACAAAGTAGCCGGATTCCACCCGATGCACATAATGCTCAATCATCGATTTAATCGGTGTCACACCACTGCCCGCAGCAATGAACAACATCGGGTCAATCGCTACCGGGTTCTGCGCTTCTGTATCAACCTGCGGCAAGGTAAAACTGCCCATCGCCTCGGAGATGTGAAGGACTTGAGATTCCACCAAGGAGTCGTTTATGAAATTAGAAACCCGGCCATCGTGAATCGCCTTAACCGTAATTGAGATCAATCCCTGTTCTTCAAACACCTCTGGTGCGCATGAAATGGAATAGTTTCTCTTTAAGCGAACGCCATTAATTTCACAATCAATGGTGATGAACTGCCCTGCCTTAAAGCCTAACCATCGACTGGTCGGTCTTAACCACAAGGTGGTGGCTTCCTTGGTTTCTGATTCAACCCGAATAATCTGCGCCGCCAATCGCTGTTGATTGAACAGCGGATCGGTTTCGCATAACAAGAAATTCGCATAACGCTGCAGTGCACCTGAGCGCTTCCAAAAAAGATCGGACACCTGTTCTGAAAGCTGTCCTGATAATGTTTCTGATAATTTCTGCGCCCAAAAGGTAGTGAATGCCAAATTGAGAAAGGATGAAGCATTAGGCAACAGTGCAGTGATATTAGATCTATTATTCGTTCTATTTAATAGGCTAGATTGCATGATCCAATTCCTCTTTTGTGTACAAGTGTTCACTAAGTTATGCAGTAGACCATTTTCAGTCAACACTTGTACACTAAATAATTCGAATTATGTCATATTTGATCAACTAATCTCCCCATAAAGACAATAAACTCGATAATACTGGCTATTTAAAAGCGATTACCAAACGCAATAAAGTAAAGAAATTGAGTCATATTTAGTGAGAATCGACTGCAATTACCCATTCATTAGACAAAATAAAAAGCATTGGTGTACACTTAGACACTAATTCTTGATAAAAACACTCAACTAAAGCCGTCAGAAAGACAGTCGAAATACATATCGGATAGTCGTACATGCTCAGCCGTGAAGAAAAAAAACAGTTAACCAGAAAGTCCTTAATGGACGCAGCGCTCTATCTGATAGGCCAAGGTGATAACTTTTCAAACATCAGTCTGCGGGAAGTGGCAAAGAACGCGGGCGTTGTTCCCACCTCGTTTTACCGTCACTTCAAAGACATGGAAGAATTAGGGCTGAACCTGGTGGACGACTTTGGTGTCATGCTCAGACGGTTGATGCGGACGGTTCGTCAAAATGAAACCTATGCGAACAGCATGGGAAGATGCTCCACCGAAGCATTTCTGAGCTTTGTTTTAGAACATCCCGAACATCTGAGTTTTATTTGCCAGTCTCGCACCGGTGGTACGCCCGCCTTGAGAACAGCTATCAGAAATGAGCTGGGCTTTTTTGCCAATGAACTGGCGATGGATTTACGTCGTATGGAGCGGTTGGCAAAGGTCGATGCACCAACTCTCGAAGCCACCTGCAAACTCTTTGTGACCACCTATTTTGACAGTGCGATTGACTTACTGGATATGGCCACATCATCACCAAACTTCGAACAGGAATACAAAGAGATGATGATGCAACGTTTAAAAGTGATCTGGTTCGGTCTGTTAGCTGTGGCCGATTAACCGCTTACAGACTCTGCGCATTTTCCTTGATGTAGCTGACGATACTCAGCAACTCTTCTGTGGATAAGTTCTTGATGCGTTCAACCATTTTGCGCTGATGCTTGTTTTCATCAAAGAAACGACGCTCACCTTTCTTGAACGCCTCTAATTGATTTAACAGGTACTC
>Ga0255772_10003125_pt1 | contig 15971 bp, 18 predicted proteins | sample 071ome_34_FD_179970 | JGI IMG/M metagenome (GOLD analysis project Ga0255772, IMG submission 179970) | Coastal salt marsh microbial communities from the Groves Creek Marsh, Skidaway Island, Georgia - 071411BT metaG (version 2) | ecosystem: Environmental > Aquatic > Marine > Intertidal zone >...
CTTAACCAATAGGCGACAGAAGCTTGCGTTTAAGTGCTTGGCGTCGTGCCTTTGCCTGACGCAACGCCTGAGGTTTCAGACGACGCTTCTGGTCTTTTTTAGAGTGGTGTTGCCAGTTGGGCGTCGTCATGGGTCTGTCTCGATTACCTTAGTAATATAAGGTATTTAGTGGTCCCCGTCTAGGGGGGTTGTGACACTATTCTTTCTGTACCGGATCGTAAGGTGTGAGTGCTTCTATATCATCATGTGTTATTGCCAGTATTCTTTCATCTGGTTCTAGGTGTTGTTCTACCACATATTGAGCATCATCATAGTCAATAGCATCAGGTACAGGATAATAATGTGTTTGACGTGTTGATTGATTGTAGATAATAACTTGATACATTATTCGTCTGTTAGATGGTCAGCACATTGAAGAGTATCACAAGGAGGACATTCTAGTTTAGCAAGGACTTCCTGATTGCGTTTTTCGAGAGCACATGGCATTGCTTCTTTGAGTGCTTCTGTTACATTCTCTTTGAAAGTACGATAAGGAATGAAGAGGTCATCATCCGCAGTCTTGTAGTCCTGGTGTGTCTCTTTGAACTGACGCTCTACCTCATACACAAGGTTAGATACAATGTCATTGATAATTTCCACTGTATGTGGTTGAAGTTGATCCCAGTTATAACCAGGGAGCATATCATCCTTGACACGATCCAGCAATGCTTTCTTACAATGCCACTGACTATCAAAGATTTGGGTAAATGCTTCCCAGTCATGTTGGGATTTGAAATGTGGAATACTCATTTGTTAAAACTCTCCTGAAACTGTTTCCATCCTTCGTTTAGGTGCTTCTCTACCCATCCCCAATGTCCGTGCTCAAATCCATCAATCTGGGCACGTTTAATCTCATCTCGGATGAGACAACGGAGCATTTTGATTTGTTCTTCAGTCATACACACGATCTCTTACAATAGTAATTTTATCATAAGAATCTAAATGTTTATCAAACATGGTATCTTCAAAGATATGAGATACTTGTTGTGGTGCTTGTTCCATTACCATATCACACAGTTCTAGGAAATCATCACCAACTTCATTTTCTTCGTGTGCTCTTTTAATAAAACCATACCAAGAATCTAACCCCAGAACAGGACCTTCCATCATGTAAATGTAAATAGAATGATCAGTAACCTCATCCCAATGATATTGAGATGTGGTAATACCAACTTTACCATCAACCTGCACACGAATCATACCAAGTTCTCTCAATTCATTTGGTAGAGGAATATGAGTAATAGCAGAGACATCATAATGACCAGGACCAAAATGACTCCTAACAGAACGAATGAACTTATCTACATTGATAACACCACCTCGTTCTCTTTGTGAGTTGATGCTTTCAATGTTAGCATCAGTGAGTTTATAAAGCGTACCTTGTCCGTTTAGTTTTTTTGTTTGAATGATGGGCGACTCTTGTTGATCAACAACTTCGCCGTTCTCAGTGATTAAATTGGTTGCTTGTAGAAATTCAGTCATAAGTCGTAAAGAGAAATACTTTTAGTGTTTGTCCGTCATCCTGAAGTGATACTTGAACATTAGAGCATTCGTATCTCACAAACTCTCTTCCTTCACTAGTAATCACTTCAACACGGGTGACATCAGGATAGTTCTTTAGGAAATCTCCATTTGGTTGTTGGATGTCTTCAGTCATGCTACTCCATGTAATCTCTTGATGCGTAAAACAACTCATCACGCCAGTTACGACCAGCAATGTCAAATGTAAATCCTAACTTACCAATAGAAAGTAGGAATGAGAATAGTTTACCATATCCCATAGAGATTTGGAGATAAGGAAACTCAATCCAATTACCATACTCACCAATATCAAAAACCACTTGAAGTAGGGAATATTTCTTTGTAGTAAGGATAGTCATATAATACTCCTTACCATAATCTTCACGACAGCCGAATTGAATGAGTTTCACTATGCTACTCCATCAATTTTAGATTGCACATACAAATCAAGCATTTCATTTAGTTGATCGTCAGTATATTTGGCAAATCGTTGGAAACGACCCCAGTCACCTTTAATCTTGGGTTCACTACCAAAGGTCTTCTTATAATGAATATTCATTTTAGTCCATTCAGCATCGCGCTCTTTATACTCCTGGTATTTCTTCTCCAGGTCCTCATCCATAGTGAGTTCATACTCTTTGCACACCTTGCGTTGCTCTTCTTCAAGCACCATATCATTGAAGACCAACGACATAGCAGCAGAGCGAATACTAGCAGGGCACATACCTACACAGAGCATGAACTTCTCAAACAGTTTGAAATACTGCTTGGCAGTGAGCTCAGCAGCAGGTGCTGTGATCAGGTAATGCTCTTCAGGGATAAAATCATCATCAGTCCAAGATGATGTACCATATGTGGGAGTAAAGGTGGCGTCGAACTTGAATTGTACTTCTGCTTCGTAAGTCATCAGTTTTGTACGCGAACTGCTTCAGAAGTGGTCTGGGTGTCATATCCTTTATGATACAACTCAAGACGCATCGCCATACCAAACTCGTTGAGTTCGTCTTGGGAATCACATTGAATTACCTTGACATCTCCTTTGTCGCTAGTCAAGGTAATAGTCATATCATCTGGATTGACAACAACAGACTCAAGTGCTTCCTCTCCTTCTTCAGCAAGAGGAATATCACGCATAGCAGTGAAAATAGAAGTCATGTGTGTTGTGCGTTGATTACCTAGGTACTATAACACCCCCAGACCAGGACCGCAAGGGGGTGTGTGCCAGTTTATTCAGTGCCACCTCATACTGTTTAGGTGTTCCAAAACTTGTGTTCGAACATCCATCAATTCATGATAACATTTTTGATTATGAGCGCATTGACGTAATGCTGAGTCTGGTTTAAGTACAGATTCAATGAATAGATCTAGACCGCGATTCCATTTGTCTTGTTTACTTTCGCCGTCATCAATAACATATTGATCTTTCATACCTCATTCTCCTTCACAGTTTGCCAGTATTTAGCGATTGCTGCTTCAAACTCAGGTGTCTCTACCCATTCCCAAGTATCACCGGACTTCACAACAAATGTTCTCTTAGTCTCTTTAAGCTTCATGTGTTTCATTCTCGGACATAGCTATGGTAGCACCTTTTCTGAGGTCTGTCAAGCCCCTAGTTCAGTAATACCAACGTGCCAGTAGATGATGTCCAAACTGAACTATCAATATCAGTAGTACCAACAGTAGCACTTATTTGTACAGCACTAGCATTTAAGTCATAAGAAGTTCCTATAGTACCACCAACACTCAATTCATATGCCGATGTTCCGGGCATGTTAGGGAATGGGGCACCAACATAAGATAGTTTTGCACGACCAAATCCAAAATCTTCTGTCGATCCAGAAGAAAGTCTTCCAATACCTTCAGAACCAAAATCAATTCTTTTGGATGACAAATTTTGAATTATTCCTAATGTTATATGACTCTCACCACCAAAATTAGTATGCTCTTGAGAACCAAAGTTATTTGTACTAAATGTATTACCAGAATTTCCTACTGATACACTACCATCTAAATTACCTTTTATAGTTTGATTGAAATCAATTTCACTAGGTCCATCAACATAAAAAGCACCAGTCATATTAAAAAGTGCATTTGCTCCTTTATATTCTAATTTTGCCGCCTGTACTTTAAAGACTCCACCACCGTTATCTAGATTGGCGATAACCTGTGTTGCCTCCATTCTAATTTCTTCCTCAGCATTAAGAAGAATATTTTTTCCTCTTAAATTAATATCTCCACCTTCTGCTACAATATCAATATCTCCATAAACTTGTAAAGAATATGCTGGATTTGTTTCTTTACTTTTGCCGTCAGCACTAGTTTTTGCTTCTAAATCGTCTTTTGTACCTACTACAACTCTATACCGGTCAGTTTCATTCCAAAACTGTTCCGATCTTAACTTTATACCCCCGTCATCGGGAGCACCATTAGAATCTTTACCAGTTTTTATGTGGATAGTTCGAGTAGAATCACAATGAATTGCTGTTACTCCGTCAGTAATGTATAATCCATGACTACCATCTTTATTATTATATGCTGATATATCCCACCCTAAATGCACCCCATAGCACTCACGTCTATTGTTAAATAACTTATTAGGATTTTCACCTTCTCCTGTTCTACCATTTGTGGGTTCAGCTGGCGATTTTGGCGTTGGTGATGCGGGGTTATAATCTGTCATTATGGGCAATCAATATATGAACCTGTACCAATCTTCACATAACCCTTTGTTTCTAGTTCTATTGGTGGTAGACACACTAAACTCGGTAGAACAAATCCACCACTTCCATCTCCACCAGATACCACAATTTCCGGGATCGTATCGTATGATATACTTCTATTTAGAACTCGTACTCCAGATATAAATCCATCTTCATTGATAGTGATTTCACCCACATCAGTTCTTCCATCAACATATAATGTTGGTGGTGTTGTATAATTAAATCCTGTTCTAATGATAGTAAATGAATCTATAACACATGTTGTGCCATTATCAGTGGGTAGATTAGGAACATAATTTAATCCTGTTCGAGTCACTCTAATTTCAGAAACAAATCCATTATTATCTAATAACGCTATGGCGGCAGCACCATATCCATCGCCAAATATAGCTACTTCTGGAGGAACTAGATAAGATCTATTTCCTGGATATTCAATAGGAATACTAATAATTGAACCATCTTCATCCACGATAGGATCCCCAGCAATAGGAGGTAAAAATTCATCAGGTTCGTCTGGTTCATCTACTGTAGGACCAGTAGGTTGCAAGTCACCAGGTAAATCAACAGTAAAATCAGTAAAGTCTGTTTCTACATCTAAATTTTGAGAATCTATGAAATCTTGTAATTCTTCATTTGTAGTATCAGGAGTTAATTCAAATACATTGTCGTCAATATTTTCCGCTTCCTGAACAGTATCTGTTATAATTACAGCACTAGAGGCAAGTTTGGAGTCCGGATCATTTTCTTTCGCTAAAATAACGGTTAACTCTTCTTCGCCCTCATCTTCAAAATCTATATTAGTTAAAATTGTTATTTTACTATTACCAAAATCATCGATAACAATTTTTTTATCTTCTTCATACAAAACATAATCATTTTCACTTACAGTACCAAATATTTCAAAATCAAATACAGTTCCTGAAGTGTATCCCGTTGTTTTAATATTAAATGTTATATTTTCACCTTCAATATACACATTTTTTGTTGGTGTTATTTCTATCGTTGGTGCATCTTGAATCTGCGGGAAATCATTTGCTGGATCATCATCCCAAATTTCTACACTTGCCGCTGCCCTCTTATTGACAATTAACATGCCTAAAACAGAAGGGTTTGCATTTTTATCCGTTATAGTTGGAAAACTAAAAATTCTTGGTTCTGAATATGTAAATGTTTTGTATTCAGTATAAATTTCTGAATCAATTACACCCTTATCTCTCGCATCACCAAATAATCTATAGTCTAATTCTTCACCAACTTTAGTGACTCTAAATGTGATATCATCATCTGGGGTATCACCACCAATTTTATTTCCAAGAAGAGTAAACTCCATACCGACTAAAAATCCAGTACCTGGAGATACGATAGTTACAAATGGAACTCCATCTTCATCTCTAACAACTTGAACTGTTAATCCAAGAGCAATACCATCTGCGGAATCTATAACACATTCATCATAAATTTGATTTGCCTCGCTTGAGATAGTTGTTGATGTTAAAATTTCTAATTCTAATACACCATTTCTTATTGGACCGACTAGTGAAAACCTGACTATTTCCCCACTATCATATCTAGTTTTTTCTGGAGTAATAACATATTCGATATACTTAGATTTGTCTAGTTCCTTATCCGGTAAGACATTTGGAAATTCTGACGGTATATCAGGTTGCTTTAGTCCATAAGTTGGAATTTTTGTATATGATGAAACATAACTGGGTTTAATATTTTTATTTAATATCCCACCAACAAATTGAACTCCGGTTTGTTCCCTTTCTGGTCTTTCTCTTGCTTCATCACAAACACCAGCAGGAACGGCACTAATTCTATCGTCTCCAGTAAGACTACCTTTCTCAATTTCTTTTATTAAATTATCTAAAAATTCATCAGTTTTTTCTAAAGCATTCTTTTTCTTCTTCCTTTTATTATCGTTATCGTCCGATCCACCAGGACACTCTGATAAAGACTTATTGCATTTATCCTTAAGTCCCGTACAACTAATTCCAATTAATGCCAAATTGGTATTAATTGATTCACCAATAAGATCCAAATAACTTCCTGCTTCATTTAACAGATCTTGAATTGGACCTAAAGCATTCCTGACGATATCATCATATGCCTCTTGGAGGTATCGTGTAATTGTATTTACAACATTGTCAATTAAACAATTAGCAGCATTAAAAGCGTCCGCTAGATAACCAAATATTAAATCAGTTACATATTTAATTAGATCATCAAGTGTTTTAGTAAATGAACATCCCAAATTGCCAAGAAATGCATTAAGTCCGTCAATCATTCCCTTCAAAAATTTACCAACACCATTTTTAGGTTCAAAAGACCCTAAAGGACTTTTTGATTTTTTTGCTGCGTTTTTTGAATCTTTTTCTATCTTTTTTGTTCCAGTTAAAAATTTAATTACTTCTTCAATTGCTTTACGAACTAAAAGAACCATCTCTTTTTTAATTCTAGAACCTAAAGAGCTAACAAGTCTATTAATTTTTGCAACTCCTTTTCTGGGAATCGCTTCCCCACTGTATAGGAATCCATTTACTTTACCAACATAATAAGATCCAACTTTACCACCAGAAGATTGGTTAGCCGCTAAAATTTCAGCAAGAATTTTTCTCACCTTACGTTCAAATGGTTCCTTACATTTTTTAGCGTTAGCAACTTCAATACAGTTTTTAGCACCAGCGGGGTTGGCGGGGGTGTTGGGACCAGTTAATGCTTTTTGTGCCTCTGATGTGGTGTCGTTCGGTCCAGTGCCTGGAGCTCCACCAATACTAGAATCGGTCGCTACTGAAGTTTCCTGATCAACATATTTACCAAACAAGAGACTATTTGCATTTCCTTGTGGCAATTCTTTCAATCCAAGATTAGTTGTTCCGGGAGTAAAATTAACTGAACCCATAACCATGGGAATTTGTCCATCTGGATCTAGGAAAAATCCCATCACCCAGGCACCCCGTCTCAAATTATTAGTTCCTTGAGAAGAAGTTGCACTATATGGAACATTGTTGGGCATCATTACATGTGCCCATGGTAATTGATCTGTTGGAGTTACTGCACCTTCTCTATGATGAGTTCCAACAATTCTTACACGAACTCTAGATCCATTAGGTTTTACATCATTATCCTGTTCAACTTGTCCAATCCACCATTGGAATCCGTCATTTCCTATAGAATTAACTTTGTATAAATTTGCTAAAATAGGATCCATTATACTGTTTTACTAGATGTTTCTTCCATACCATATGTATCACGACAAAGTTCCAAAGTAGTCTCAAAAATTTGACCTGATGGATTAGCAAGAAAATATGTATGTTTTACTTTTGATATTAAATAATTTCCACTAGACTCTCTATCCCAAGGATCATTCCTCCTTGATTCTTCTTGAGACATGTTGGGGAGATACACTTTTAATTTCTCACCCACAACTAATTCACTATTTCCTGGTACAGCAAGTGATAATTTTTGTAAAGATAGTGACATCCTTCTAGACATAGACTGAACCAATAAAGATTTTGAAAGATCTGGAAATTCAGCATTTCCCCCCTCGTCTGGATCTCCTATAGTAGTTTTATTATGCCATAACTCATTGTCAACAAAGAATGAAACTGTGCGAGTAGGTGGGAGCAATTCTCCTTTATCATTCGCTACAGCAAATTTTGGTAATTTACTTTGATTGCCAAGTTTTGCCATATTATCAAATGTATCTTTAAGTGAGTAAGTAAACTCTTCATATACTCCCTTAGATGGATCGAATGTTACAACTTTTGTTGAATACAATCCTTGTCTCATTTTTTCAATAAGATCTATTTCACTTTCAAACCTATAATTTTCTATTACTCTGTAATTTTTTGCGTCTCCTGGAATATCACTAACTTGTTGTGCATAGTAATCAAATATGGGTTTGTTACCACCAAATGTTTTACCACTATCGCAAATTTTATCTAGAGATTTAAATACAAATCCATTTTTGTTTTGGAAAAACGCATATCCAGCAGTTCCTTTTAATGTAGCGTCGTTTTCTGAATTTTCATTCGATACTGATGTTGTTGATGGGGTTTCTTTTGTTTTAGATTTAGAGTTATTGAAACCTTTTATAGAAATAGATTTGTTTAGAAAATTTTGAATTATACCAATTGGAGATCTTCTCGATGGATAATATACATATGAGTTTCCTGTTGTTTCAATATCAAGATTTGTACTATCTACCTCTAAAAAATTAGATAGTAAATCTTCCACAATTTCACTTACCTTTCCACTCAAACGTCTTACAACTTTTTGATACTCATTAATGAATGCTTCTCTTGGTGCTAAAGCTATATTATAATTCTGAATTTTCTTTCCTTCAGCAAAATTTCTATTGTAAATTTTCCAAACTTTAAATTTATATTCTACGAGTTCTTTTATATTAGTTCCATCATAACATTTCATTTGTATTACAACATCTTCACCACCTTGAAAACGATATTTTGAAATTAAGTTGTCACCGGAGTCAGTAATATTCAATACGGCTCTCACAAAAGGTTCATTGATGTCCTCATAATACTCAAATAGATTAGTAAATGGCAAAAGGGGGATCTTTTCTCCCCTAAACGTTGTAAGTACAATGCTTACTGGTTCTAATTCATTTGATTTCATACCGATACGCCCCCATAATTCATATCTAAAATTGCACCAGCGGAGGCGTCTAAACTCCTTGGTGTTGTAGCGGGTGCTTTCTTTTGTGGTCTAATTATTCTTGGTGGTTGTAGCACAACTGCTAACTGTATTCCCATATTACTACTGAGAGCACTACTTGACGACACAGTTCTAATAGCCCCTGCACCACCGGATCCATTTGGATTGTTACTCTGATTGCCATTCTTCAGAAATTCTATTCCCTGCATGATACCATCCACCACAGGATCACCACTACCATTTTTACGTTCCAAATTTATTCCAGTCCCACCCAGTGGAACAACTTGCTGCGGCGTTATATTACTTGTTTGACCATCATCAGTTCGAATTACAGTTCCATTTTTCCAAGCAGATTCTACAGCATCTAAGATGGGTTGTGCAGATGCTTTTGGTCCATCTAGAGCATTAATATGGGTTGATACATGAGGAGCAGTTACGCTACCGGTAGCACCCTGCGTACCAATTACATCTCCCGCAGATAAAACATCACCTCGCTTTACACTAAATTCATCCAAATGACCGAGAAGTAGTTCGTATCTTTTACCACCAATTTTAACATTTCCTGTTACATAATTTCCAAATCCCCTACCAGTGGCCTGATTAAACTGATAGTTTGTATCAGTAATTTCTAACTTTTCGAATGGATTTTTAATTTTAACTCCTATTTGATCATACTTTCCATTTTCATCAGGCAATCCTATATCAATACCAGCGTGTTGCCCATCAGGATCATTTCTTTGAGTTACCACAGCATTTTTAGTCATCGTTCCATCACCCTGGAACTGGCGTGGACCAGAGGTGGTCCTTGGAGAACGCGACAATGGTCCTCGCCTATCATTTGCCTCAGGTGTGGTGGGTGTGTTTTGTTGCCCGGAAAACATCGACATAGATGATGTTGATGTTTTACTTCCCTTAAACAAACGACTAAGCATAGATGGTGGGAATCCATATCCTTTCGCTATTGGTTGTAGCGAAGGGATTGCTGTCTGCATAATTGGTCCCATGAAGGGATTAGCATCTGAAAGTTGCGCCATGGTCGCAAATGCTGTACCGACACCAGCACGTTGGAATAATTCTGTACTCTTTGTAATATCAGAGGTTTTTTTAGTAAATCCAGAACCACCACCAATTGCCTCTCTACCGGTGTTTCTATTAATTGGCAATGCCATGGCACCACCAGAAAGTTTTATATTAGTTGGATTACTGTAAAAGGTTGCTCCACCATTAGATAATTTTTGTCTTTGGTATGGTTTAGTCATCCCACCAGAAGACATTTTAGCATCTGGTCCCCATGCTGGTTTTGGAGCAGGGGGTTGCATTCCATAATTAGAAGATACCTGATTTATATTAGGGACATTTCTTTGTCCCATGGTAATCCCAGCAGCGTTACCTTCTGGTGAAGGACGCATCAAAGGATTTCCACCGGATATGTCTGTATTTGTATCTCTTACTTCTTCTTCATATCCGGATCCCTGTCCTACTTCTTTTACATTTAAATTACCGGCACCTTCACCTTCTATTGCTTGAACTTCTGCCTGCTCAGATTCACGCTCTCGATCATTCTGGGCGTCCATGTATGCGTCCATTGTCGCATTCTGGACATCTAACTCAGACCTTTGAATTTTAGTGAGATCTTTTTGAGTTTCAGTTTGTTCCTTTGTAGATTCAGTTAATGTCTCTATCGCCTCTATAGTTGTTTTTTGTGCCTCTCTTCTACCCTTAGCAGATTGTACCAGTTGTGCTACTTTAGATTGTAAATCTTCTAATGCGGAGAGCACAAGTTTAAATCCTTTACCAACCATTGCTACTTTATCGGTTGGTTGCTGTCTATCTGATGTATCAGGCATACTGCCCGGTCTCATTATATTAGCAGTTGCCTTAAATCTTTCCGTTTCTGAGGCAGCAGGGTCAAATCCTAAATTTGGATTTCTTTGAAATTTACCAATGGTATTTTTTATCTTATCTGTTGCTTGAAATTCTAATGCTTTTGTGAAAAAATATCCTTTTTTAGATCTCTTTGCTTTTAGGGAATCAAGTTCATCTTTATCCGCATCATTAGCATCTTCACCATCTTCCTCAATTTTTGCTTCAAGTTCAGCAATTCTATTATCAGTATCTTTACGAGTTCTCGCAGCACGATCACTGGCTTTCATTAACTGACCGCCAACGTATGAAAATATATTAAAAGATCCGCTCTGTCCTACTGGTGATACAGAGGTTGTTCCTGCTGCCATTGATTATAATCCTCCCAAGGTATTTATTGTCATATTGCACCAGATAATCTTCTGCCCTGGATTTTAATTAAAGTTTCAGATAGTGTCATATTTTTGACTTGTGTAGTTGGTGGAGAAGGTGCTGATTCATCCGGCATCACAATAATAGTTTGTGAATTTACTAATAATACAGTTGGATCGCTATTAACTGAAGTTGTATAGAAATTATTTTTATTATTTGCTCTAATAACGTTATTATTGGATTTAGTCGATATTTGACTTACTTGTTTAAAGTTGTTGTCTCTAAAGGGATGTCTATCACCACCACCCATACCAAAAAGACCCGCAACTCCACTTTGAAGGCGTCCAAACAATCTACCAGCAGTTCCAAGAGGATCATTTATAGCGCGTTGTAGTTTTTCACCAGCATCATCAATAAATTGACCAACGCTAGTAAACATATTGGTAAAAAATCCAGTAGATTTTTCTTGTGATAATTCTTGATTTGCTTTGGATTTAGCAGACTGAATTAATCCCGGTTTTATGTTAGGTGCAAGATTTCCAGAGAATGTTGGTATTCTATATTCTGACTTTAATCTATTAGTTTCTGATACAATACCTGGACCAACAACATTTTTAAGTATTGGATTTTTCATCATACCATCAATTGCCGCCACAGTAGGAGCAAGGAAGTTTAATCCACCAGAATTGTCATTTGCTATATCATTTACTGCTCTTTGACCTTCAGTAGAATATAGAGAAGAAATGCCACCACTAGACATCTTCATGGGTCTGTTGACGATTAATTCGTTACCTGCTTCACCAACTTGTGCGTTGATACCTCCACTCGATAACTTTGCTGCTGCAGAGGTAATTGCTCTAACTGGAACTTGAGATGGAGCGATGTCTCCAGATACGTCTGTTCCGGCAACAGCATTAAAAAATTTAATTACTGGTTCTGAATCTCCAGTAAATATAGATCCTAAATTACTTTCAATATGTTCAGTATAGGCAGGTTCATTAATATCTCTGAGAATATCAACTACGCCAAAAGCAGCACCAGCAACAGGAATAGCACCACCTAATGATAGAGCAGCACCTTTCCAATCACCTAGAGCACCCCTAACAATTGCCTCAATTACACCATATCCAACGTTAATTGCTTGACCAATTAACGGTGCTGCTTGCCCACCAACTTTAATACCTAATTTTGCTCCTGCTTTTTTTAAAAGTGCTTCTCCACCTTCTCGCATAATTGCTGCTCGAACTTTTGCGTTAGAGAAACCTGCCATTACAACTCTAGAAATACTTCTAGGATTAGTAAGTTGTTCTCTATAAAATTTTGCAATGGGACCACCAACAACATCCAAAACTCTCGTAACTTTAGGATTTCTCAATAATTCCATCAAATCAGTCCAATTTTTTGGAATTTTCTTCAGAACACTATCTAAAGCTGTACCTGCCTTGTTTTTTAAAGTTGATGCTAAACGGGCACTTTTTTCTGCTACAGTTTGTGCCGGGGTGGCAATCCACTTATTCCATTGTGATCCTAAAAATCCTGTAACTGGTTGAAGAACCTTTCTGTTAAGGAAAGACATTCCACGGTTAAATGTCTGCCTAGGGTTCCTAATTGCGTCTAGAACGTTTCGTCCCATCCGCATTCCTCTTCTTACTGCCCTACCTACAGGACTGCGTAGAAATGCTACTCTTAATTTTCTATACCACCTTTGTTTTGTTATCCATCGTATAAAACGCTTTGCTATAGAACGAAATATCTTCGATGGTATATTAAATCCGCCTTTCTTTGCTTTTTCTCCAGTTTCAGCAATGTCTAGTGTTCCGGCAGAATCACGAATTCCTTTATTTGCATCAGCAGCAGATTGTGCTCGTTCAGCTTCTTTTTGCTGCTCGTCAAATAATTCTTCTTTTACTTTTATAGTATCTTCAGTAACTTCAAGATATGTTAGGTATTCATTATTAAAACTACTCTGTTCCTTTATTAAAGAAATAAATTTTCTGTTTATTTCCTGCTGCTCTTCTGTATCTTGCTGAGTTTCAGATATGAGTTTTGCAGTTTTGTCTATTGATTTAGCTGCTTCTTCTGCTAGATTTTCAGTTTCATCTTCTTTTAGAAAATCATCACCTGTAATTAAATCTTTAGTTCTTTGTAATACACCAGAAATATAATTTGTCGCTTTTGTGCCTACTCTCCCTTTGTTTATGTCTCTCTCACCAAATAAAGTTTCTTGGAATCTCTGTTCCTTACTCAAACTAGGATCTTGAAATTTTGTTGGATTAGAAGAAAATCTACCCTTTGTTCTGCGTAAAAAATCACCACCAAATTCAAATCCTAAAGCTTTGGTGATAAATCTATCTCTTTTTCGTAATTTGCTAGGATCTCCACCACCCTTTACATATGCTTGTCTAGCAGCTGCTGCTCTACCAAAAGCATTAAGTAATTTGGATGCACCAAATGTGAATACATTAAAAGCACTACCAGTGGCAGGTTTTCGAGTTTTAACTGGTCTTAGTTTAAAATAATTAATTGAACCAGAAACCTTACGAGGTTTTTCACCCTTTCGTACAGATTCTAGAATTTTATCAGCTGCTTCTTCGAGTTGCTGTTCTCTTGCTTCTTCCTGTTCTTTTGAAAGTTTATCATAAGCATCTGCCATTCTATCGGCAGTTGGTAACTTACCTCCAAAAACAACTACGCCAGGAGTTACTTCATCATTATTTTCATATACTACCGGTTGGTAACTCTGTGCTTTTTCTATCATTGTTGTTTTCTTGCCTTGATTTCGTCCTCTTTTTTCTTAATATATTCGTTTACCAACAAAATGTAGATATTGCGTTCAAACGGAATCATATTCTCAATTTCCGTCAATGAATATTTATGTTCCTCCATTAACATAAAATTCGTCCTATAATAATTTTCTAGATTATTATAGGACATGACTAGACGAAAAAATCGTTCAATCCCTCCAATGTGTATTCAGACTCAACTCCAGTATTAGGATTAGTTACGCTAAATTTGTGCCTAAGTTTTGGTAAATTTTCATAAAATTCCCCAATTTTTACAAATTGCTTCTGAGTGAGATTTCCTAACCACTCCATAATTTCTTTTGTCTTCAATTCTGAGCAATCAGTAACTTCTTCAGCGTCAAAAATTTGTTCTATTCTTTCTGCAACAAATTCAGTAATTTCTTCATCAAGAACAGTATTTTGACGAATTACGAATTTAACAAAATCGTCAATTCCGGGATATTTCATAATTAAACCACAATCTTCGCCAAGCATGATTTTATTGCTCCCCTCTCCATCAACACCTTCAACTTCAACTTCCAAAAGATTCAAATTGTATGGAACGCTAACTTCAGGGTCATCTTTACATGGAACCGTTAATTGCACAATTTCTTCTGCTGATCGCGCACGAAGTTGTAAAAATATATACTCTAGGTCAAAATACGGTAAATCTTCCACTTTTACGCGACTTAAAATACACGCTTTAATGACATCTACGATAGAGCGTTTAATCTGTTTTTCGTCCTCAGATTGCTCTGCTAAAAGTAGAATTTTTTCCTCTTTTACTAGGAATGGCCTGTATTTAATGGTTTTTCCGGTTGATGGTAAAGTCAGTTCGTAGGTGGGTGTTGCTGGTTTTGGTAATGCCATAATATTTCTCAAGTCCTATATTTATGTATTCGACTTTTTAGACAAAAAAATACCGGAAATTTTTTTTCCGGTTTTATGTAATTAAAAAGTCAATTTTGACTTATGAGCTAGTACGCTGATATATTTTGTACTTAGAGTATTGGAACGAAGCACTAACGTTTACTAATTGACTACTACCATATGATAATGGTGTGGCATCAATAGAGTATGGAAACGCATCCAGTAACAAATAGGTCATTGACTGACCAGGAATATCATCTTCATTTTTAGTGATTCTTATTTTTCCGTAATACTCACTTGGATACTGTAGTTTTGTTTTTTCTGCGCGACTGCTAGTTAAAATTAATTGGGCATCATTACTTTCAGCGTTTATTATGAAAGATCCACTGTTTCCAGTGTATATGAAATCATGCCACGCCTGTAAAAATTTCATGGGTGTCATGTCTCTATCGCAATACCACCCCAAAGATACATCGGTAAATAATCTACTAGTTGCATAACTTACTTGACCTTCACCCGTATAAAGTCCTGTTTGTGTGCCAGTCTGTGAAGATATATTAGGAAGTTGAGCATCATTACAAAATAAACTAATTAAACCATTTCTACTAATAGCACTAGCAGGAACACCCTTTTTGATTATATGATTTTTGCAATTATTTGTCAGACCAAAACTTACACTGTATCCACTTGATTTTGCCATGCCACCTTGCATGGTATTAACAAATTGACTGATACTACTAGGCACGATAAATAGAAACGTGGATTATATTTATATTTATGGCATACTCAGGGTTATACAAACCAGTTAATCCCAAGAAGTATCGTGGCAACCCTACAAGGATCATTTATAGGTCTATGTGGGAGAAGAAATTTATGATATTCTGTGACCATACCTCAAGCATCGTGGAGTGGGGTTCAGAAGAAATTATTATTCCATACAGATCACCTATCGATGGTAAAGTTCATCGTTACTATCCAGATTTCTATATTAAAATCCTGACAAAATCTGGTAAGTATGAGAAGTATGTCATCGAAGTTAAACCCAAAAGACAAACTCAAAAACCGAATGAGAAACCCAAACGTAAAACTGCTGCTTGGAAAAGAGAAGTTCTAACCTATATTA
>Ga0255772_10003146_pt1 | contig 15925 bp, 9 predicted proteins | sample 071ome_34_FD_179970 | JGI IMG/M metagenome (GOLD analysis project Ga0255772, IMG submission 179970) | Coastal salt marsh microbial communities from the Groves Creek Marsh, Skidaway Island, Georgia - 071411BT metaG (version 2) | ecosystem: Environmental > Aquatic > Marine > Intertidal zone > Salt...
CTTTTACTTTGTACGGAATGTATGTTGATGTTGTAGACATAGTCAATTTTTTTGCAAAGATAGTGAATATAAACTGATAGACTAATTCGGAAATGAAGAGGTTGATATTAAAAACTGAACAGTTTTTAAAAAATCACAAGAACTTTAGAACCCACAATTACAACCTCCTCTCTTTTTGTGTATCGGTCTTGAACTTCCGCATGAAGAGAAATATGTAGTTGCCAAGAAACCAACCAAAAAGAGAAAAAATACCCTGCGCATATTTCAAAAATAATGATATTTACCGAGAATCACAGACCTTTGTAAAGTTGATAAAATGACCTATTTAAATATTTTGGATTTAGCCAGCGATTGGTTACTGCACTTAGATGAGAAATTAGAAATGATTGTGCAGGAATATCGGAACCTCACGTATTTGATTTTATTCGCAATTATTTTTGTTGAAACTGGTTTGGTTTTGATGCCCTTTTTACCAGGTGATTCATTATTATTTGCAGCTGGTTCTATTGCTGCATTAAACGACACTCTCAATATTTATATCTTAATTCCTCTTTTAATTTTTGCAGCACTTTTAGGAGATAATACCAACTATTTTATTGGATCAAGAATAGGGATTCGCATATTTGACTTAAAATGGCGCTTTCTTAAAAGAGAATACCTAACTCAAACCGAAGAATTTTATTCAAAACATGGTGGGTATACTCTAATAATGGCAAGATTTGTTCCCATTGTAAGAACTTTTGCTCCTTTTGCCGCTGGCATGGGTTCCATGACTTATGGTAAATTTATAGGATATTGTATTGCGGGTGCAATATTATGGGTCACCTCAATTACTACTTTAGGCTTTGCTTTAGGAAACAACCCGTGGGTAAAAGATCATTTTGAAACGGTAGTATTTGGAATTATTGGTATTTCATTGCTACCTATGGTAGTACAATTCATCAAATCTAAATGGGTAAAGAAATCCAGTTAGGTTTAATTGGAAGAAAATTAGGACACTCAAAGTCTCCTAAAATCTTCAATCAATTCTTTTATCAGGATGGTTTTTTTAACTCAGAATACCATTTAATTGAAATTGAGAAAATCGAAGATTTAAAACAAACATTAACCAATAATTTCCCGAAATTAAATGGGTTTAATGTAACGGTACCGTTTAAGGAAGATATTCTGCCATATTTAAATGAAATATCACCAAGTGCAAGGGCAATAGGGGCAGTCAATACAGTAATCGTTAAAGATAATAAATGGTGCGGATTCAATACAGATTTTAGCGGATTTGAAGACCTTTACAATCAAATAAATCACCCAATATCACATGCAATTATTTTAGGAAGTGGTGGTTCCTCCAATACCATCAAAGCCTACCTTAAAACTAAAAATATCCCTTATAGTGTAGTTTCAAGAACACCACAAAATCGTCAAATTAACTATTCCGATATTCATAATATACCCATTAAGCAATTCGTTTTAGTGATTAATACTACACCTTTAGGAATGAGCCCAAATATCAACGAATCTGCAGATATTCCTTTCGAAAAATTCAAGGAACCAAATACTTTAATTGACATTATTTACAACCCTCCTATCACTCGCTTAATGCAACAGGCCAAAATGCATGATTGGAACTGTATAGGTGGTATAAAAATGTTGGAAAGGCAAGCCCATGATGCCTGGGAGTTATTTAAAAATAATTAAAATGAAAAAACTGTTAATAATATCATTCTCTGTATACTTTATTTTGGGATGCGGAGGTTTAAAAAACAACCAGGACTTTGAAGACCTTGATAGTTGGGAATTTGCAGAAGATGGTGCTGAAAGTTGGGATGAAAAGGAAATTTTTAATGAAAATGAAGAGATAGTAATTTGGCAATCATCCGCAGACAGAGATTGGGTAATTGAACATACAGATTTATCCTTGTCATTCAATTGGAAAGAGCATCAAATAAACGGAACCGCAATTCTGGCAGTAAGACCGTATTTCTATCAGCAAGATAGTCTTGTTCTTGATGCTTTTGGGATGGATATTATAAGTGTCGGTTACCACGTTCCGGAAGATGTTAAAATCCCATACATGGATCCAATAGATTTTACATACTCTGATTCACAACATTTAGTATTGAGGTTTCCATCCCCAGTAACTAACAATATGACTCAAAGAATAAAAATCCAATACATCGCAAATCCTGACAGAGTTGTTGGTGAGGATTTAAATTTATCGAATACAGCAGTACAAGATGATAAAGGCGCATATTTTATTAATACAGACTACGATCGTCCGTTTATACCTATGCAATTCTGGACTCAAGGGGAGCCACAATCTAATTGCCATTGGTTTCCTACCATCGATCAACCAAATCAAAAACACACCCATAGAATAGAGTTATTGGTTCCAGATAGTATGACCACTTTAAGCAATGGAATATTGCAATCATCAACTAAAACAGATGGTAATATGCGTAAAGATATATGGCTTATGGATCAGCCCCATTCTGTTTATTTAACAATGCTCGCAATTGGTAATTGGGTGAAGATAGAAGATAATTGGAATAATATTTCTGTTGATTATTACGTGGAACCAGAATATGCGGGACACGCTAAATCAGTATTTGGTAATACCCCAGAAATGATGGAGTTCTTTTCTAATTACACGGGGGTTGATTACCCCTGGAAGAAATATTCACAAGTAGTAGCAAGAGATTTTGTTAGTGGTGCAATGGAAAACACAACAGCCACAATACACAAAGAGCAATTGCAAGACAGCAGCTATAATTTAGAAGACTATATAGCTCATGAGTTATTCCATCAATGGTTTGGAGATTTAGTAACTATGGATGGATTCGCGAATCTTTCAATGAATGAAAGCTTCGCTACTTATTCTGAATACCTGTGGAGGGAATACAAATATGGAGAGTTTAATGCTGATTTATGGATGGAGAAAACCCACCAAATTGAACCCAAAAATAGCCCTTTAATTGACCATCATTACAAACATCCAAATGACTTATTTGATGATATAAGATATAATAGAGGTGCTCAAATTTTGCACTTATTAAGAAATGAGATTGGAGATTTGGGATTCAGAAATAGTATTAAATGCTATCTAACGTCAAATGCCTTTAAAAACGGAAGTGCATATGATTGGAAAAAATGCATTGAAGAAACTACGGGTAGAAATATGGATTATTTCTTTAACTCATGGTATTTTAAACCTGGTGAAAGTGAGATTTCATACTATATAAATTTTGATTCAAGTATAAATGAATATGTTTTGTTTATTGAGTCTAGCGGTATTGAGTCTGGAGGTGTTTATAATAATTCAATAGAGGAATTTGAGTCAAATGAGAATATTGAACCAAAGGCATTCGGTTTAGAAGTTCTTTGGAAATCAGAAAACAACAATATCCCAAATACAGATATAATTAAACTCAATGAGAATGAAACAAATTACACACTGAAACTAGGTATTAGAATGCCTGAATATTTGATAGTAGATCCGGGCAAAAGAGTAATTGGCAATTGTATTCCTTTGGAAATTCAGAGTGAAAACTTTTTCTCTGAAGAAGATTCAGTTAGAAATGCAGAGATAAAGAAAAGACAAAACCAGTTGGCACTAGCTAATATTAATTCTTTGAATTATTTATACAGCGCCAAAAATCATCCAATTGCTTCTAGTAAAATTGGCTCCATTGTTTGGGATGGCTTTATTGCGGCACTTGATGATAATTTTACAGCATATCGGGAAGAATTAGATTCTGATTCATTGGCATATGTAAAATCAATCAACAAAACTTCGGAAGTATTTTTAACCGTATTTGAAAACCTGTCAAAAGTAAATGATGGTAGAGTATTCGATATGGATTTAAACTTACTAGCATTTTCATTTTTAGTTGATGATTCCACATTTATGAGTAAATGTAAACAGTTACATAAAAAGTTTATTTCTAATGGGAATGAGGAGGAACGAAATACTTTTTGGTCGACTATGTTAGACTACAATGAGAGTGAAAATCTCTTTTCAAACTTCATAAACTTCACCTTAGATAGCAATTTGATTACACTGCTTAATGAACCAAAAACTATTGAAGAAATTGATTTTTACAATTCCATTAATTGGATAATAAATATAAAATACAACCTAGAGAATGAGTTAAAATATTCCGAAGTGCTTAAAAATATTGCATTAAATAATAAGTATTCAAGCAATTATCGAACTCAAGCAGCAATTGCACATTCCACCAATTTAAACAACAGATTCAAAAATTCATCTGAGTTTTATTTGAAAATACTTCCTGATTTAATTCCAGAATATCAATATAAATTGCTCAAAAATGGTTTAGATTATTTTGTTCCAGCAGAAGAAAGCATAAAGCCTCACCAATACGAATTAACCAAAGACATTTGGGAGTCTGATTGGTGCCAAAAAAGCAACACCAATAAAAGGTTATTCCAATATGTATTACAAGATGAATACAAACGTTTAACCGAAATGTATACTTCAATCGATGAAGTAGTAAGTGAGACTGATAAGTTATATTTCACTCTGATAAATGATATTTTTAAATCAATAGAAGATTAAACTTTGGTTCTTATTTAAAATCGTTCTAAATTTGTATTGTGAGTGAGCAAACTGCCAAAGATTTAAGATTTGATTGCCCAGCTGAAATAATTAAATTGACAGAAGGCGAATTGAACCAAAAATTAGCAGAAATGGGTTGTGTTCCAGGTACAGAAATTGAAAAATTATATTCTGCACCGACTGGAGACCCAATCGCATTCAGAATTGATTCATACGTTTTAGGCTTGCGTTCATCTGAAGCTGAACAGATCGTAGTAAAAATGAATGATGAACTTGAAACTTCTATATAGTGAGACGCGTAGCTTTAATTGGGAATCCGAATTGTGGCAAGTCAACCTTATTCAATAGGCTAACTGGATTAAACCAAAAAACCTCCAACTTACCAGGAACAACAGTAGACTCGCATGAGGGCAAAGTAAAAATCAATAATGAATGGTTTGAACTTGTAGACCTACCGGGTATTTATAGTTTATTCACTAATTCTGAATATGAGCACGTTGTAGTTTCCAATCTTACAGGAAAAAATATTCCAAAACCAGATGCAATAATTTATGTTTTGGACAGCTCTAATCTGAGAAGGAATTTATTATTATTATCGCAAGTTGCGGAATTGAAAATCCCGGCAGTGTGTGTGCTAACAATGGAAGATACTGCAGCTAGAAGGGATATTAAAATAAATGCTGCAGAATTAAATAAAGTTTTAGGGATTCCTGTAATTTCACTCAATCCAAGAATAAGTAAAGACCTAAAACCAATAGAATTACTGTTCTATAAATTCACTGAGGGGACCCTAATATCAGATAACCCAGATATGCATGAAAAGCTTACACGCTTTTTAAATGGCGAACCCAATCGTGGTATTTCTACTGAAACACTTAATCGTTACTCCAATATTGACTTAATAGTAAAAAGGGTTGTTATTCGAGAAAACAAAAAAAGAGAAGGAAATACTTTAAAAATCGACAAATGGGTTACCCACCCAATATCGGGATTTCTCATATTCTTTGGAATTATGTTAGCAATTTTTCAAGGAGTTTTTAGCTTGGCAGAATATCCAATGACGTTGATTGAACATTCTTTTTCTTGGCTCAGAAGTCAGACTTCAGGTTTTACAAGTAATGAATATATTATTGATTTTATCAACAGCGGATTGCTGAGTGGTTTGGAGGGTGTAATTGTTTTTCTTCCGCAAATATTTATACTATTTTTCTTAATTGGCATCCTGGAGGACAGTGGATATATGGTTCGTGCAAGTTTCTTATCTGATCAATTAATGAGGAAGTTAGGTTTAAATGGACGATCAATAATTCCACTTATTGGCGGTTTTGCCTGTGCAATACCCGCAATTATGGCAACCCGAACTATAAGGAATCGCTCAGAAAGGTTGGCCACTATGTTAGTTGTACCGTTAATGAGTTGTAGTGCTCGAATTCCAGTGTATATCTTATTAATTTCACTAATAGTGCCTGCGGGCGTATTATGGGGCCCAATACCAGCTCAAACCTTATTAATGACTCTAGCTTATTTTGCTGGTATTATCATGGCATTAATTCTGGCTGTATTTTTTAAAATGCTTGGAAAAAGCAAAGAACAATCAGAATTTGTATTGGAATTACCTACTTATCAGGCGCCGAGAATACAAACTGTAATAAATGGCGCTTGGCTACGTTGCAAATCCTTCCTCAATGAAGCCGGTAAAATTATCGTGATAATTTCAATGGTATTATGGGCATTATCAAGTTTTGGACCTGATAAAGCCATGAAGGAAGCGTATAATAAAGCTCAAATTGCTGCAGAGAAAAATCCTGATAACATAGAACAAATAAAGCAAAGTTATCTATTAGAGGCATCCTATGCTGGGCACCTCGGTAAAATGATTGAACCTGTTATAGAGCCCTTAGGTTATGATTGGAAAACAGGAATAGCTTTGATATCATCGTTTGCCGCGAGAGAGGTTTTTGTTGGAACAATGAGCACATTATTTCAAACAGGAGCAAATAATGAGAATGTTGTAGGAATTAGAAAAAAGATGCAAGCAGAAATAAATCCAACAACCGGAAAACCGGCCTATGGAATAGGCTATGCAGTTAGTTTAATGTTGTTCTATGCATTTGCCTTACAGTGCATCAGTACTATGGCTGTACTGAAAAAGGAAACACAAACTTGGAAGTGGTCTATTATTTTGTTTTTTCTATATGGATCTATTGCATATTTAAGTGCGTTCGCTGCATTTCAATTCATTGGAAACGCTTAAATCACCTTATTTTTCGAGAATTTATACTTGTAAAAAAAATTAATATTTTGTATTTTTGCTCGGCTAAAAATATACATTTTTTAAAACCATCAGCACTACATGAGACAACTTAAAATTTCAAAACAGTTTACCAATCGTGAGAACAAGTCATTAGATAAGTATTTGAACGAAATATCAAAAGTATCAATGATTGACGCACAAGAAGAGGTGGAGCTTGCAAGGAGAATCAGAGAAGGCGATCAGGCTGCATTGGAAAAACTAGTAAATGCGAATTTACGTTTTGTAGTGTCCGTATCTAAGCAGTATCAAAACCAAGGATTAACCTTAGGTGATCTAATAAATGAAGGAAACATGGGACTAATCAAAGCAGCTAAACGTTTTGATGAAACTCGTGGTTTTAAATTTATATCCTATGCGGTTTGGTGGATTCGCCAATCGATTTTACAGGCATTAGCAGACCAAAGTCGTATAGTAAGATTACCATTAAACAAAGTAGGTAGCCTAGGGAGAATAACACAAGCCTCTGCAAGATTAGAACAAGAATTGGAACGTGAACCAACTCCACAGGAAATTGCAGACTCTCTTGATATAGCTATTACTGAAGTTGAAAATGCTTTACGTTCAAGCGGTCGTCACCTGAGTATTGACGCTCCATTAGCAGAAGGAGAAGACAATACATTATTGGGTGTTTTGGATAATAATGATGAACCTAATCCAGACATGCCACTGCTAAATGAGTCGTTGCAAAATGAAATTAATCGTGTAATTTCTACTTTAAGTGATAAAGAAAGAGATGTATTGAAATATTATTTCGGACTCGATGGAAATGCTGCACATACTTTAGAAGATATTTCAGATAAGGTTGGCTTAACAAGAGAGCGTGTTCGTCAAATCAAAGAAAAAGCATTGCGTAGATTAAGAAAATCAAGCAAAAGTAAAATTCTTAAAACATACTTAGGTTAAACTGAAAATAACCCCAACAAAAAAGCCTTCTTTCGAAGGCTTTTTTGTTGTAATCTATACTACACACATTTATCATCGTATTTTAATAGAGCACAGTGATTGTGCCTTTATATACATATAATCTATTATCTACATATCTAAATAATAAATGATATCCATAAACACCTTCAGGCACAAGCACTCCTTCAGAATCATGACCTGTCCAACGATTTTCTGGATCATTTGTTTCGAATAATTTTGCTCCCCACCTATCGAATATTTGTAATTGATAACGCTCCAGACCAAATGTTGCAGATGGACCAAAATCATCATTTAAACCATCTTCATTAGGTGTAAATGTATTTGGAATCCACATCAATAACTCTGGCTTTAAGAATATTGAGGTAGTTAAACTATCGGCACAACCTGCATTTGTAGAGGCAATAACTTTGACATTAAAATCACCAGTGGCACTAAAAGTTTTGAAAATTGGTCCGTTACCAGTTGCAAATTGACCATCCTCAAAACTCCAACTCACATTATCTGCACCTGATCCAGTAAATACAAAACTCCAATCCGTTTCAAGTCCCCTTGACAATAAATACTCGGAAGTCAAATTAGCTACAGGCTTTTCATATATAGTCAATGGCCATGAATTAGAGGTTCCTATACAACCATAATTAGAGGTAACAACAAGAGAAGCGTTGTAAGAACCAGCAGTTTTGTATGTATAGGTGGGGTTATCAATGCTAGAAGTACCCCCATCATCAAAATTCCAATTATAGGTAACTGTACCAGAATTCAATGTGACATTTGAGGTGAATTGAACAGGTATAAATACACATTGGTCTTCTCCAGAAATACTTACAGAAGGATTTTCTCTGACAAAGAATGCATCTGTTGCGCTCGACACACAATTCTTATCTGAAGTAACGATTAATTCAACATCATAAGTTCCGACCTGAGAAAAAGTTTGATCCGGTAGAGCCTTTCCATTAAATGTAACTGTGGAAGGACCTGTAATGTCCCAATCATAGTTGCAACTATTTGTACCGTTTTCATTAGTCGTATTACTGAATACAAATAAATTGTTATCCTGACATTGTTGTTTATTATTAATTGTAAAATTAGCCACAGGAACAGGGAATATCTCAATAGATTTTTCTATAGAATCTGTACAACCCTCTGCCGTGGTTACTAATAATTTTATATCCTTTTTCCCTCCTAAAGTAAATTGCTTACCTGTAACAACTGAGGAGTAATCTGAAGGAGTTCCATCACTATAACGCCATTCTACATCATAAGTACCTGTGTAATTGGTTACATCAGTAAAGGTGAAATATTGTGAGTAGAAACATGCTGTATCTTTATTCATGGTAAAGTCGGCTGTTGGATTTGATACAACACTTACGTCGGTGTAGGCTGTATCAGCACATCCTTGGGCAGTGGTTACTATATGAGTTACAGTATATGAGCCATCAGCAGCGTAAGATTTATTAAATATTTCATCTGGAGAAGATTTAACTGAACTAGCAGTAGTATTATCTCCAAAATCCCAATCTTGATTTATATCGACACTGGATTTGCTCCATAGGTTTTTACATGAAAAATCGAAAGAATTACCAGTTAAGCACTGTACTGGGTTATCTGGTGTTATAGTGGCATCTGGATCTTCGAAAACCTCTAATGTTAATTCCGTAGAATCTAAACAACCAAGAGTAGTTTCAGCTATTAATCTTGTCCAGAATGAACCGCTTGCCGGGAATGATTTACCAGGAACAATTTTAGCGTAAGCGGTTGTTCCGTCTTCAAACTTCCAGTTACTCCGAGATGTAAGACTATTAGAACCATAGGCTTCACTCCTACACTCAAGTGTAAATTCATTTACACCTAAACATTTATTTGAATCGGTAACCACTAATATGGCTTTTGGCTCCATTGCTACATATACAGAGTCAAATAGAGTATCAGTACATCCATAATCCGTTTTAGTAGTTAATCTTACTAAATGATAACCGGTATCACTAAAACCAATTCCCGTCAGTGCCCCTTGATTATCATATGTTTGACCATCAATAAGCCATTGATCATCAAATTTTCCGAAATCAATTAATGAATTGTCGTAAAATTCGAATTCGTTCTGATTCAAACATAAATTAACAACCTTTTTCCCAATAGCGATATCCGTTCGCGGATATACAACAATCATACTATCTATAGTATCCCTACATCCAAATTTGGTTTCAGTTATCATTCGGTATTTGAAAGTATCATTGCCAGGGAAGGAATGCAACACCCATGGTTGCGTTGACGCCATGTCGTTTGTATCTAATGTTCCATCACCAAATTCCCAATAGGTGACCCCTCTACCATATACCGTTTGGCTGCTATCAATAAATATAACATCACTATTTTCACATGCTACCGGATCGAACTCCATTAGTAACTCGGCAACAGGAAAACTATGTACCTCAATTAGGGTATCTAAAGTATCTCTGCAGCCTTTCAGCGATTCTACTATATAAACAATTCGATTCTGACTAACCGTATCAAATACAACATCGAATGTATTTACACTATCCTTGATGAAGAATTTAGCAGTAGTTGCATCTTGAATCCACCAATTCGAATAAGCCCAGGCATCGTTTATAAACTTGGTTGAATCTATCAATCGAAAAAAGTTCTGGGTATCACAAAAGTTTACTGAATCATAATCAAATCTAGCCTTAATTGTATTTGCACGGCGAACATAGGTAGTATCTTTGGCTTCACAAAAAGTAGAAGTATCAGAGATATGTACCCAAATTAATTCATCATTGGTAACAGTATATGATGCTTTTGTGGAGCCATCTTGCCATTTGTAAAGAAACTTTGATGATGTAGGAGCATCAATCGTTAAATTTAATTTATCAGCACACTGGGTCATTGTATCCGGAAATTCCAAAACAGGACCTGGAAGTACATTAATAATTTTACTTCTAACTACCGTATCATCAACACCACAATTATTCTCCACCACACATTTCATAACAGCATAATATGAACCAATTCTTGAGAATTTATGCACTACAGAATCACCCCATTCTTCAGGAGAACCGTCTCCAAAATTCCATTTTATGGCTTTTACTTTTTTAGTATTCCTTTCAATTAGAGTAACAGGCTCACTTGGACATTTACCTTTCCGTTGAATCTCAAAATCATAATCTACACTTTCAAATAAAGCTCCTGCACTGTATGAATAACTTTCATAAGGTCCTGTTCCATAAGCTACTACGACAAATCCACTATCACACGAAATTACATTTGAACTAAAATTACTCACACTAACTTGAGCATAGGCATATTTACCACCAGTAACATTATTAAAAGCGCTTTGATTCAGGAATGAACCATTAAATTTTACGGCCTTTTTAGCAGATTGATCCACTAATATGTTAACCCAATGGTTTTTCATATTGCTCGTGGATGCGGTACCCACTGTAGTAGTCAATAGTCGTTGATTAACATCAGGAGATATAAAAATTGCTGCATCACCATCACTGCTACCATTCCAACCGTTACATCTACCATTTTTCATATACTGAGCAACATATGCTGGCTTACTCGTGCTAACCGAAACTGCGTTATCACTTGATTGTTCCTGGGTAATCCAATCTCCAGCCTTGGGTATCATAGTTTTCAGAGTCCCGTTTATGTAAACATATGTTGAGTCTTGTGCTGCAACCACTCGATAAACAAAACCGTTTCTTTGATTTGCATAAGGCATTAAAACATATTCTTTACCTAATGCCGCTGTAGGCAATGTTTGGGTGTATAGATGGTCTTTACCGTTTAGGCCAAAAGCACAGTTACCACGTGGGACATAAGAACTACGCGTACCTGAAAATACATTAATCTTAGCACAACTATTAATCACTCTTACTTTTGTTCCTGTCATATCGCCCGCTTTAGCACCTGAACCGGTCCAGCTGTATTCTGCGGGATCTGTATTGCTTGTACCATCAGCATCATCAGATTGTACCTGATAAACTTGACCGCGCTGCATATTTACAGTAAAAGCTTTCCCTGCAGGTTTTCCTCCCTTGGTATCTGCGGTTGGCGTAATCTCAACTTTACAACTAGCATCCATACATATTATTCCAAATTCACTTTCCGTATAACGGCTCCCGTTTCTTACATTCGGTGGAAAGCTAACAATATAGTATTCTGGTGCAGCGGGTATGCTTTCATAAGGCATAATAAAGGTTCCATCGGAGCGATTTAATTCAAGATTCATACAATACACATTCAGAGGATCATCGGACTGAAGTCGTAAACCTTTTTTAGAATTAATATCTGCCGAATTAAATTCGGAACCCACTGGGTAGTAAAATACGTTGTCTACTGCTATTCTATTAACAATACCTTTCTTGATATTATAAGATAAACTAGATCCCGGTAAACGCGGATTGTCAATCTTACATTTGGTGTCAACGTCTGAGGTCACAAATATTAAAAGTGTATCTGGATAAGGATTAGGGTTTCCACCCCAACCTGTACGCGTTTCCATTTCTAAAAAAGTCATGAAAAACAATTTTCCAGTTGAACTTATCTGTGCTTTTAGGGTGAATACAGAGAATAGAAGTATAATAAAACTTAACTTCTTTAATACAGTGCTTCTAAAATTCATTTTGCAGTAGTTATATAGTCAGTTGATATATAGTTATTTTTACGTTTCAGTAATTACAAATTACTGAACGTTTGAAAGACATATAAAATTCTGTTTTTGTTGCTCTTATATTTAAAATTAACAAGCAATTACACCGCTTAGGAACAATCTGTCTCCATCAAAAATTGTAACAAATTGACCTGGGGTGACATTTCTCTGAGGCTTGCTAAAAAATACTATAACAGAATGGTCGTTTTTTATAAAAATTTCACATTCAAATGCCGTTTGACGGTACCTAATTTGGCATTTGTATTTTTGACCTTGGTGTGACATGGATTCGTAAGAAGGGATCACCCAATGAACATCTTGGGAATCAATTCGTAACCCTTTGTAAAACATTGCTCTATGATCTTCGCCCTGCCCTACATAAATTAAATTTTTCTTAACATCAGTTTGTAAAACAAATAATGGCAATGGCTTTCCCCCGATATTCAAACCTCTGCGTTGACCTCGGGTGTAAAAATGAGCCCCATTATGTTCTCCTATAATCTTACCCATGCTTTCATTTAAAACCAATCGTTTTTCAGCTGCATCTACCGGGCTTAAGTTTGATAACATTTCGGAGTATTCAATAACTGCAGGGCAATTTTGATCCACTTCAATAACTCTACCTTTTTTTACCTCAAGCTGTTGCTGTAAAAACTCGGGTAAACTTACTTTTCCAATAAAGCATAATCCTTGAGAATCCTTCTTGTTTGCTGTAATGAGATCATTTTCCTTAGCAAGTTCACGTACTTTAGACTTCTCAAGTTCGCCTATCGGAAATAGTGCTTTTGATAATTGATATTGATTTAGTTGACAAAGAAAATAACTCTGATCTTTATTTGAATCAAATCCTCTTTCAAGAGTATATTCAGAGTTTTCCAATTGTCCTTTTCGTACATAATGACCAGTAGCTACAAAATCAGCCCCCAACTTTAAAGCACTTTCTAAAAACACATCAAATTTTATTTCTCGATTACATAACACATCTGGATTAGGCGTCCGCCCCATTTCATACTCTCTAAACATGTAATCCACTATTCTTTCTTTATATAACTCTGACAAATCAATTACTTGAAAAGGAATTCCTAATTTTTCTGCAACAAGCATTGCATCTCGGCTATCGTCAATCCAAGGACACTCATCCTCAAGAGTTACTTCGGCATCATTCCAATTACGCATGAATAAGCCAACAACATCAAATCCCTGTTCTTTTAAAAGTAATGCAGCGACGGAACTATCAACCCCGCCACTCAAACCAACAACTACTCTTAAATTTGACTTAATCATATCTTCCCTAGCCATTTACGTAAAAACCATTCTATTGAAAAGCACAAAATTAATATCGCTAAAATAAAACCCAACTCATTTAATGAGGATTGTTTTGAGTCTTCAAAAGATCTTGCTGATTCCAATTTTAATTGATCTAATTTCACAAATATCTTTTTCAATTCGGTTGCTTTAATGAAGTCTCCATTATTATGGCTTACCCAATTTCTCAGGAGATTGAACCTTGCTACTTTATTTGTATTTTCAACACTTTGTTCTTTTACCGACCAGAACACCGTGGTTCCCTCCGGATTTAAATTTGAACGCACATTTATTTGATGTAAACCACTATTTGTTGGCACATAACCCATTTTGTAGGATTGAGCATTCTTGACTAACGGAATTTCTGTCTTCTTCCCAGAGGAATCAGTAATTTCAGCCTTCAACTTGGTATCCATTCGAATACGACCTGCAGCATCTTTTTCAATTATTGAAATAATATTTTCTCGGCCTCTAACCCACTCACCATCACCCATATTACATTTGATTCCTTTTCGAGTAGATGCGTCAAGGTTTAACCAATTGATATTATTCATTACCCAATCTTTAAATCCTTGAGAATTTGAATTGTGCTTATAGTGTTGCAAATTCCATTTCCAAATATTTTCGCCCAAAAACCATAATTGATTCTTTTGACTTCCACTTTTAAAGAACAATGGATATTCGGTCTTGATATCGTTCCAAACTTGGTATAATAAAATATTTTCTTTTATCGCTGAAGCCTTTAGAATCGGAGATTCTATAGCCCCCCAAGATAGCAATAACGATTCATTAGGAGTTAAATAATCATTAAAGGCCTCATTCTGACCTGCAATAATTGATTGCCATTTACTCCGTAGTAACTTGGTAATTTTTGCTCCAGATATTCGATTTGCAACAACAACAGAACTGGGTGAATTTAAAAAGGTCCAGAACGGAATTTCTCTATTGTTACAATCCTGAATCAGTTGAGATTTTTGTATTCCGTGAAAGATGCAAATATCTGCTAGTATATCTCTAACATCATCTTCACTGATTGTTTTGACGGCATACCTGTTACTTGAATTTATTACATTGGACAGTACTTTAATATCTGGATTAAGTTTACCATATATTATCCAAACTTGCTTTTTTCTTTTTACAACATCAATAAATTTAATACGACTATTATTAGTAATATTTGTTTCTTCAATTTCTTTAGATTTTATAAATGCTCTAAGCTTTAATTGATTAGTTGAGGATTTTACCGATAATGATATTTTTTCTTTATCCTTATTTGATTTAGGAGTCCAATATTTACTTGTGATTTTCTTATCTGCATTCCAAATTTCAATTTCAGCCTTCTTCCCTGCACATTGCAATGCCTTAATATCAATTTCTATTTGGGTAGAATTACCTTCATAAACCTCTTTGTTTGCATTTATCGACTCAATCGAAAAGTCACTATATACAGAGGTATCACCAACACCAACAATAAATAATGAATGCTTGGATTTACCTTGTAATATTGGGGATTGACCTTTATTTACAATTCCATCAGATACTATAATACTTGCAGCAACCTCTTCACTAGACTCAAGCAAATCAGTTTGAACTTTGTCAAGTCTTGTAAGTTCAAATTGGCCAGTTCCTCTTACAGAATCCCAATTATTTATAAGTGTTAAATCTTCTGCAAAACACAGTCTTCTAATACTAACTTTTTCTCCGTATTTTATTTGTATTTCCCTATCTAAATATTTGATAATTGAATCTACATTGTCCCTACAGGACAAGCTATAATCCCCATACAATTGAATAACTGGCTTTTCCAATCTTACAGATTTTAAAAGTAAAGTTGGGGAGAATAATAACCACACTAGAAGGGCTATACCCATGAACCGAAAAGTCGCAGGAATTAGCCAATTCCGAGACTTCTCAACTAGTTTTTTATAAGTTAAATACGATAATAATAAACCGACGAGTATTGAAACAGGCCATGCCCAAAAACTCACACTCATCAATTAAAATCAATTATGGCTTACGATAAATTGCTGGCTTTTCAAACCATTTTCTGTAAGCAATTGTATGATATAAACTCCGTTTACAATATTGGAACAATCTACTTTAAAGTCTTTTGTAGCTTCAGCAAAATCTTTGTGCATAATCATTTGACCTG